>Ga0308409_1000061_pt1 | contig 69151 bp, 84 predicted proteins | sample HotsprSampleMSe4_FD_203469 | JGI IMG/M metagenome (GOLD analysis project Ga0308409, IMG submission 203469) | Hot spring phototrophic mat microbial communities from Mushroom Spring, Yellowstone National Park, Wyoming, United States - 20060912_MSe4 ... | reverse complement strand
ACTTATCATATTGACTTAAAAAAAAATCTCTGTTATTCTAATTTTAATGAAAAAACTTTGGTTTTTTTTACTGTTTTTGATTTTTATTCTTTTTCCTTTTTCTGTCTTTGCTGGTCATGCTTGCAATGAAAGATGTGGTGGCGCTGCTAATATTACGTGTAATGAAACAACTGGCACTTTAAGTTATAATCAAGGAAGTTGTAATTCAGGATTGGCTTGTTATTCGGGTGCTGGTAATGTCTGTCGCAATCCTTATTGTCCAACTAGAACTGATTGTCGTTGTCCAAATTTTACCATCCAAGGCTTTAAACAACCCAATTGGTCTCCTTTTTCCGGCCAAACTATTTCTTTAGATGGAGGAAGTCCAACAACTGAGCAACCCTATTTTTTTAGAAACGTAGCCGCCAATACTATTCATCGAGTTTCCGCCTCTTCACCTCCCGGTTCATCGGTTGGATATACTCTTTGTTATAATGATATAAATTGTCACTCCAATCCTCCAACTTCTAGAAGTTTTGTTTATATATGTACTAATAATCCCGGAACCACTAATTATGCTGATCTCTGGTGGCACTACAAACCTCTTATTCCAAATTGTAAAAATATTAGAGTTAATCCTGTTAGTCCTTTGGTTGGTGATACAGTTACTATTACCGCTGATTATGAAAATTTTAATGGACCGGTAACCTCTGTGGGAATGGTGGTAGGTCCCCAAGGAAGTTGTTTTTTTTCCCCTTTAAATGTAATCCAATCAGCTGGAGCTGGCACATATTCATTCCAATGGACGCCAACAAGTGCTGGTAATTATGATATTTTTTGTCGTGCTTGGAACGCTACAATAGCTGAATGTCGAGGCATGTGTGTTGATGGTCCACCTAGATATTCTTGTCTTGGCCCAAATGCTAAAATTACAGTAACTGTATTTAACCGAACTCCAACCCCAACTCCAACCCCAACTCGAACCCCACCTCCAAGCCCAACTCGAACCCCAACTCCAACCCCAACTCCAACCCCAACTCCAACCCCAACTCCAACCCCAACTCTTTATCCAACAGTCGCTATCTCCGGCAACCTAAGAGAATATTTGGGGGCTTTGTGTTTTAATAATATTTCTACCAGCAATCTTTCTTTGAATATCAATCCCCAGTATTCAGCTGGTATCACCTCGGCCTGCGGGATCACCCCGCCAACCGGGCAAACAAAATATTCTTATCGCTGTACCGTTGTTTTTGATAATCAGCGTGCTAGACCAATTCCTGTTCAAAACCTTTCTCTTTCTGCCTCAGCTAATGGTTATTCTTTTGGTTACTGGAGCAATCCCAATAACACTTGTACGACAAATTACAATAATGTTATAACAGTTAATGTTTCCTCAGGTGGTTCAACGGTTTACAATAAAGACATCTATTTTTCCCTTACTACACCTTGGATAAAAATAAAAGACAGTTCATTCTCTAAAATTGGTAGTTTAACTAATATTGTTCCTTTAAATATCATTGCCTATGACGCCGATGATAATGCTAACCGCTATTTTATCATCAACAATGGTAGTCCTCCTCAAACGGATCCTGGTTTGGTAAGTGCCGCCTCAATTAATACTGGGACAGCTAATGTTTCATCTAAAAACTGGTGGGTGGCGAGTTATTCACGAATAGTATCGACTTCTCCCCAATTATTTTTAGACTATGTCCGGTCAAGAAAAGAATATCAGACTATTGCTGATTTATCCTCAATCACCAACAACGGTCTTTATGTTTGGCAAGGCGATTTAACCTTAACTAATACCAATCTCAATCAGATTACCGCTTCAAATCTGGTTTTAATTGTCAACGGCAATCTGAGTATCAACGAAAATCAGTTTAATATTGGTAGTGACTGTCTTAATACTTCAACCTCAAAAAAAATCGCTCTTTTATCAACCGGCGCGATTAATTTTTCCAACAACACTCAATGTGCCGCTGGTATCTTTATCGGTCAAACAATCGATACTGGGTCAAATAATAATCAAGGTCTAAAAATCAAAGGCAATTTAGTGGCGTTTAGTTCTTTTAACAACCAAAGAAGATGGTCTGATAACTCAAAACCAGCGGTATTTATTATCTTTCAATCCCAAATGTACTTAGACTTATTACCTTATTTATCAGTTTCCAAATATGACTGGCGACAGTTACAATAGTAATATGAAAAAAGGGCAGGTTTTACTGATTGTGGTGATGCTTTTGGCAACGGCGTTAACGGTGGCGTTAACTTCCACCTATCAATCGGTGACCGAAACCCAACTAACCAAACTTGAAGAGGAAAATCAAAAAGCTTTGGCCGCAGCAGAAGCTGGGATTGAGGCAGCTTTAAATCAAAAAACAACTGTTAATATCGGCAGTCTTCCCAATCTTTCTAATTTTTCTGGCCAAGCTGTAATTCAAACCACGGAATCTAATCAATTTGTTACTCCTCTTTTACAAAAAGATGAACAATACACGTTTTATTTAAGCTCATACGATCCTCAAACAAAAAACTTTAGCGGAAATTCTACTCAACAAAATATTAATGTTTGTTTTGGCTCCTCAACCCCCAATCCGGCTTTGGAAATTACATTAATAAAAAGCGATTATACCGTTAAAAGATATGTGGTTAATCCACGCGGTAATACAATTATTCAAAATGGAATACCAGCCACCAGTCCGCCTCCTCCTGGTAGCTGTCCTGACTCCTCATTCAATAATCAATACCAAATTGTTGGAACTGATATTGGTACTAACACCCGTTTTTTGATTGTAAGAGTCATTGGCAATGGCGCAACAAGGATTGGTTTTAAAGCAACCAATCCCTTCCCCATTCAAGGCTCAACCATCATCTCAACCGCCAAAACACAAGCTGGGGTGGAAAAAAAAGTCCAACTTTTTCAATCATACCCTCAAATCCCCGCCGAGTTTTTTGTCACTAGTTTTTAAAAATTTAAAGTTCCTCAAGCTTTTCTTTTTTCTCTGATGAAGGATTAACCAACTGCAAAAAGCGTTCGGTGGAAGATAGGCGGCGATGACCAACAATTTTGGCCACATAATCAATTGAAACTCCTTTTTGTAGTTGATAAGCAATAAAAGTGCTTCTAAAGTCGTTAACGGTTGCATCTTTTATCCCAACCTCATCAAAACAACGATCAATAATTTGACGAATGTTTCTTATAAGAAGGGGTTTTTGGTTTCTGGTAATAAAAAGATAATGACTTTCTGATTTTGGTCTTACCTTTAAATAATCATCAATTGCTTTTTTTGCCGATTTACTTAAAGGAATAACTCTTTCTGGTGATTTGCTATAACTGCAAACGACAATCTCCGAGTCTTTTACGTCCTCAAGCTTAAGATTGGCCAGCTCCCCAATTTTCATCCCCGTTTGAAGAAGAAGTTCCACTAAGGCATAAGTTCTTGGGTCTTTTTTGGCAACATCACGAATGGCGCGGTATTCAAGAGGAGAAAAGATTCTTGGTGTTGGTTGACTATATTTGGGATGAGCAACTTCCAACGCTGGATTAAAATTAATCACTTTTTCGTTTTTTAAAAATCTAAAAAAAGTCCGAATAGAATTTAACTTTCTTGAGGTTGATTTTTTGGTGTAATTTTCCGAAAGTAGCTTTTGAATAAAACCTTCAATATCTTCTTTTTTAATCTCCCTAACATCAACCACCTCCTTCGTAATCAAATACCCACTAAACTGTTCCAAATCTTTTTTATAAGCAACGCAGGTAAACTGGGATTTTTTTTGGACAATAAGATAGTCAATAAACTTTTTTACCCAAAAAGAAAGGCTATAATTCTCCATATTACCCTATAATATACCAAAAAAAGTCAAAAAATACAAATTGTTTTTTTAAAATTTTTCTGTTAAAATATATTTCTACCCTCAAAAAAGGAGGAAAAAAACGATGAAAAAAAAAGAGAGTAACCTAATGGCCAAACTTTTAACCAAAACTCCCCCAAAAAGAATTAAAAAAGGCGAAGAGGTAAAAGCAAAGATTGTTTCTTTATCAAAAAAACGGGCTCTTTTTGATATTGGGGGAAAAACATTTGCCGTTTTGGGAGAAAAGGAACTTCCCCAACTTTCCTTATACTTTCCCTATCTTAAAGAAGGCGATGAAATAAAAGTCACTGTTGTCGCCGAAGAATCAAGAAATGGTTTTCCCGTTGTTTCTTTACAAAAGTTTTTCAATAAAGGAAAATGGGAAATTTTGGCCGAGAAAAAAGAAAAAGAAGAGTTGATTGAGGTAATTTGCGGCGAGTATGGAAAAGGAGGGGTTTTTGTTGACTTTATGGGAATTCGCGGTGTTATTCCTACCATTCAGCTTACCGAACCTTATATCAACGAACCAGAAAAATTAGAAGGCCAGCGAATTAAGGTTAAAATTTTAGAGGTCAATAAAGCAAAAAACAGACTGGTTGTTTCTCAAAAAGCAGCGGCCAAAGGTATTTCTCAAAAAGAATTAAAAGAGCGATTTGAAAAAATAAAAGTGGACGAAAAATACCAAGCCAAGGTCTTAAGTGTCTCTGAGTTTGGAATTTTTTGTGAGATTAATGGGGTTGAGGGCTTAGTTCATATTTCAGAAATCTCTTGGGAAAAAGTCACCGATCCTTCTTCTTATGCTTCCTCTGGACAAACTATTGATGTTATTGTGGTTGAAAAAAATGAAAAAGATTTAAAACTCAATCTTTCCATAAAACGACTCACCCCTGATCCTTGGCAAAACATTGAAGAAAAATACCCTAAAGACAAATTAATTGAAGGTAAGGTGATAAGAAAAGAAAAGTACGGTTATTTTGTTAGATTAGAAGCGGGAATCGAGGGGCTAATTCATATAAGCAAACTCAAAGGTGATGAGAAGATAAAAATTGGAGAAAAAATCCAAGTCTACATTGAAAGAATTAACAAAAAAACCCGCCGCTTAAGCCTCGTTTTACCACCAACAAAAAAACCTGTTCTTTATCGATAATCTTTTAAAACTAATTTTGACCAATGGCTTTTATCATTTTTTCTCTAAAATCGGCGTCTTTTTTCAAAAGCTCTTTTACCTCTTCCTTTCCATGACCAACCACTTTTTCTTCAAACTTTAAAAATGAACCACTTCTTACTAAAATCCCTTTTCCCAAAGCAACATCAACGATAGCCTCTTGTTTATCCACTCCTTCTTGGGTGATAACAATCTCTGCCTCCCGAAAAGGTGGGGCCACTTTGTTTTTGACAATTTTTACCTTGATTCTTGCCCCATAAACTTGGTTGTTTTTCTTTAACGTCTCAATCTTTCGAACATCCATCCGCACTGAAGCATAAAACTTTAACGCCAAACCACCAGGAGTCGTTTCTGGATTGCCAAACATCACCCCCACCTTTAATCTAATTTGGTTGGTAAAGATAATGATTGCTTTTGATTTAGAAACCACCGCCGTTAACTTTCGCAAAGCTTGAGACATAAGTCGAGCTTGAAGACCAATCTGTGCCTCACCCATCTCTCCCTCAATTTCCATCTTGGGCACCAAAGCGGCAACCGAATCAACAACAATCAAATCCACCGCTCCTGAGCGAACGAGTGTTTCAACAATCTCAAGGGCTTGCTCGCCAGTATCTGGCTGAGAGACTAAAAGATCATCTAAATTGACTCCCAAAGTCTTGGCCCAAGATGGATCCAAAGCATGCTCGGCATCAACAAAAGCCGCCACTCCGCCTTCTTTTTGTACTTGGGCGATGGTGGAAAGACAAAGAGTGGTTTTTCCTGATGACTCTGGGCCAAAAATTTCAATAATTCTTCCTTTTGGTAAACCACCAACCCCCAAAGCTAAATCCAAAGGCAAAATCCCAGTTTTTAAAACCTCAACCGCCATCTTTGGTGCCTCGCCCAAACGCATAATCGCTCCTTTGCCAAACTGTTTTTGAATCTGCTCAATGGCAAAATTAATCGCCTGTTTTTTGTTTTGATCGATAGTTTTCATAAGTTTTTGTTGATAAATTTCTAATTTTAAAACTCTATAAATTTTTTTTGTCTTTGTCAATAGTTTTTAGGCTACAAAAAATAAATTAAACCAATAACCATTACTCCCCAAAGACCAATGGTAAAAATAAGAGGAAGATCGGTGGTAATTAATTTTTCTGGTCTTTCTCCCTCATACTTTTCATAAAGAAGTTGGGCATAACGAGCCACTCCATAAGCCACAAGGGGAATAGTAATCATCATCCATTTTCTTGCTTCAAATTCTGGATAAATACTAATTACCAATCGGTGAAAAAAACCCTCAAACGGTGGTAGTTTTTCCACATAGGTGTAAGTGGCGTAGGCAATGATGGTGGCGGTCCCAAAAGTATAGGTTAAAAAATCTAAAAAATGTTCATTATAGCGATATAAAGCTTCTCTTGCCTCCTTACCAAAAGAAGAAAGCTCAGCATGTCTTTTCACTGACGCCATAAACAAAGAACCAAAAAAGATTGTTAAAAAAAGCCAAACTGGAATATGATAACCGGTGGCCACCTTCCCGGCAAAGGCTCGAATAACAAAAGAAAAAGAAATGGTAAAAATATCAATTACCGGCTTTTTCTTTAAAGTAAGCGAATAAAAAAAATGAAGAAGAAGAAATAAAAAACTTAAGAAAAAAAAGGAAAGCGAAAAAAAAAGAGCAGCGATTAAAGAAACTAAGGTTAAAGTAAAAACCAAAAAAGTGGCCTGAGGAAGAGAAACTTTACCTGAGGCAATTGGCCGCATTTTTTTAAGCGGATGTTTTTTATCATAAGGATAATCAATAATATCATTTAAAACATAAGAAGTTGATGATAAAAGACAAAAAATAAAAAAAGAAGCTAGCGTTTTTAAAAAAAGAGCGCCATCAAAAAGTTTTCCCGAGAAAATAATGGCGGTAAAAATTACTCCGTTTTTTATCCATTGGTTGACTCGAAGAAGTTTAAGATATAAAAAAAACCTGTTTTTTTCCATTTATTATTGAATTATAAAACATTTTTTGCTAAGATGCTATTTTATTATGAAAATATTAGACGATAAAAATCAAATTATTAAACTTCAAGGTGATGAAAAAGTAATTCAATCAGTTTATTCCTTAGATAAACAAATTGAGCAAGGCTACCATCAAGCAAAGAAAATAAAGTTTCCAAAAAAATACTTGAAGTTAGAAAATATTGTCGTTGGTGGGATGGGTGGATCACGTTTTCCCGCTTTAATCGTTTACCATCTTTTTAAAGATCAATTAAAAAAACCAATTATTGTAAACGATGACTATAATCTGCCTACTTTTTTGAATAAAAAAACCCTTTTTCTTGCCTCATCTTATTCCGGAACAACAGAAGAGGTTTTAACAATGTTAGAGGAAGCAAAAAATAAAAAAGCATTAATCTCTGGAATTACTGCTGGCGGCGCATTAGCTAAAACCCTTGCTGAGTTAAAAGTCCCTTTTTATCAATTTAATCCTTTCTTTAACCCCTCTAATCAACCACGAATTGGTTTTGGCTATGCGGTTGGTGGGTTGATGGGACTTTTTGAGGCGCTTGGAATTTTAACTCTTTCTAAAAAAGAATTTGATCAGGCACTTGTTTTTCTTAAAAAAACAATAAAAAATTTTTCTATTGAAACTCCCTTTGAAAAAAACGAGGCCAAAAAATTAGCCTCTTTTTTATTTGAAAAATATCCTTTTTATATTGTTTCGGAGTTTTTAACTGGCGTTGGCAATGCGATTGCCAATCAAACCAATGAAACGGCCAAAGCAATTTCTGATTTTTACGTAATTCCAGAGCTTAATCATCATTTAATGGAAGGATTGAAACACCCTGATATTTTAAAAAAATTACTGGTTTTTGTTTTTTTTGAATCAACCCTCTACTCTCCTCCAATTCAAAAACGATTTTTAATTACCAAAGAAGTAGTGGAAAAAAATAAGGTTAAAACTTTTGCCTACAAACTTTTGGGAAAAAATAAAATTGAGCAGGTCTTTGAGATGATGGCTTTAGGCAGTTTTTTGTCAATGTATCTTTCAGTTTTATACAAAGAAAATCCTGCGATTATTCCTTATGTTGATTATTTTAAAAAGAGGTTAAATGAGATTTAGTCTAAAACTTCTTTAATTTGTACAACTTTACTTATTGACATAATTTTGTTTTTGTTATAAAATTGTTTTATGAAAAAAACCAATGTTTATCTTTTTCGTGATAATTTAGCTTCGTATTTGGAAGAGGTAGAAAAAAATCAAATCCCTTTAGTGGTTTACAAATTCAAAAAACCAATTGCAGTCATCATTCCTCCAAAAAAAGATTTTTTAAACGCCAATATCGATGATTACTTTGGTTTTATGGGCAAAGGAGAAACCGGAGAAAAGTTTGTTAATCGAGTCCGCCGTAATAAAAATGAGAAAAAATACATCGCTAATTTAAAAAAAGGTAAAGTATGAAAATTTTTGTTGACACTAATATCATTATTGACTTTACCAAAGGCTATACAAAGGTTTTAAAAACTCTTTTTGAGAAAAGAATAAAGGGCGAATTAGAACTTTATATTAATCCAATCATTGTGGCTGAGTTTCTTAATGACCAAAGCCTTAAAAATAAAAAAACAAAAACTAAGGCGCTTGAGTTTTTAATGTTTTTTGAAATCCTACCCATTACTAAAGAAACAGGGATCATTGCCTCTAACTTACTAAGAGAAGATAAAGTCTCTTTTTTAGCCGATGCTTTTATTGCTGCTTCCTGTTTACAACATAAACTTTTATTAGCCACCAATAATAAAAAAGATTTTCAAAAGATTAAAGAGTTGGATTTTTATCAATTAACTTGACTCTTCTATATAAAATTATATTATTCTTCTATACGCAAATTCAAACAATCAATTTTTATTTACCAAAACGATGGCTTAAAATTTTTTCTTATGGAAAAGAAGCGGCAAAAAAAAGTAAAATCAAAGAGAAGCAAATAGAAAATTTTATTGATGATTATCGAAAAAATCTTTAATTTCCGGCGACACCAAGCACATTCTAAAACTAAAAAAATTAACAAAACAAAAATTGTTTAGGCAAACGAGTTTTTAAAGCGCTTTAACAAATTAAAATAATTTCCGCAAATTTACCGTATATTTTCCGCGAATATCTTTAAATTAATTTAATTTACAAATTTTACAAATTATAAAATTGTTATACTTAGCCCGTTTCGACATTTCATTTAAAATCCTAAAAAATATCTGTCGGCATGCAAGTAAATCCAGAAGATATTATTGTTTATAAACAATTATGTTTTTTTGTCATCTTGAATTCATTTAATTGCGTTATGATTTAGTATTATATTAAAACATAAAAAGAAATCACACTATTAGCGAAGAGTGGGATCAGAATGGGAAGTCGTCTCAAATCCTAATGAAGAATTGTTGGTCTCAACTAGAGCAAATTCAATCTCTTCTTTTCGACCACGACTATAGTGGACAAATTCAAGATCACCAAAATGATTTGATCCACTTAATCGATTATCAATATTGGCTGGATTTATTCCTTGATAACTTAGTGTTTCTTTTTTATTTATAAGAGGAGGTTTGAAAATTCTAATCTCAAGGCAAAAATCACCGATTATTTCTGAAGATGATTGAGATGGAGTATATATAAGACAAGAACCATTGTCTTTTATTTGATAAAATAGTTTATATTGAGATTCAGGGGGTTTTTTTTTATTTTTTTTTCCCTTTAAATCAGTATTTTTTTCAACAGTATCAGGATTAAAGATAATAGAAAAACAACCATCTTTATCTATTTTTATTCCAAAAGGTTTATGTTTTCTTAAAAACCTGGCTAAAGATAAAATTAATTGAGTATTGTTAGGATTATTATGTCTTTGACAAAAAAAATCAAAAAGAGACGATAAAAAAATCCCATTAAACCTGTCAATAACTTCATTATCAGGAATATTCTTTTGAAAAGGTGATTGATTGGCTTTTTCTAATAATGACTGATATGAATTATATATTTGCGATAATTCCTCCATGCTTTTTCCGGATAAAATATCAAAAACATAATCGTTATCGTTTTCATTTGCTAAATCATAATTTACTTGATTATCAATATTATCAGTAAGATAACTAAAAATAATCCACTCCTGGAATCTTTTTAAACTATGATCGTCTTTAAATTTTTCTTCTATTTGAGGAAGATTTAAAAATTCCGCCCATCCATCTTCCAATGGTAATAATTCTCTAGGATTCTTTGTGCTTAGTTCTGAAATCGAATCAAACATATATAAAAATTATATCAAATAAAGGTCTAGATTACTTTAGCATATATTTTATGCTAAAATGGGTTATCTAAACAATGAAAAACAAATATTTAAATAACGCTCATATTTCAGAAGCAAAATTTAGAAAAGTTTTTAAATATTTTGCTTCTGATTTTGATGCGACTAAATGTTGTCAACTAACTAACTTATCAAGAAAAACAATAAATAAATTGTATCATAAATTTAGAGTAAGAATTTATCAAATAGAAGAAAATCAATCTAATAAAATTAATTAATAGATTGAAATAGATTAAGCATATTTTGAAGCAAAAAGAATAAGGGGTAAAAAAGGAAAAGGGGTAAAGGTAAAATCCCTGTTATTGGTCTTTTAAAAAGAAATGGTAAAAGTATTTACTCAAATTATCAATAACTGTACAAGAAAAGAACTTATGCCAATAATAAAAGGAAAAATACTTGAAAAATCAACAATTTATACTGATGGATGGAAAAGTTATGATGGATTAGTGTTAAACGGTTACAAACATTATCGAATTCATCACCATGAAAATGAATTTGCGCGAGGTAAAAATCATGTTAATGAAATTGAATCTTTTTGGAGTTATAATAAAAAAAAGATTAATAAAATTTAACGGAATAAGAAAAGACAAATTTTTATTACACTTAAAAGAATCACAATTTAGATGCAATAATAGACAAGATATTTATAAGTTATTACTAAATAACTTTAGAGAAAAACCCCTCTAAAGTATCCTAGACCCAAAATAATGTTTTCTTTTTTCCTCCGATAACACTTAAAAAAGAAATTTCTTTATATTAAAAAATACTTACTGAAGATGGCATTCATCCAAATAGCCATAGTCAAGAATATGAACTAATAGATAAAAAAATAGCTTGTTTTTTTGAAAAAAATCTATATATAAATCAAATATTTTTTTTCTAAAAATCCAAGTTTTACTGAATCATAACATGGGTAAATTATAGGATAAAAACAACAAAGGATTTTAAAATGGTTACCTCAGATTTACCGCAAATATTTTTATATCAATTTAAATATCATGATAAAACCAAAAGTCAGCCGGTGTTGGGTAACGCAAAGATAAAATTGCTTCTTCTTTTTTAATCTGATAATAACTTTCAATAAGAGTTTTATTAAAAACACCACTTTCCGTTAAAATTTTATCCTTTTTAAGTTCTTCTAAAACTGTTAAAAGATTATCTGGTGTTTGTTTTAATCCTTCTTTTTCCCATAAATTTTCATTATCATATGGACCAAAACCAAATTTTTTGGGATCAAGTTTTTTTTCTATTCCATAACCCCCAAAAACTAACATCGCTGAAAAAGCAAGATAAGGATTGGTGGTTGGATCAGGACATCGAAACTCAATCCGTTTTGATTTTTCCTCGTTTTTAAAGTACATTGGGATGCGAACAGCTGCGCTTCTGTTTCTTTTAGAAAACGCCAAAACAGTTGGCGCCTCAAAATGAGGCACTAGCCTTCGATAGGAGTTAACCGTTGGATTGGTAATTGCCAGAAGCGGGGCGACGTTGACTAAAAGACCAGTTAAATAACTTTCAGCCAACTTTGATATCTGACCGTAGCCTTCTTTATCATAAAAAAGATTTTTCCCCTTTTTAAAAAGACTTTGATGAGTATGCATCCCAGAGCCGTTATCGCCAAAAATAGGTTTGGGTAAAAAAATAGCCACCATCCCATATTTTTTGGCTAAATTTCTTGCCACATATTTATAAATCATCACCTTGTCAGCCATTTTAGTCAAAGTATCATATCTTAAATCAATTTCAACCTGGCCTCCTGAAGCAACTTCATGATGATGAACCTCAACCTCAATCCCAATACCCTCAAGGATTTTGACCATCTCTGATCGAAAAGCCTGAAGTTTATCAAAAGGAGGGGCGGGAAAGTAACCTGATTTTACCGCAACCGGATAACCATCTTTTACCTCTTCCTCACCAAAATCTGTGCTTTTAATTTTAAAAAAAGAATTATGGGGTGAAAGACAAAAATCAAAGCCATCAAAAACAAAAAACTCAATCTCCGGCCCCCAAAAAGAGACATCGGCAATACCGGTTCTTTTAAGATACTTTTCTGCTTTTTTGGCAGTAAAACGGGGATCTTTTTCAAAAGGTTCATCTTTTTCTGGCTCCCAAACATCACAGATTACTGATAAAGTTTTTTCAAAAAAAGGATCGAAAAAAGCCGTTTCCAAGTCGGGTTTTAAAAGCATATCAGAATCATAGATACTTGAAAAACCGCGGATTGATGAACCATCAAAACCAAAGCCTTTTTCCACATTTTCTTTGGTAAACTCTTTTTTCGGAATGGTCATATGCTGAAAAGTGCCGCGAAGATCAGTAAACTTTAAGTCAACAAAATCAACCAAATTTTCATCAATGAATTCAAAAAGTTCCTTGGTGTCCATATTTTTAATAAAAGGTTGAAAAACTATTAATGAAAGAATTAGATCGAAGACGCCTTTGTCTTTGTTTTTAAACGAAGACTTCTTTGTCTTCTCTTCGTCGTTGAAGATGTTTTTATGATATAAAAAAATAAATTTTTTGTCAAATGAAAATTGGTTCTATTTAAAAATTTGGTTGGTAAAAAATTAAGATTAGATTATTTTAACAATAAAAAATCTTTTCAAAAAATGTAGATATAATTTTTAATTTTCTATTTAATGATTTTATCTTATCTGATAATAGAGAATTTAAAAAAAATGTTGTTTTAACAATAAAATTTGGTATAATACCTATTAAAAATAGTTGTTTTTGCTAATTTTGTAAAAAATTGAGGAATTATTAAAAAATAAAAATTGTGTTTGTTTAATAATCTAAATTTTAATTTAACTTTAATAAAATATTTTTAAAGTTATGACTGAGATTTTACGCCAACCCCAACATTTAACTTCATTTAAAGCTAATTTAGAAGATCAAAGACGTATTGCAGATTATCTTCGAGAAAAAATTTGGCAAGTAGTAGCAACTGCGCAAACAGGTCATCTCGGCGGCCCATCTTCTTCAGTTGAATTAATGACCGCTTTATATTTTGGTGGATATCTACGTCTTGATTTAGATAATAATAATCTTTCTAACGATCGTGATAGAGTAATAATTAGAGGCCATATGGGTCCACTGCGCTATTGTATATTTAATCTTCTTGGGTGGGTTAATGACGAAGAATTAAATCACTACAGACAACTTGGCTCAAGGCTTCATGGTCATGAAAAAATGGGAAGTATACCCGGAGTTGATATCACTCCATCTGGTGCGTTAGGAATGGTTCTTTCATACGGTGTAGGTGCCGCTATTGAATCAAAAAATAATAATCAAAATTATCGTACGATTGTGTTTTTAGGTGATGGAGAAGAACAAGAGGGTAATGTTTCTGAAGCAGCTCGACATGCCGCAGCTTTGGGATTAGATAATTTAATTTGTATTATTGATCGTAATAAGAAACAATTATCAAGGCCGACGAGTGATGTAGACAAAGCCGATTTAAATCAAGTATGGGAGGGATATGGATGGGAAGTATTTGAAATAAGAAACGGTCACGATTTAGAAGAAATAAATAAGATATACAATCTTGTTTTTAACACACCAACCAATTTTAAACCTCGTTTAATTATTGCTAACACTATAAAAGGACAGGGATTACCAGGCGCAGAAGAAAATTGTTGTGGTTACCATACAATCAATGCGTTTGGTGGAGAGAAGCTAAAGCAATTTGTATCCCAAAGAAGAGTCCCCTTTGAAGAAAAAATTAAAGAGATAGTAAGCAATATACCTAAAAATTATTTTGGAACTAATGAAAATAACACAAGAATCGATCCTTCAGTTTATTTTAAACAACCAGAACACTTAAGTGAATCTTTAGGCGAAGAATTAGGCAATTTTTTTAAACACTGCGCTGATTTAATGGAAAAAGGTTATCCTGTCTATGTAATTACCGCAGATATGATGCCTGTCGATGAAACTAAAGGATATAATCTTGAAGAGCAACAAAATTTTATAGATGTAGGAATAAGAGAGCAACATATGTTAGCATTATCTCACGCTATTAGTGCTACAAACTCTCAAGCAAGAATAGTAATGAAAAGTCATGATGCTTTTATTTACCGAGCGGCGGATCAAATACAAACTATAAATATCGGCGGAACTCGAGTTATTCTTTTTGGAGATTATGGAGGATTGAGTGGAAATTTCAATGGTGAAACTCATGAATCAACAGGCCAACCAGGAATGATGCTAATGATGGGTAATGCCTTAGTTTTTGAGCCAGCTGATGCGCGTGATTTTTGGAATGTGGCTAATTATTCTCTCGTAAACAATCCCGGATTGGTATATATTCGCTTATATTCGCGAGAAGCTCCTCTTTTACCAAGAGTAGATAATGAAAGTTTATGGTTTTATCGCACTTTTCAGTCTAAAGACAAACCAGAAATAATTATAGTTTCATGCGGTTTAACCGCGAAAGATAGTTATTTAGCTGGAGAAATATTAGATAAAGAAGGAATATCAACAAAAGTTATAAATGTGGTGCATCTTAATGCAACTCAATCGAAAGACTTTGCTCAATTATTTGATTCAGATGTTCCTATTCTTACAGTTTATAATGGAAATCCATTCGTATTAGAAAGTTTGGTTTCTACCGCATTATTAAAATACTCCGAAGTGAGACCAAGACTTTTAGTAGGTCATGGATTTATTAAAGGTACAACGGGTTCTATGCCTGATCTAAAAACTTATTTTGGTTTAGATTATGAAGGTATAATTAAAAAAGCAAAAGAAACACTTTTGATCCGGTAGCCAAGTGGTCTAAGGCAAGGGTGTGCAAAACCCTAATCGCAGGTTCAAATCCTGCCCGGATCTCTTTTATGAAAACATTTTTAATATTTGGAGACAGTCTTGTTTTTGGAAAAGGTGATGAAGAATATCTTGGAGGCTGGGTGGGGAGAATCAAGCAACTCATTGAAAAAGAAAATAAATATTGGTGTGTTTATAATCTTGGAATACCTTTTGGAGAAAAAGTTGAAGATGTGATTAAAAGATTTAATATCGAGACTGAATCCAGAAATAAATTATCAACTCAAGGCGGTAAACTTTTTATAATCTTGGCAATAGGAATTAATGATACGCGACTAAAAAACGGTATTCCGGTAACTAGGAAAAGTTCTTTTATTAAAAACATAAATTCTCTTATTCGTTTAGCAAAAAATTATACCGACTCAGACAAAATTATTTTTATTGGACTTACTCCTATAGATGAAAATAAAGTTGAAAAAAAATTTCAAGAAAAATGTTTTTCCAATGAAGTGATTAATGAATATAATAAATTACTGCTAAAGTTGTGTGAAAAAAATAATGTTTTATTTTTTCTTCCGATAACTATTAAAAAAGAAGTTTCTTTATATAAAAAAACACTTACTGAAGATGGCATTCACCCAAACAGCCAAGGATATGAGCTAATAGCCAAAAAAATAGCTTGTTTTTTGAAAAAAATCTATATATAAATCATTTTTTAATTTTTAAAAATAAATGATAACCAAAAATAAAAAAAATAATAAATATTTTATTTCTCTTCCATATATTTATCCTATTTGTCCGCTGAATATGAATCACGCACGACTATTTATCATTGCAGATGTGGTAGCCAGATATTTTCGAAATAAAGGAAAAAAAGTTTTTTTTCCAATAGCTTCTCATTATAGCGGAAAAACTGCTCACCAGATATCGCAAATATTTAACCAAATTTATAACTCTAAAAGGAAACCGACTAAAGAAGAAGAAAAGTACTTAAATTTGTATAAAAATTTTTATGGTGTTCCAGATTATATCTTAAAATGGTTTAACAATCCAATAAATATACTTGATTTCTTTACACAAGAAATAATTTGGGAATTAAAATCGTTAAATGTCTCTTGTGATTATAAAAATTTCTATACTACTTATTCGAAAGATTTTCATGAATTTGTGAAATCAATTATTGGCATTTATAAGAAAAATAACCTACTAATTATTAATAAAGATGATAAACCAGCTTTAGATTATGAAAATAAATTATGGGAACTTAAAGCGTTTAAATTGTTAAAAAGAATAGAGTTTATTCAACCTTTTCATAAAAATAATATACTTAGTGCTTTCATAAATAAAAATGTAAGATCAGATTGGAGTTTAGTAAAAGAAAGTGGATACGGAGTTAAATTTGATAAAAAACATGTAATTGATCCAATGTTTGATAGTGAACTTTTTACCATTTTTGACCTTTATTCAAAATTTCAAAATGAATATCAAATACCAATTAAAAACTTTCAAATTTTTTTTAATACTTTATTTGAAATGCTTAAAAATCCAAAATTAGATACTGACAATATTTTAGTTAAAAAAATAATTGAATGGTTGCCTTGTGATATGTTTATAGTCGAAGAACATTTAAAGAATTGGATAATAAAAAAAATTTATTCAGAAGCTTTATTTTTAAATGAAAAATATCAAACTAAAAAATACTTTATTTTAGGGATGGGATTGCTTGATGGTAAAAGAATGTCAGCTTCTAGAGGTCATGCTATTTTAGGAAAGGATTTAATCTTTTCGTATGGACCCACAAAAGCAAGATTGATAATTTTATTAGCTGGCGGTCATCCCTCAAAGACATACAATTATGATAAATCTTTACCTAATCAAGTGGATGTTTTGTTAAGGAATTTTTTAAGCTACGTTACTTACATAATTTCCATAATCAAAAAAACCAGAAAAACGACTTTCCGTTCAAAAAAAGAAATCGTCAATAGTATCAGTAATAATATAGAAAAAAATATAAAAAACGGTTACTTTAAACAAGCAATTATAGAATTATTCTCTATAATACCAAAAAATTATAAATCTGTCGATTTTGATTTGGCAAAAAGTCTATTATTAATTTTTAAGAAATACACAGAAATTTTAACACCGGGAGTCTTAGATAATTTTAATTTATGACAGCAGAAGTTTTAAATAACCGTTTAAAACGAGCTAATCTCAGAATTGCCTTATCTCCTTTCTGTAACTTAAACTGTTTATATTGCGATGGCCCAAAAAGTAGAATGGCGAATAAACCTGGTGCAATGGAAGATTTTAGAAGAAAACCATTAGAAGCAGGAAATATCTCCACTGAAATATTAATCCAAATCATTGAGGTTCTTCACAAAGCGGGATTTGAAGGTGTTTCTTTTACTGGAGGAGAACCTTTACTTAATAAAGATTGGGATACTATAGTCACCGAAACAGCTCAAATAGGAATGTCACGAGTAGAAATAACTACTAACGGTATGTTATTAGATACATATCTTCAACAAAAAGGACGAATGCCTGAAGGATTAACTTTATTAAAAGTCAGTTTAGATACTTATGATTCTCATCGTTTTGAAAATTTAACCGGGGGAGGAAAATTAGAAAAAATAATAGGAGGAATAACTACTCTGAAAGGTATCCAACCGGAATTAAGAGTAAGAGCCAACAAAGTGCTTTTAAGAAGTGATTTATCTTCCCTTATAGACTACCTTGATTTCTGTGCACAAAATAGAATAGATGAAGTTATGCTTCTTGATTTAGTTTTAAACAACCCTAATGATCCAAACGAAAGAATTTTTTTTCAAAGAGAATTTGTTCCTGTTGAAGAAACAATGAGTATTCTGTCAAATCAGTTTAGTATAAATAGTTTTGATCACAACAGATATGGATATGAGGTTAGATTGCCTAGTGGAATTCGTGTTTTATTAAAAGATAGTAACTTAACACTTAGAGCTGAAAAATGCTTCGGATGTCCTATTTACTGTCAAGAAGGAATTTATACAATACGGGTGGCTACAGACGGTACTATAACAACTTGTCCTGATCGAACAGGAAAGTTGTCTTTTATTGACGGGGTTGAGGCATTAAAAAATGGAACATTACTAGATGAAATAAACCAATTAGCAACGTTATTTATAACCGCTTCACAGATGGAAACTTTAGAATTTTTTTTAAAAAAATATGGAATTAAACTTTAAATTTAAATAATTATTTTTGGCAATAATTTATGATTTTACTTAATTTTATAAATCTTTCTTTCTTTGTTAGATTTATTGCTTCATTCCAGCAACGTGAATATTTAGGATCAAAAAAACCTTTTTCATATTCTACTCTAAATAATGCTGCTTTTTTCCCAAACATATCTTCCATTACGTCAAACAAAAACAAATCTATAATTTGATGCTCATCAGTGAAATTGAATTTTTTCTTACTTTTTTCAAAAATAGCGTGTTCCATTATCAATCTATGAGATAATTCATGAAGAATTGTCCCTAATTTATTTCTTATATTATATCGAAAAAGCATAGGTTTATTAATATTTTTTCCTGCATTATTGTCTTTATTTGCATCTCCTTCTCCTACTATTCCTATTATTTTATCTTCAATAAAGGGTAAATTGGTTATTTTATAAAACGTTTTAATAATTTTCTCTCCATAACAACGCCAAATAGATAAATATTCAGCTTTATACATTTTGTACTTAGGTGAAGACTTAAACACTATTTCAGTTATTAATTTTGTTTTCATATTTTTATTATAAATAAATAACTAAAAAAACAAATTTTTTTGTCAAATGAAAATTTAATTTTTTACCCCCACAAAAGAATCACTGCCTCGGCAATTTCTTTTAATCTTTTTCTTTTTTTCATTGCCTCTTTTTGTATTTTTTTATAGGCTTCTTCTTCCGTTAGATTTTCTTTTTTCATCAAAATCCCTTTAGCTTTCTCAATAATCTTTCTTTCTTCAAGCTTTTCTTCCAAAAACCCAAGTTTTTCCTGAAGGATCACCTTTCGAAGACCAGAAGCAATCACTGAGGCAAAAATTTCCACCATCTGTTTTTCTTTTTTTGAAAAAACCTTTGGTTTTTTGTTTTGAAGATTTATCACCCCAACGAGTCCTTGTTTGTCGATGATTGGCACGGACAAAAAAGCCTCATAGCGATCTTCTGGTAATTCTTTAAAAAATTTAAATCTTGGATCAAGATAGGCTTTTTCTTTGATGGCAACAGTTTTTTTATGTTCAGCCACCCAACCAGTAATCCCCTCCCCTTCTTTTAAGGTAATTTTCCCCAAAAGATTTTGATGGGGTTTTTTTGAGGCAAAAAGAGTCAGTTTCTTGTTTTGATAAAGATAGATAAAACAAGAGTCAACATCAATGATTTTGTTAATTAGTTTTATGATTTTGTCTAAAAACTGATCAAGGCTTAAGCGGTCAAAAACAATAAGATCCGATAAAATGGTGGCAATTTTAAAGAAAACTTGATTCATATGGGTAAATTATAGAATAAAAAAACAAAAAAAGATTTTAAAATATTTTCCGCAAATTTAACGCAGATTAAACGCAAAAATTTAAGGTCTTGACTTTTTAATTTGTGTATTTATATAATATTGACATTAATGATTGATTTTAGTCGATACAAAGGTTTTCAATGGGATAAAGGCAATATTGATAAAAGTTATAAAAAACATAAAATTAGTCCTAATGAGTCAGAAGAATTATTTTTAGATGAAGATTTAAAAGTGATAAAGGATTTCAAGCATTCACAAAAAGAAGAACGATTTATTGCTTTAGGCAAAACTTTTAGTGGTAAAAAATTATTTGTTGTTTTCACGGTCAGAGGCGATAAAATAAGAATCATCTCGGCTCGACCGATGAACAAAAAAGAAAGAAAATACTATGAAAAAACTTAAAAAAATTCCTTATTTTTCCTCAGAAAAAAAAGAGCGTGATTTTTGGCAAAAGGTTGATTCAACCGAATATATTGATTATTCCAAATTAGAAAAAGCTCGTTTTCCTAACTTAAAATTAACCACCAAGCCGATTACCATAAGAATGCCGGTTTCTCTTCTTGAGCGGATTAAAGTAAAAGCCAATCGCTTAAATATTCCTTATCAATCCTATATAAAACAACTGATTGCCCAAGGATTATAATAATTTTCCGCAAATTTAACGTAGATTTACCGCAAGGATTTTATTTAATTATTTGTATTAAAAAAAGCTATATTTTCTTATTAATTAGCTTTATTTAACAATATAAAAATATGTTATAATTAATTTTTATGGATTACTTTAACAAATTTCAACTTTTAATCGAAAGTGATATTAATTTAATACCTGATGATAAGTTAAACCAATTAGGTATTCAGATTAATGATAACTATGTTAAAAATAACCTTTTTCCTTCATTAATTGATGGGGCAAGGAATCATTTAGAAAAAAGAAAAAAGGCAGTTGAGCAAAGAAGCTTTGATAAAAATTTAGTTACGCTAACAGTTGAGGCGTTGTTTGACGCTCACTTTAGAAAACAAACCCATTTTGGCCCAACTAAAGAAGAGGTTGAAAAAAAAGTTAAACAAGCTCTTTTAAAAAAAGAACCGATTTATCTTGTTGGTCTGATGTTTACGAGAAAAAATATTTGTCCATTAAAAAGAGGGTTAGGCGATGAATCAACTGTTGATTTAGCAGAAATTGCTAGTTTAATTCATCTTAATAATTTTGCTTCTTTAATTGCCTCATTTTATCCACATGGATGTAGATTTATCATTCTTTCTGAAGGTTTAAGATTTTTAAAAGCTTTTAATCTTTGTTATCCTTACGTTCGCCTTTATCAAAAAAGACTAAAAGATATTGTTAAAAAGTTTAACCTAAAAAATATTGAAATTTACGATTTTGAAGATTTTTTATTTTTTCATCTTTCAGCCAAAGAGATAAAACAAAGAGAAGAAAACTATCAAAAAGCAAAAGAAATATATGAGAAAAAAAATTGGCCAATATTTAACCCAAACGATTTTTTTAAAACTTTAAAAAAAGCAATTGAACTTGATCCAATAAAAGATAAAAGAAATCCAAGGAATAACTTTGTTCCTTTATGGGAATCAATAAAAAACTCACTTTTTTATCCAAGCGTATTGGAATATGCTCGTAAAAAAGGTATTGATTACTCAACTTCTTACCGATTTTTTATGAAAAATCTATATCAAAAAAACAATGATCAAGAAGTTGAAAAAATAAGACAAGAAATTCTTAAAATATCTTGGGAAAAAGCAATTGAACACAATGCGAGAGTTTTAGGCGACAATATGTCAAAGATATATCCCGAAAAGTTTTTATCAGACAATGCCTTTAGAACCTCAATTAATCCCAAACCAGGTGATCATCTTGGAATTTTAGCAATCAAAGAAACAACCAGTAGAGTTCAGCCTTGGCATGGTAAGGCATTTGTCTATGAAAAAAATCAAGATAAAGTTAATGCAACTGTTTTAACTCGATTAGAAATTGAGGGAATTAAAAGGGGATTGCCGGTTTTTTATGATAATAGAAATGAGGTGTTTTTTTATACAACAAGCAAGATTTTAAAAAGATTAGAAAAAGAAATGACAATTAACTTCGACTTTTCAACAAGATAGGTCTTAAATTTACCGCAAATTTACCGCAGATTTGCCGCAAGGATTTTTGTAGCAACTTCTTTTCCCAATTTTACCGCATAATTTGTTCCTCTATCAAAAGGATATGTCATATCTAAATTGGCAATATAAAAGTTTTTTGCCGGAGTGAAAAAGTTGGGTTTGTATTTTATAAAGTTTTTATCAAAAATTGGCTGGGCAAAGGGGGCGCGAAAAACATAATAGTTTTTAATTTGAAATTTGAAATTGGAAATTTGTTTGAGGTGGGGAAGAATAAAATCTAATAAATCTTGGTTATTCATATTCAACAGTTTATCATCTTTATCTAAATACCAACCACAGTAGGCAAGATGTTTTCCTCCATAATATTTTTTATCAATAAAGTTAGTATGCTGGACCAAAACCATAATTGGGATTTTGGAAGTGGCAATATTTAACCAATAAGTTTTCTCTAAAATCGGCTTATCAGTTTCTAAAATCAAAGTTAAGGCGTGAAGATACAAAAGTTTGCGGAGATTCTGCGTAAATTTTGCGGGAAATATTTTTTGAGCAATTTTTGCGGTAATTGGCGTTGGTAAAGTAGAGATAATTAAATCAAATTCTTGATCATCAATTAAAAATTTATTTCCTTTCTTTTTTATCTCTCTTACCTCATAACTGGTTAAAATATTAACTCCTAAATTTTTTAGTAATTTCTCTAAATAATTGATAAACGCCTGAAATCCGCCTTCAATATAGCCTAAACTTTTAGTTCTTTTTTTAATCCTTGCCCAAAAAAAAGAGAGTAAAATATTTACCGCATATTTTCCGAATTTTTTCCGAAAAAGCTCTCCAAACAAGATAAAATATCCCTTTTCACCCATAGCTTTTTTTAAAAATAACTCACTGGTTTCTTTTTCAAAAAATGGCAAAAACGGAGAAAGTTTTAAAAAAGCTAAGGTGGTACCAGCTCGGATTTTATCAGAAAAAGATAGAAGGGGAAAGCTTAATAAATCTATCGGTGTATCTAATGGATAAATTGTATAGCTTTTAGTTTTAAGTTGTAGTTTTGCGTTTTGAGTTTTGCGTTTTGAGTTTTCATATAGTGATCCTGTTTCTGGTTTTTGAAAAAAAATTCCATCAAAACCAATTTCCTTGGCAAAATCTAAAACATCACTGTCATTGGCAAAAAGATGATGATAAGCCCGCTCTAAATACCAATCCCAGTTTTTTTGTTTAAAACCAGAAGCAAGGCCTCCCAAAACTTTTTCTTTTTCAAAAAGATTAACCTTATGGTTTTTTTTATTAAGATAGTAAGAAGCAGTAAGACCCGTTAATCCGCCACCTAAAACAGCAATTTTCATTGAGTAATTATAAAAGTTTTATTTTTTATTCAAAAACTCCAAAAAGAAAGTCTTTAAAACAACAACTACTGGTACAGAAAGTAAAACCCCCAAAACCCCAGCCAGTTTACCTCCAATTATAAAGGCCATTAGAGTAATAATTGGATTTAAGCCAACTGCTTTTTTCATTACCAAAGGAACGATTAAATTATTTTCTAATTGTTGGACTAAAACAGCAACTGCCAATGCCGAAACTCCCAAAAAAGGCGATTGAGAAAAACCGACTAAGACAGCAGGAATGGTGGCAATGGTTGGCCCAAGATTGGGGACAACTTCCAAAAGTCCAGCTAAAACCGCCAAAGGCAAAGCATATTTTATCCCAATCAATGTTAAACCAATATAATTTAAACTGCCAACAACAACCATCAAAGCTATTTCTCCCCAAAACCAGTTGTTGATTCTTTTTTCCAAAAGATTAAAAAAATCAACTACTCTTTGTGTCTTTTCTTCGGCAAAAAAATTGGCCAAAATTTTTTTGATCGCGTTTTCTTCAACTAAAAAATAAAAACTAAAAAACAAAGTCGAAATCAACCAAATAGCATTAGAAAAAAAGCCAGTAATTAAATTAAAAACCTGATTGGTGGCGGTTGGTAGGTATTGAAAAATTGATTGCCAATTAAAAAATGAATAAGAAAAACCAGCGGTTAACTGTTCAATAATCAAAGGAAAATGGCTAGAAAACTGGATTGTTTCTTTAATTAATGGAGGAAAGATGATTGATAAAAGGCTACCAAAAATAGTTAAAAAAGAAAAATAAACTAAAAGTGCTGCCAAAACCCGGGGAATTTTTAATCTTACCAGTTGATTCAAAGCCGGTCGAAGGGCCGAGGTTAAAATAAAAGCAATAAACAAAGAAAACAAAAGATCGCGGATAATCCACAAAAATTTTAAAAACAAAAGAAAGAAAACCGTGAAAATAATTGTTCGGTGAGAAATTTCAAATTTGTAGATTTTTTCGTTTTTTGACATAAAACAAAAATCATTATAAAAAAATTAACCTTGTTTTTCAACTTATTTTTATGATAATCTGCTATAATTTTAATGTCATTAATTTAAATTTTACCAGGGGTGCCGGAGTGGACAATCGGAACGGTCTGTAAAACCGTCGGCTTCAACGCCTGCGGAGGTTCGAATCCTCCCCCCTGGACTTTTTACGTATGTTTTTAAAAAACAATAACCTTTCAAAAAAACTTATACTTGAAATCTTAGATTTTTATCAACAACAAAATCCATCGGAAAAAATTACTCGCTATCTGCCAATTCTTAAAAAATCCGATCAATCTATAATTTCTAGAAAAAATTTTTCTGGCCATATCACAGTCAGTGCTTTTGTTATCGATCCGACTCTATCAAAATTATTATTGGTTTATCATATAAATTTAAAAAAATATTTACAGCCGGGTGGTCATGTTAAAAATAACGATAAATCACTATGGCTTGCGGCTTTGCGCGAACTAGAAGAAGAAACGGGAATAAAAGATGTCTTTTTACTACCAAAAGATGAAAGTAATCCCGAAATTCCTTTAGATATCGATATTCATCGGATCCCAAAAAATCCTCAAAAAAATGAACCCTCTCATCTTCATTTTGACTTTGGTTATCTTTTTTTGGCTAATAAAGATAATGAATGGAAAATAAATAAAAAAGAAATAACATCTTTAACCTGGAAAAACATAGATGAATTAGAAAAAGAAAACATCCCTGATAAATTTCGTTTAATAAAAAAAATTAAAAAACTTATTCTTAAACGACGTGATTTTATTTTCTTCAATGAAATTATTAAAAAATTTTCTATGAAGGAGATAGGGTCGATTTTGTTCGATTAGTACAAGCAGAAATTTTGGTTTCAATCGGAAAAATAGTCAAAAGCAGTGTTTCTTTTGGTATTCATCAAACATTAATTGACGAAAAAAGAAAAATTACCGCTCTTTTTCTTAATTATTATTGTCAAAAATAAACAGATCTGATCATTGCATTAATTAAAAACTTTTTAGCAAGAACAATTTATTTACTAATTTTTATAACAATTGTTTCTTTGAATTTACTTAATTACTACATCGTAAAGAGCATAGTTTTGGCAGGTCCCAACTTGGTTGCTTTGCTTAATTAAACACGCTGGCACAATAATTAAATTTCCCCTCGCTCTTAAGTTAAAAATGTCTTTAAATTCCTGAGCGTTAAATTGTCTTTCTCCAACATCTCCTCTTATAGTAATAGTATGGCTAATTCCCGTCCCATCCCAAACCGTCTGTATAAAATCAATTCTTGAAAAATAATTTCCGCCTCTGCTTTTTATTTCTTGCCTTACTCGATTGTCATCCCAAGTATCAGGAATGTTTTTATCAACTTGAGAAAGATGAGGAAAAGTTGAGGGATCAAGTTTAAAAAGAATATAGGCATTAACAATTTCTAAAACTTCACTCTGGGTTAACCAAGCGCTACCCCCATATTCCGGTCGACTACCCCAATTACAGTAAAACCAAGGAGAACTTTTAATTTCTGAAGGATTTATTTTAAAAGGTGAGTCATAAGCCTTAAACAAAAGATCTTGTAAACTATTTATCGGCTCATCACTATCAAAGGCATGTTTTGTCCAAGGTTTATCATTCCAACCAATTTCTCCAGAACGAAGGATTATACCACCATGAGTAGAGGAGTACCAGGCTTGAATTACTTCATTAGTATCATTGGAAACCATCACCAAAACCCCATCGCCACATTCTTGATTTACTTCATCAACGATTGAATACCAAAATTTTCTTTCATCCAAATTACGCCAATCTTTTGGTTGTTCATTTTTATCTTCACATCTATAACGTCCTTCTAAATAAAGACATCTTAAAAACACCTGACAATTTTGATCATAACAAATCTCTCTCACACCGCCATTTGTATAAGAATATGCATAAGAAGAGGCAGCAACGATTTGAGCTTTATAAGCTTCTTTTTCACCCCAAGACATTGGCATTTCTCCTAGAAGTTTTAAATAATCTTTTATATTTACCTCGCCTGTGTCTTTTACTTTTATTTTATTATTAGGAAAATTACGACACTCATAACGAATATTATTGTAATAAGCTTCTAAAATCTGTTTAAACTTTTGTTCATTTTTTGATCTTCCATATGCTCCATATTGGTTTAAACCCACTTTATTAGCAACACCTAAGCTGAAAAAACCGAACTTTGGTGAAAAACCAGGATCTTTTATTACACTGTTATTTATGAAATTATAATCAGGCGAACAACCACCAAGCGAAGTCACAGCGCTTCTTGGAATAGGGTTTTCCGCAAACTTTTTAGCAATCAATTCTTGTTGTTTGGCGGTTAACTGAGCGATTTTGGTTTGGATTTGGTTTATTTCCTCGCCTAATTTTTTAGAAAGTACATCTAACTGTTGGTTTAACAATAACATTTGTTTTTTTTCCTCCTCCAAACTTTTCTTTTTTTCCTCAAGGTTTTTAATATACAAAACGATTTTGATAATAGTGTTTTTATCCTCATCAACCACTGATTTTTGATAGAAAAAGTTTTCTAAAGACGAGGAAAGATTTTTGGCTACCAAAAGATTAACTAAAGAAAACGAGGCTTTGGAAAGATTTTTATAATAAGAACGCGCTCTTTCATTTAAAAGATTTTTTTGGAAGCTTAAGACTTCTTCTCCTTTCTTCACTTCAGCTTCTTTTTTAACAATTTCTTCATTAATTAAATTGATTCTTTGTCTGATTGAAGAAAGTTGTTCTTTGATTTTTTGAAGATTAGTTTGTTTATCGTTTAATTGTTTGCTGAGATTGCTGATTTCGTTTTTGATTTGATTGATTTGATCGTCTAAAATTTGACTGTTGATTTTGCCAATAAAAATAAAAATAAAAAGAAAAATTAAAACAAAAACAAAAACTCGTTTCATAAATTAATTTTATCATCTATTTGAGGTGGTTAAATTAAAGTAGTAAAAATATTTTCAAGTTGTTTCTTATTAGTCTGATAAATATTTTTTTTACCATTTGTTTTAATTCCAAAAAACTAATTTTTTTATTAACTAATTTCAGGTTCTATGAAATAAAGTGTGGTAAAAAAATAGTATTTTAGATTGTAAGAAAGGCTAAAACTTCTTTTAAAACTTATGCGCACAAGATTTTATTTCATCTATAGGATAAAAAAAGTACACACATTGTCATGCTGAACTTGTTTCAGCATCTCGTTTGAAATTTGTAATAAGATCCCAAAACGAGTTCAGGATGACATAAATTATCAATTTACAAAGTAGTGCTATCGGTCTTAATTACAACACTACTTTTACCACAATTAATGACATAGAACCCTAATTTCATAGTAAGATTTATTATGATTTATTATAATATCATTATGAAAAACGTCAACCATATAATTATAAAAAAACCCTATCTTGCTTGGTATGTTAAAGACGTAAAAAAACTTTCTGAGGAATCGGTTTTAGAACATATTTTAAATTATGGCGATTGGGAAGACGTGCAGGAGTTTATTAAAATCAAAGGGAAAAAAGAAACCGCCACCCTTTTTTTTAAGACATTAAAAAATAAAAGAAACAACTATTTACCAGCAATTAAATCATATTTTTCTCGATATTTTAAAGAAAATGTTTGATAATATTCTAACCACTAATCAAAAAAAACTTTTACCACTAATAAAAAAATTTTCTTTAGATTTTTATTTAGTTGGGGGAACAGCCATTGCTTTACATTTAGGCCATCGCCGATCGATTGATTTTGATTTGTTTACCGAAAAAAAATTTAACCCCTTAAAAATAAGAACAAAGATTTTAAAAGATTACTCAATTGAATATACCTTTTCTCAGGGAGAAGGGGAGTTAACAATCTTAGTAAAGAAGGTAAAACTCACTTTTTTTTATTATCCGTTTAAAATTCCTCATAATTACTTCTTTAATAAAATTATTTCCCTACCTGATCTTTTAACCTTAGGAGCAATGAAGGCTTTTACATTAGGAAAAAGAGCTAAATGGAAAGATTATGTTGATCTTTATTTTATTTTACAAAAATTTTCTCTAAAAGACCTTATCGAAAAAACGCGTTTAATTTTCAAAAATGAGTTTAATGAAAAGCTTTTTCGAAGCCAATTAAGTTATTTTGATGATATTGATTATTCTGAAGAGGTAGAATATCTTCCTGGTTTTGAAAAAAATGAAAAAGAAATTAAAAATTTTCTTGAAGAAGTTAGTTTAAAAGATTATTAGTTTATTTAAAAAATATGCCAAAAATTGTTTTTTTTGAAGTCGCTTCTTGGGAAAAAGAGGAGTTAAAAAAAATTTTTCCAGAAGCGCTTTTAGTTGAAAAACCATTAACTGAAGAAAGCGTTTCTGAGTTTGCCGATACTGAGATTACTTCTTGTTTTATTTACTCCAATTTTTCGAAGTCGGTCATTGAAAAACTACCAAAATTAAAACTTATTGCTACCCGTTCAACCGGCTTTGATCATATCGATGTTACTTTTTGTCATCAAAAAAATATTACTGTCTGCAACGTACCCGAATACGGCTCACGCACCGTTGCCGAGCACACTTTTGCCCTAATTCTAACCTTAACGCGAAAAATTTATCAATCAATTAACCAAGCAAAAAACTTTGATTTTAATCATGAAAAAATAAGAGGCATGGATCTTTTTGGCAAAAATTTGGGAATTTTGGGTTTGGGTAAAATTGGTAAAGAAGTAGTAAAAATTGCCCATGGTTTTGGAATGAGGGTTTTGGTTTATACCCGAACCCAAGATGAAACTTTGGCAAAAACCCTTGGTTTTTCTTATAAAAGCTTAGATGAGATTCTTTCACAATCAGATATCATCTCTTTACATTTACCTTTGACCGACGAAACCAAACACATTATAAACAAAAACAATATCAAAAAAATCAAAAGAGGCGCTTTTTTAGTCAATACCGCAAGAGGTGGATTGATTGAAACTGAGGCTTTGGTTTTAGGATTAAAAGAGGGGGTTTTGGCGGGGGTGGCTTTGGATGTTTTGGAAGGAGAGAAAGAGTTGATGGAAGAAATTGAGATTTTAACCGAAGGCTATCAAAAAACAACTGATTTAAAAACTCTAGTCTTAGACCATATTTTAGTCAATCATCCCAATGTGATTATTACCCCCCACAATGCGTTTAATACCAAAGAAGCTTTATTTCGAATTTTGGCAACAACGATTAAAAATATTCAAGGATTTTTAAAAGGAGAAGTAATCAATGTAGTTTAAGTGTTTGTTAAAGAAATGATTGATTATCTTTCTAAAATTACTAATTTTTACTAAGCAAATTTTTAAAAGAACCAATTTGCCTAAGCTTTTGCCAAAGCCAAAACAAACACTTTTTCAAAACCTTCCTTTTTTAAAGTTTTTACCGCTTCCAAAGCGGTTAAACCGGTGGTTAAAACATCATCAACGACAATAATCGTTTTTTCCTTGTCAACTTTTGTTTTTGGATTAAGTAAAAAAGCACCGCGGATATTGAGATATCTTTTTTTTCTATCTCTAATTTCAGCTTGGGGCTTGGTTTCTTTTTTTCTTTGCAAATAATCAACTTCTTGAAAGGGTAAAAATTTTTGGAAAAAAGAAGTGATTAATCTTGCCTGATTAAAGCCCCGCTTTCTTTCTTTAGCGGGGTAAAGAGGGATTGGTTGAAAAACGGCATTTTTTAAATTGGTAAAAAAAGACAGTTTCTCAATCTTTTTTGGATCAACAATCGCAAATAATTCTTTTAAAACCTCAGTGGCAAACTGATATTTTGTTAATTTAATAATTTTTTTCAAAAGATCGTTATAGTAAAAAATGGTCATAATCCCTTGGGGAAAAAATTTTTTTTGACAAGAATAATGAGTCAAGCCAAAAGGAGAGGGTTTTTTACAAAAAAAACAAACTTCTTTCTCAACATAAACCAATTTTTTTTGACATTTAGGGCAAATATAGGCACCCAAATATGAACAGCCAACACAGATTTTAGGAAATAAAAAATCTTTTAAAGACATAATTCTAACAACGATTATAACAACCCAAAAAATCTTTTTTTGTTCAAAAAATTTTGGGAAGATGAAGATTTTTTTTAAAATTTTAAGTTTTTGAGGCAATGATATAGTTTGATAATATTTAGATCTCTTGAAATACTACTAATAGTGTTTTAAATTTTATTTTGGCACTAAATATGTATTGTCCTTTTTGTCAACACAAAGAGACTGAGGTGATTGAGACACGAGTTTCTGAAGATGGGACGGTAATAAGAAGAAGACGGCGTTGTCTTTCTTGTGATAAGCGGTTTACCACTTATGAACGGATGGAAGAACTGCCGATTTTGGTAATTAAACGTGATGGCAAAAGAGAAAGATTTAGTCGAGAAAAACTAAGAGAGGGGATCATCAAAGCCTGTGAAAAAACCGATGTCTCAGCCGAAGAAATTGAAAAAATTGTTTCTAAAGTAGAAAACGAATTAAAACAAAAAGAAAGTAATGAAGTAGAAAGCAAAACCATTGGCACGCTTGTGGCAAAAAATTTAAAAAAAATAAATAAAGTGGCTTATATTCGCTTTGCCGCGGTTTTTAAACGGTTTGTTGACATTGAAGACTTTGAAAATGAGTTGAAAAAATTGTTATAAATTGATTGAATTTTAATTCTATGGAACTTTCCGGTGTTTCCAAAAAAGTTTTCTTAGATCGATATGCCTTAAAAGACAAACAAGGTAATCCCATTGAAAAAAAACCGGAAGAGATGTGGCGTCGGATTGCCAAAGCCGTTTCTTCAGTTGAGAAAAAAGAAAATCAAAAAAAATGGGAAAAAGAGTTTTTTTGGGCAATGAAAGATTTTAAATATGTGCCGGGTGGCCGGATTTTGGCTGGGGCAGGCACAGGGTTTGCTGTCACGTTCTACAACTGTTTTGTTATTCCTTCACCCAAAGATTCACGAGATGGGATTTTGGAGACTTTAAAACAAATGGTTGAGATAATGGCCCGGGGTGGGGGCGTGGGAATTAATCTATCTTCCCTTCGCCCAAGAGGGGCAAGAGTAAAAAAAGTCAATGGTTTTTCTTCTGGTCCAGTTAACTGGGCAGAGCTTTTTTCTGTGGCCACCAAAGACATTATCCAACAAGGAGGTTCAAGACGTGGCGCTTTGATGCTTATGCTTTGGGATTGGCATCCGGATGTTGAAGAGTTTATTACCGTAAAGCAAGATTTATCACGCATAAACGGCGCCAACCTTTCAGTTTGTGTTTCTGATAAATTTATGGAGGCGGTGGAAAAAGATGCCGATTGGCAACTTCTTTTCCCTGATTTAGATGACAAAGACTATGATGAAAAATGGAATGGTGATTTGGTTGAGTGGCAAAAAATGGGTAAAAAAGTCAAAGTCTACAAAACAGTAAAAGCAAGAAAGATTTGGGATCTTATTGCTCAAGCCGCCTGGCGATCAGCCGAGCCAGGAGTGGTTTTTATGGAGCGGTATAATAAGCTTTATAACAATTGGTACTGGAATAGGATAAACTGTGTTAATCCTTGCGGTGAAGAGGGTTTGCCCCCTTGGGGTGTTTGCAATTTAGGTTCAATCAATCTTTCGGCATTAGTTAAAGGTGATGGGATTGATAAAAAAGCCCGGTTTGATTTTAAAACCTTAAAAAAGATTGTTGCTTTGGCTGTCCGTTTTCAAGACAATGTGGTTGATATGGATCCATATGTTTTCCCAGGAATTAGAAAAACTCAACTTGAGGGAGAGCGTCGGATTGGTCTTGGAACGATGGGGTTGGGTGATACTTTAATCAAACTTCATCTTCGCTATGGTTCAAAAGAGTCATTGAAATTTATTGACAAAGTTTATCGAATGATTCGTGATGTGGCTTATGAAGTATCGGCAGAAATCGCCAAAGAAAAAGGGGCTTTTCCTAAATTTGATAAAGAGCTTTATCTTAAAGGTGAACTTATAAAACAACTGCCAACATCGATAAAAGAAAAAATTAAAAAATACGGTATAAGAAACTCGCTTTTATTGATGCAGGCACCAACTGGCTCAACCTCTTTAATGGCCAATACTACCTCAGGCATTGAGCCGGTTTATGAATTTGAGTTTATAAGAAAGGACCGACTTGGCACTCATATTATTCGCCATCATCTTTATGAAAAATGGTATCAAAAATATGAAAAAGAAATTAAGGAAGGAAAAATTAAAAAACCAGCGTGGTTTGTTTCCGCCAATGAACTTACTCCCGAAGACCATGTTTATGTTCAAGCAACAATTCAAAAATATGTTGATGCCTCAATCTCAAAAACCGTCAACGCCCCAAAAAACCACACCGTTGAAGACGTAAAAAAACTTTATACTTTAGCCTATAAATTAGGTTGTAAAGGAATCACTTATTTCCGCGAGGGCTCAAGACAAGGTGTTTTGGAAAGAAAAACCGAAGAAAAAAAAGAAGAAAAAAAAGCTAAAGATTATATCATAAAACCAAGACCGATTGTTGTTCATGGCTCAACTTATCGGATCAATACTCCGGTTGGGGTAGCTTTTATTACGATAAATACTAACGGTGGTAACCCACCCGAACCTTTGGAGGTTTTTATAAACGTTGGTAAAGCCGGCACCGATGTTTATGCTATGGCTGAAGGATTAGGAAGAATGATTTCTACCGCTTTGCGTTTTTCCTCCCATCTTCCGGTTGAGGTAAGAGTAAGAGAGATTATTAATCAATTAAAAGATATTGGAGGTGCTAGAAGTTATGGTTTTGGGAAAGACAAAATAAGAAGTCTTCCTGATGCGGTGGCCAAGGTTTTGGCGATGCATTACCAAATTAACTTAAACGGTAATGAACAATTAAAAAAAGACGAAAAACCAAAACTAGTAGAAAACATCATCCAACCTAGTCTTAACACTTTTTCCTTAAATGAAGAAAAAATCTTTGATATCTGTCCGGCTTGTGGTGAAGCCTCTTTTGTTCACGAAGAAGGATGTAAAAAATGTTATTCGTGTGGGTATAGTGAGTGTGGATGATATAAAAATCAAAAATCATATATCAAAAAGCAAAATTAAAAAAGAAAATTTATTTTGTCCATTATTCATTTTTGCTATGTCATTTTGATTTTTGATATTTGATATTTAATATATTATTATGTCAATTACTACCAAAACCGGTGATTTAGGAGAGACATCAGTTTTTTTTGGAAAAAGAGTCAAAAAGTTTGACCCACAGATTGAGGCTTTGGGACAAGTCGATGAACTTTCAGCTTTTTTGGGACTGGTGGCTAATTATCTTAAAAAGGATGAAGAAATCAATCTTTTTTTAGAAATTCAAAAAAAACTTTATCAGATAAATTCGTTGTTATCAGAAGCAAAAATAAAAGAAAAAGAGAATATAGAAGCCCTTAAACAGCATCTTAAAAAAATTGAACAAGAAATTGAGTTTTTATCAAAAAATCTTCCTAAATTAAATCGTTTTATTTTATCATCAGGCAATAAAACCGCTTCTTTTTTAAATTATTTACGAACTGTCTGTCGAAGGGTTGAGCGACGAGTGGTTTTTTTTCTTTATCAAAAAAACTGGCAAAAAAAATATCAAATAATTATTCAATACTTAAATCGTCTTTCTGATTTCTTTTTTCTTCTTTCACGAAAATATCAAAAAAAAGAGATAATTTTGGGGTAAAACCTTTATAATAAAATTTATATGACTCAAAAAAAATATACCCCAATTGATGATTTAATTAAAAAATGGCAACAAAAACAATTGGTTTCCCCACCAAGTAAAGAAGTTGAGCCTATCCCCAAAAAAGAAATAGAGTTTAAAGAAATAAAAGAAAAAGAAGTTGAAGAGGAGGTAAAACCTCATCTTATAAAAAGAGAAGAAACCATCGAATTACCACCGGATATTCAAAAACTGGGATTAAAACCAATTCCCACAATCGATTTTCCCCAGTATCAAAATATAAAACTTCCCTTAAGTGATGATAAAATTATCGTTGGTCTTCATGCGCCAATTTCCTCATCTTTACGGTGGCTGGCGACTTTGGCTTTATATCTTCTTAAGAAGACACATCTTTCTTTAAAAGTCATTCATGGTAGAGTAGTTAGGGTGCTGAGGCGGTAAAAAGATTTTATTCTCCGATGACTTCTTATCTCTTTAAAAATCAAGTTAAAAATCCCCTTGACAGAAGTTTTAAAAATGTTTATTATTTGTGGACAAGTTATCCACATTTTATAAACATATGCTTGAGGAACTTTGGCAAAAGTTAATTTCCTTTTATCATAAACCAGAAAAAGAAAATCTACCAGTTATTTACTCCATCCTTCAACAAACAAAACTTATAGAAATTTCCGAAGAAGAAGCAGTAGTTGCCTGCGAAAATAATGGCGCCCGTTTTTTTCTTGAAAAAAAGACAAAAGAACTTGAGGGAAAACTTTTTCTTCTTACTAAAAAAAGGTTGAAAATTCGGTTTGTCCTCCTTGAAAAAAAAACAAAAAAAACCCCACCCCTTCTTTCCTATCAACCAACGATAGAAGCTCTTTTCGAAAACGCCCATCTTCCTTTAAAATACAGCTTTGAAAACTTTGCTGTTTCTTCAACCAATCAAGTGGCTTTTGCCGCCTCCCAAGCAGTTGTTGCCAATCCTGGCAAAAACTACAACCCGCTTTTTATCTATGGGGGAGTAGGGGTGGGAAAGACTCATTTAGCCTCAGCCACTGGGAGAAAAATTTTAGAAAACAACCCCAAAAAAAAGGTTCTTTTTTGTCCAGGTGATCTTTTTATCAATGAACTGATTGAGTCGATTCAAGAAAAAACCACCCAAAAATTTCGCCGCAAATACCGGCTTTTAGATGTTTTGATTATTGATGATATTCAGTTTATCGCCGGAAAAGAAAGGGTTCAAGAAGAGTTTTTTCATACCTTCAATAGCATTGTTTCTGCCGGTGGTCAAATCATTCTTACCTCGGATCGGCCACCAAATGAAATAAAAAAACTGGAAGAAAGACTTAGATCACGCTTTCTTGGTGGATTAACCGTTGATATTCAACCACCCGATTTTGAACTAAGAACCGCTATTCTTTTAATTAAAGCCAAAGAAAAAGGAATTTTTTTAGATATTGAGGCAGCAAAAATTATTGCCGAAAGAGTGGTTGACTGCCGGGCGCTTGAGGGAACGCTTCTTACTATCTTTGCTAATTTTTTTGTCAAAGAAAAAAAAGAAAAAATCGATCTTGAGGTAGTGGAAAAATATTTTTCCTCACAAACAAAAAACAATCAAAAAAAAGTCACCGTCGATGACGTTTTAAAAAACATATGTTCTTTTTATAACATAAAATTAAGTCAACTAAAAAGTGATAGCCGGATTTCCAATTTTGTTTTTCCAAGGCAGGTGGCAATGTATATTTTGCGGGAGTATTTAAAAATGAAACAAGAAGAAATCGCTTATGTTTTAAAAAGAAAGGATCATACCACCATTATTCATGGGGTAGAAAAAGTTCGACAGCTTCTTCTAAAAAATCCATTAATTAAAGAAGAGATAGATAAACTAATCCAAAATCTTAATCTATCAACATAAAATCCACTTTTTTTCAACAAAAGTTTATTTTTTTATTATCTTTCTCTTGCTTTTTTTTCGTTTTTTTTATACACTTATACACATCCTTTACTATTACTATTTAAAAAAACCAATATGATTGTAAAAAAAGATGAGTTTTTAAAAAATTTAAAACTGGCTTCTCGATTTACCGCATCACGTCTTTCTTCCAATGTTTTGCTTTCAGGTGTATATCTTAAAAAAGAAAAAAAACTCCTTCATTTTTATGCGACTAATCTTAATTTTTATTTTCATTCCACTTTAGAAGTAAAAGATGAAAAAAACTTTGACTTAGTAGTCGAACCCAAAAACATAATTGACTTTCTTTCTTATTTAAATAAAAACGATTTTGATCTTTTAATTGAAGATAAAAAAATCATTATCAAAGCGGAAAAAAACCAAGGCGAATTTCCTCTTTTTCCAAAAGAGGATTTCCCCCTTCCGCCAAAGATTAATGAAAAACAACAGGAGATAAAAAAAGAGATTTTGGAAAAAAATTTACCCCTTGTTCTTTTTGCCTGTGCTTTTGATGAGAGTCGGCCAGTTTTAACCGGGGTGAATTTTGTTTCCGAGGATGGAAAAATGTTGTTGGTTGGTACCGATGGTTTTCGGCTTTCTCTTCTTAAATTGGAAAAAGAAATTGATCTTCCCAACATGATTGTCTCCGCTTCGTTTTTACGTGAGATTTTAAGCTTGGTAACCAAAGAGGAAAAAATCTTTTTTTCTTATTCTAAAGATGAAAAGGCGGTTTATTTTAAAATTGATAAAGTTGAGCTTTATAGTAGGGTAATTGAGGGAGAGTATCCCCCGTTTGAAAAGGTGATTCCCACTCAAGAAGGAAAAACAAAGATAGTGGTTGAAAAAGAGAGTTTTTTACAAAATCTTAAGTTAATTAGTGTTTTTAGTCGCGAACTTTCCAATATTGTTATTTTAGATGTAAAAAAAGACGGAGTTTACCTTCGACCAAAAACCGAGGAAGAAACAACCAAAAACCAAGCCTTTTTAGAGACTTACGTGAAAGGAGAAGAGATTAAGGTTGCCTTTAATATAAAATTTTTAATTGAGTTTTTAAACCATGCTTTGGGAGAAAAAGTTGTGGTTGAGATTTTGCAACCTGATGCGCCGGTTTCTTTTAAAGATGAGGAGAAAGAAAATTTTCTTCACATTATCATGCCGGTAAGAATTTCTTAAAAAAAGCAACTTTATTATGGAAAAATATGTTTTAGATACCAACATCTTTTTTAATATTTCTTCTGATTTAAATTTAGGAAAAAAAACCGAAGAGGTAATTGTTAAACTAACTACCTTTATAAAAAGATTAAAAAAAGAAAAAAAAGCCGAGTTTTTTATGCCTCCATCGATTGTTGATGAGTTTTTAAGTTTTTTTGAAGATAAATATAAGCCTTTTTTAACTGATTTTTTAAGTTTAATTAATGTGAAAAATCCCACCATTGACAATGTTTTTTTTCCCGCACGCGTTTTTTATCTTTTAGTTGATGAGGTACGAAAAAGAGCCTATCGGGGATTGAACATTGGTGAGGAAGAGATAAAAAATGCGGCAAAAAAATTTTTATCGATAAAACAAGAACTTTCAAAAAAAGAATTTGAACTTAGTGTTGGGGAGATAATTAAAAAATTTCGCCTGCGGTATCGTCAGGCAACTCGATTTGGATTTTTAGATAGCTCAGCTGATTTGGATTTAATTGTTTTAACTAAAGAAATCGATGGATTTTTAGTCTCAACCGATGAGGGGGTTTTGTTGTGGGGGAAGACTTTTGGGGTAAAGATTATGCCGGCCTTAGGCTTTCGGAGGCGACTGGAGCATCTTTTGGAGTAATTTTTTCCTCCTCTTCTTCGGGTAAAAGACTTAAGAAAAAATCAGCGATTTTATCGGTTAAAGTTTTTTTAGGTTTTTCTTGATAGATAAGATGTTGGGTAAGGATGGAGAAAACTTTTTCTTTAACTTCGTTGTTGGGAAGAACCAAATAAAAATGATAAAAAAAGGGGGGGTGGCTGACAATAGTTAAGGTATCGAAACCAAAACGCCGACCAAAATAAAAGTGGGATAAGTTTTCCCAAGAAGCAATTACTCCGGCCGATTCGATGCCAAAGGTGGTAATTTTGTTTTCTACCTCAGGTGGGGGGGTAATCGTTAAAGTATAAAAAAGAAAAAAAATTGACCAGGTGGGAAGAAGAAGAATTTTATCACCAAAAAAAAAGATAATCAAAGACAAAAGAAGAGAAAGAGCCACATAAAAACGCAAAATTATTTTTGACCTTTTTTTGTAAGGGCGAAGAGGCGCCTTCCACGAATAGATAACCTGCGGATTTTTTAACATATAATTCTATTTTCCAATGTTTTTTTGAAAATGTCAAATTGAGAAATTTTTCAGTATAATCGTTTTATGACCTTAACCGAGCTTTCTTATTACAGCCGAAAAATTTTTCCATTGGTTATTATTGGTTTTTTGCTTTTTTTAATTTTTTTCTATTTAATAAAACTGGTTATTTTGCTTTACACTTCACCACCAAAGCCAACTATTTTTTATAATCCTATTTTTCAAAAAATTGAAAAACCAAAAGTAAGTGAAGCAAGTAGTTCCTTGGGGATAAATTTTATCATGGATACGATTGAGGGGCACCCTAAAACCGCTACCTTAGCAGCAAAGGTTTTTTTTCTTCCAAATTCAGTTAGTCGTTTAAACTATAAATCAACTATCTATCTTATGGCAAAAAACTTTGGTTTTGATACGGAAAAAACCAAACACAAACTTAAAGAAAACTTAGCTATTTTTTCTGATGAGGAAAAAAAACTAGAGATTGATATCACAAACTATAACTTTTTTTTCGACTATCAATTTGCCACCAAGGCCGATATTTTTGAAAACACAATTATTCCTTCAAAAAAAGAAATCGAAAATAGGGCCGTTGAGTTTTTAAAAACAGTCAATCGCTACCCTGAGGAATTGGCTAAAGGAAAAATTAGCATTTTTTATTTTTATTATCAAAAAGATCTAAACACTTTTTCCAAAGTTGATGATGTTAATCAAGCCAATGTGGTTGAGGTCGATTTTCTAAGAGATGATATTGATGATTATCCAGTAATTTCCCCAAAGTTTCCCAACAGCCACAACTTTGTTTTAATGACTTTTTATCAAGATGATTATAAAGTCCTTCGGGCCCAAATTAAGTTTTTTGAAAAATCCGAAGGGGAGGTGGGGATTTATCCCTTAAAAAGTGGTGATTTGGCTTGGGAAGAGTTGACTAAAGGAAAAGGAATAGTTTTATCTAATCCCAAAGAGAAAAAAGAGGTGGTAATCAAACAGATGAGTTTGGCCTATTTGGATCTAGATTTCTATCAACCCTATCTTCAACCAGTTTATCTTTTTATTGGTGAAGATAATTTTTCCGCCTTTGTTCCTGCCGTTTCTTTTGACTATCTTATTGACTAGTCCTTTTTGTTAATCTAAAAACACCCAATAAACCAAAAATCGATGGTAAAAGAAAGATATTTAAGTACTTAAACAAATCTTTTTGATTCTCCGACAACTCTGGTAAAGGATAGAATAAAACTACTCTTTGTCTTATTCCTGATAAAGCCCCTTTTGCTACCAAATTATTTAAGAGGTTTAAGACAAACTCTAAGTTATCATTGGTACGCGAAAGATAGGGTTCTTTGATAAAACGAGAGGAGGGGACAACCACAATTTCTCCCTGATTTTTGCTTTTCGCATAAGAAGATGTAATAAATTGTTTTAAGTCTTTTGGGTTTGGTTCAGGAATGCTTTGCGGATCTAAAATAAAGTTTTCCTTTTGTTCCCAGGATTTTTTTGAGGTAAAAACTAAAGGCAAAGCTTTATTTTTATCTTTTATTTCTATCTCTGACACCCAAGGAAACAAAAGTTGTTGAATATTGGAAAAAAACGGTTGATTTTGGCTAAAAACACTGGTTTTTATCCAAAAAGGATAAGGGGTAATGAATTGAAAAAGCTGATTACCAAAGTTTACCAATTCCGATGATGAAGAAAGAAGAAGATTTTTTTTAACCTCGATGCCAAAATCGGCAAAAACAGAAAAAAGATTGTGTTTGGCGGGGACAACCTGAAGATTGTCTTTTACCCAAACCCCATCAACAAAAAAAAGACCTTTTCCTCCTTTTTGAAGATAGTTTTTTATGGCGCCAATTTCTTGACTATCATATTCTTTTTGATTGTTGTCAAAGACAATAACTGCTTTGTAGATTTTATCAATTTCTTTGGCGGCCGAATTACTTGAAACATCGATAAAGTCTAAGACAAATTGTTGTTTTGCGGCATTTTTAAAACTTAAAAGATCATCTTCTTGAGGGTTAAATTTTTCTTCTTTTCCCAAAATAGCAATTTTTTCCACCTCTTTTTTTGTCATTTTGAAAATTTGGGAGGTTAAGTTGTATTCTAAATCTTCTAAATTGGTAACTTGGGGAAGAATCTCTTTTTTTGTCCCGTACGATAAAACCAAACCAAAATAGATCGATGAGACTTGGTATTTGTTTTGCTGAAGTTCGGAAAACTGAAGGGTGGGTAAACCAGCTTCTTGGGCTTGGTTTTTGGCGCTTTCGTCTTTTTTTGGATCTAAAACTTTAACAATAATTTTACCTTTACCCTCCTTTTGATATTCTTTTAAAAAGTCTAAAACCTCGTTTTTTAAAGGTAAAAGACGAATCGGTAAATCCGATGAGACGAAAAACTTGATATTTAAAACATCATCTAAGTTTTTAATAATTTTTTTGGTTGAGGAAGAAAGAGAATAGGCTTTGCCAAAGGAAAGATCGATTTTAAAAGAAAAAAAAGAAACCACATAATTGGCCAAAATAAACACCAAAAAAGAAAGGACAACAATCACCCATTTTTCTACTTTTTCCAATTTAAAAATTTTGGCAAAAGTCATCTTATTTTCTTTTTTCAAGTTCTAAAACTGTTAAAAATAAAAATAAAAAGGTAAAAGAAAAAAAATAAAACAAAGAGCGAAAATCCAAAATCCCTTTGACAAAGTTTTGAAAATGATAAAGAGGGGAAAGCGGGACAAAAAACTCTTGTAAATTTTTGGGAAGTAAAGAAGCAAAAAAGTCACTGCCTAAAAGCAAAAGAAAAAAAAGGCAAACCACCGATGATAAAAAGGCGATCACTTGATTTTTCGTTTGCGATGAAAAAAATAAAGACAAAGAAGAAAAAAAAGCTCCCAAAAACAAAGCCCCCAAATAAGAAACAAAAACCTCAGGAAGATAAATTTTGGTTAAAAAAGACAAAGATAAAGGAAGACTTAAGGTTAAAGACAACGCTATAAAAAAAAGAATAAGATTGGCTAAAAACTTCGCCAAAACAATTTGAGTTTCTTGATAGGGGAGGGTAAGAAGGACTTCAATGGTATTTGCCCTTTTTTCTTCAGAAAAAGAACGCATCGCTTGGCCCGGGATAAAGATTAATAAAAACCAGGGAAGAAGAAGAAAAAAAGGACGAAGCGAGGCCGAACCGGTTATAAAAAGGTCTTTTACAAAAAAAAAGTTGGCAAAAATGCCAAAAAGAATGGTTATGATATAACCTAAAGGGGTATTAAGATAAGAACTTAATTCTTTTTTAATTAAATTTTTCATGACAATTGTTTTTAGAAATTTTAATTTTTTACTTTTTTCTTAAATAGCTTTTCCACCCCACCTTTTTCTTTTGGTTTTTTGCCATCGTAAACAATTATACCGTTTTGGATAATTATTAGCCGATTAGCCACTTTTTCTGCCTCTGAAAGAATATGGGTGGAAAAGATAATTGTCTTTTTTTGGCCAAGTTTTTTGATTAGGTTTCTTATTTTTTCCTGTTCTAAAGGATCAAGGCCCGAGGTTGGTTCATCGAGGATAAGGTATTTAGGATTTCCAAATAACGAAGCGGCTAAACCAACTCTTTGTTTAAAACCAAAAGAAAGTTCTTCAATTTTTTTATTAAAAACCGAAGAAAGCCCAACTTCTTTGGCAATATTTTGCCAGTTTTTTTCGTTTTTTGCCAAAGCAATAAAATCAAGATACTCAAAAACCTTCATCTCTTGGTATAAAGGATTACTCTCTGGCAGATATCCCACTTGTTTTAAAACCGCAACTCTTTGTTCTACCGGATCAAGACCGCAAACGGATATTTTTCCAGAATTAGGTTTTAAATAACCTAAAATTAAGCGCATGGTAGTTGTTTTTCCTGCCCCATTTGGACCCAAAAAACCAATGATTTCTCCTTCTTTCGTTTTGAAAGAAATATTATCAACTGCTTTTTTTTGACCAAAAAATTTAGAGACAGAAGAAAGTATTATCATAAATTTTTTATGAATAAAAAATATAACAAAAAAGAAGATAAAATACAAGATAGAAAAAATTATTTTAGCATTCTTCACATTCTTCCTCATCTTGACACTGACATTGACAAGATGAATTTATCTTATCAAAATTTTTTTCAATTACTTCCCAATCTAAATTCTCAAAAAAAGCATCAATATACGAAGCGCGATTGACACTATAGTCAATGAAATAAGCATGTTCATAGGTATCTAAGGCTAAAATCGGTTTAGCATACCAGACTGGAAAAGTATTTTGGGCATCACCCAAATAATTAAAAAGACGCTTTTCTTTTTCATTCCAAGCCGTCCAGACCCAACCACGGGCAGCTATACCAGTTGCTTTTAAATCTTTTTTATAATTTTCAAAAGAGCCAAAGTCTTTTTCAATTTGTTTTAGCAAATTAGACGATGGTTTTCCCCCTTTTCCTCCCAAATGACCAAAATATATTTCATGATTAATCACTCCTCCCCAAGCAAAAGAAAGTTCGGCTTTAAGGGCGCGAATTATTGAGTAAACTTGATTAGCTTTTGAGTAATCATCATCGGTTAATGAGGCCAACTTTTCTTGGATTTCATTGTATTTGTTAACATAGCCTTGATAAAGTTTTAGATGTTCCTCAATGGTTTTTTTAGAAATGCCTTTCATTTGAAAAATTTTTGATGAAAATGTTTTTGGAGAAATTTTGCTTACTTTCATAAGCTAACTATTATAAAATTAGTAATAGTTAAATTAAAACAAAAGTTTAATCACTTGTCAAGAATAAAATAATAAGCACATTTATTATCAATCTTCGCGATTATTTGGAAGTTTTTTTAATTATTGGTGTTTTTTTTGGGAATTTCTAAGAAACTAAACATAAAAAGAGAGAAAGAAATTGTTTTTGCAAGCTTAATTGGAATAATAATATCTATTGGTTTACCAATTTTTGTTTTTCTTTTTTCTCAACAAGCTTCAAGGATATTGACAGAAAAAAATGCCGAAATTTTAGAATCTTATTTAATGATTTTTTCTGGATTTTTTATTGTCTATGTCGTTTTTTCTCTTCATAATTTTTTTGTTTTAAATCGATCAAAAACGATCATTAAAAGTCATCAAAAACTTCAACAAAATATTTTTGATTTATCTTTGTTTTTAACGATTTTTTTTGTTGTTCGTGAGGGTTTTGAAATTGCTTTATTTACCGCCACCACCTCTCTTTTTTTTAAATTTATTGAAAATCTTTTTGGTTTAATTTTGGGTTTTTCTCTTTTGTTTTTGGAATTTTCACTTATTTTGGTTTTTTAAGATTTTCTATTAATAAAGCCTATAAATTAACTGAATTTTTAATCATCCTTCTTGCCGCCTCTTTGGTAAAAAATGGCGTAGCTGAGCTTTTGGAGATTTATTTTGATATCAAATTAAAAAATATTTTACCAATTAAATTAGTTTTTCTCCCTCATGAGTCAACTTTTGTCGGACATCTATTGAAGAACAATTTTGGCCTACAACAAGATTTTAGTCTGATGATGTTTTTTATTATTGCTTCTTATTTTATCGTCGTTCGACTTCTTTTTTTAAAAAGAAGATAAAAAAATGTTAAAATAATCCTTATGAAAATCCCAAAAAAAGCCATAAAAATTCGCTCTCTTTTTGGATATTATTACAAAAAACTGGAAGATATTGACAGGCAGTGGAAAGAGTCGAAGGAATTTGGCTCGATTTTGATTTTGTCTTTGGTTGAGGAAGTTGGTGAGATGGCGCGTGCTTATTTGGCGGCTCACGGCAAAAAACCAACCAATTTGGCGGCCCAAAAAGATGAGCGATATGACCAAGAGTTAGGTGATATTCTGGTTGCTATTCTTCGTTTTGCCCGGATTAAAAATATTGATCTTCACAAAAGAATAATGTACTCAATCAATAAAATTAAAAGAAGACAGATAAAACCAAAAGTTTAAAATTTTTAAATAAGTGCCAACCCTTTAATTTTTTTAAAATCTTTTTTATTAAGAGTGGCTAAAGAAAGATTTAGTTCTAAAGCTGAAGCAGCGATAATAGCATCGATTAAAGAAATCTCTGTTTCTCGTCTTATTTTTCCTGCTTTTTCCATAAGTTTTGGGGTAAGGTTAATAATTTCTCCTAAATTAAATATTTGACGGATTTTTTCTTCATCTTTTGCGGCGCTTTTACCGCTAAAAACCTCAGCGATAGAAATAGCACAAAAATATATTTTTTCGTATTTTTCTAATAAGTTAACAAAAATCGTTGGTTTATCTTTTTTATAAGTTCGGAAGTGATCAATGATAATTGATGTGTCAACAACAACACCGGTCATAATTGATTATATTTTTTTAACCTTTTTTCTATTTTTTTTCTTCCTTTTTTTAAAAAAAGATCATCATTTTTTGTCCAAGAAATTTTTCCAATTTGGGAAAGAATTTTTATCTTTTGTTCTTTAGTATAAGGCGATTTTTTAATAGGAATTCCTTGAAAATAGTAGACATCTTTTTCTTGCTGGTTTTCATTATTTAAAGGTTTTAAAACGATTTCATCGGTTCTTAAAATTACTCTCAAATAACTTCCTTTAGAAAGCCCGCCTTTTTTTCTAATTTCTTGGGGAATAACAATAAGACCCCGATCCATCATCTTGACGATATTTTCGGTTATTGTTTGATTATTCATATTATAATAATAATTATTAAAATCAAATTTGTCAAGGAGTTTTTTAATTTTATTTAAAAATTTTGTCAAGAGTAATTTTTTCTTGATTTGACGCGATTTAAAAAATTATAAAAAATATATAAAAATTAGCTTGTTATAATAGCCCTCATGAAAATCGCCTTAATTCAGTTTGAGACAAAAATAAGACAAGATTTTTCCGCAATTTCAAACTGGATAATTGATTTTATTAAAAAAGCAAAAAAAGAAAACAGTAAACTTATTTGTTTTCCTGAAGATTTTTGGTTTGGTCCGCTTGATTATTATTCCAATAAAGAAATTAAGAAAATAACTACCAAATTTTTTTCTCAAATCATCAACTGGTTTTGTCATCAGGCAAAAAGATGTTCGATTAATATCATTCCTGGTAGTTTTATTATCAAAGAAAAAAATCATTATTTTAACCAAACTTTTTTTATTAATAAAAACGGAAAAATTATTCTAACCCACAGAAAACAAAAACTGGTTCCTTTTGGATTTGAAGGAAAGAAAGTATCTTCTGGAAAAAATGATTTTGATGTTTTGGCCGGCAGCACCCAAGTATGTCTGCCTTTTTATGGTTGTTTGAAAAATTTAAAGCAAAATAAAGAAGGGGTGATTGTTTTTGATTTTAATAAAACAATTATTGAGGACGCAAGAAGAGCTTATCAATTGTTTTAAGAGTTGAATATATCTCAGAAATCAAATATAAAGATCCAGTAACAACAATCGGTTGATCTTTTTGATCTAATGCGAACTTTAAAGCATTTTTTAGATCTTTAATTACTTGATATTGATAAAAATTTTCTTTTTGAAGAATTTTAACAATCGTTTCTGGTTCTTCAGAAAGGTGAATTAAATCTTGATTGTTAATAAAAAATTGGGTGATAATTATTTGAGAGGCAAGGGGAATAATATATTTTAGCATTTTATGATAGTCTTTTCCTTTTTTGAAAGCGATTAAAAAAACAAATTTTTTTTGCGGATAAATTTTTTTAAGGCTTTTGATAAAATTGGCCATCTTTTGAGGATTATGAGCGCCGTCAATAATAATAGTTTTTTTATTTACTTCAAAAGTCTCAAATCGACCGGGGAAATAAGCTTTTTTTAATGCCTTCTTTATTTTTTCAATATTAAAAGTAAAACCATCGCGTCTACTTAAAAAAAGAACAGCGGCTAAAGAAAGGCTGCTGTTTTCCGCTTGAAAAGATCCGGTTAGCCCGATTTCTAATTTTTTTATCCTGGTGTCTAAAAAATTAAAATCAAAAATTATTTTTGTTTTATTGATGATAATATTTTTAAAATTAGTGTCTTTTTTAAGATAATAAACTTTAGCTTGTTTTTCTTTGGCTATTTGGTTAATTATTTTTCTAGCCGATGGTTTTTGCCAAATTGAGAAAGTAGTATTTTGTTTTTGAATGATTGAGGCTTTATGAAAAGCAATTTCTTTTAATTTTTTTCCCAAAATTTTTTTGTGATCAAAACCGATTTTTGTTATGATAACTACTTTATTTTTATTGGTAATAGTATTGGTTGCGTCATATAAGCCACCCAAACCTGTTTCAATAACCGCATAATCAACTTTTTCTTCAAAAAAAATTAAAAAAGCCAAAACGACTAAAACCTCAAAATAAGTTGGTGGGCCAAACCTTGATTTTTTTACCTTTTCAATATAAGGGATAAGTTTATTTAAATAAAAGCAAAACTTTTCTTTATTTATTAACTGATTGTTAATTTGAAATCTTTCTCTTAAATCTAAAAGATGAGGAGAAATATGAAGACCGACTTTAAACCCTAAAGCTTTAAGGATAAGACTGGTTAGATAAGCAGTTGAGCCTTTGCCTGATGTCCCAGCAATATGAATGATTTTTATTTTATTTTGAGGATTACCAATAAGCTTTAAAAAATATCTGGCTCTTTCTAAACCTAAAGCGCCGGGAAATTTTTGTTTAACTCCACGGGGGATATGGGAGTAGAAAAACTGTTTAGCTTCTGCAAAATTATTAATCGTCATCATAATATTTTATCAGTAAATCTTTTCTTTTTTTCTTGTCTCCTCATAAGCTTTTTTCAATCGCCAAATTTCTATTTCTTTGTGATTGCCAGAAAGTAAAATTTTTGGCACTTTAAAGCCTAAAAAATATTCTGGTCTTGTATATTGAGGGTATTCCAAAAGTTTTAATCTTTTCTAATATTATTTATTTTTCATTAAAGCCTCGATCATTCCTTCCAATCTCCCCACTTTTTCTTTCAAATCCATTATTTCTTTTAATATATGGGGCGGAACTTCATGATATGGTGGTGGAGGCGGTGGTGGATTAGGTTTATGCTCTTTACTTAATTCATCCTTCATATAAAATCACCCCCCTTCATCTAATAAAATTTATATATAACGGCAATAATATACTATAAAATAGTAACATAAATAAACTAAAAGGTAAACCTATTTTAAGATATGTGGGAAAATCTACTCTTGAATTTTTTTCATAATTAGCAGTTTGATGAGCTAAAATTATTCCTGCCGATGCTGCGGTAATAATACTTGATGAACCAGCACAAATTCCAGCTCCTAATGCCCAAGCTCCTAAATGAGTAGGAAATATTTTATAAACAATTGGAGAAACGGCTGTTGCCCAAGAAGCTGCTTCTGTAGATAATGTGCCTAGATATGATAATACTAGAATTGGCAGGATATTATTATTATTTTTATTTAAGATATTTTCAATATAGCCATTTATTCCAATTTTCGAATGACCAAAAACCTGGGCTAAAACAAATATTGATAATAAAGTAAAATAAGTTCCTATTCCTAAAGCGTATAAACTCTGTTTTCTTTTATTTTCAGGCGAGCCAATAATTGCAATAATAATACCCAAGGCAGAAAGGGAAATTTCATATTGAGGAAAAACAATAGAGCCAACAATTGCTATTATTAGTGATAATAAACCGAAAAAGATTAGTTTTGTATCAAGTATCATAAATCGACTTTCGGTTTTAAATCTAATCATTGAATGAGCTAATACAATTCTTTTTAAATTATAATTTTTACCAAATTTTATATAAGTAATTAAAAAAACAATAAATGTTAAAATCATCACCAATAAAATATTTAATGGCAAAATTTCTTTAAAAAAATCAGGATGTTTTAATCCCCAAACCGATGACTCTATGATATTTGGTGTGTCTCCCCACTTTGTACTAAATCCACCAAGATTGGAAGCAATAAGAGCACCTGAAAGAATAAAAGCAGCGGGAATTTTATATTGTTGTGCAACCGTGTAAATTATATAAGAATTAACTAAAATACTTGTCGTATTATGAAATAAAGCAGCCAAAATGTAGGTTGTTATTATTGAAATAAAGGAGATTAGAAAAACTGTTTTTATTTTAAATTTTAATGTTAAATAACCAACTAATTCACCAATTTTAGAACCTAAAAGATTAAATAATCCACTAGATTCTAGCATATGGGCAGGAATTGCAACAGCGGTGAATAAGAGTGCTACTTTGGAAAATTCTGCAAACCCATTATGTAAACTTTTATAACCTTCTATCGGACCCGCTAATATTATAGATATTAAAGCAACTAAAGGAACAGTTATTTCTTGATCCAATATTCTAAAAGTCATCAGTAAAAAACCTAATAAAATAACAAAAATAAGAAAAATTGTAGTTATAGGCATATTTTTAAATATCAACAACTTTATTTAATAATGTTTTATTTTCAACCAAAGCAAATTTTTGATCTTTTGGAAGATGAGGGATGTTATATATATAAATTTTATCGATAGAATTTAGATATTGAATAATTAAATTAACAACGCTTCTTCTTATTAAATATCCATTTTTTGTTTTCAAACCATCTATTATTAATATTTTTGTTTCAGAAAATTTTTGGTGTAGTATTACTGGATCAATCTGATCTATATTGATTATTAATCCTTTATAAGGTTCTAAATGTGGTGGAATTTTATCTTCACTATTAATAATTTGTCCATAATTCAAAAATTCAATGAAATAAAAAAATAAATGGGGTGGTAAAGGTAAAATTAATAAAGCTCGATCTATTGTTACTAAATCAATCAAAATCTTTTTTTTAATATTTAGATTATTTATTGCTTCTTCGATAAATAATAATATAAGACTTTTTTTTATATCAAGATTATATTTTTTAAATATATTTTCTAAAAGATAAAGAAGTTTATTATATTTTTCCTCTTTTAAAAAACTTATTACTTCTTCTTTGGTGATATCTTCAGAAATAATAGTTTCTAATGTTTCTGCCTCAATAGAATTCACACCGGGAATAATATAATGAGTTTTTAACTCCTTTTTTAATGTTGATAAGGTTTCTTTTTTAGGGAAATGAACAGGATTGGTAATCAAATTATTTATCTCTTTTTTTGTTTCTTTATTTGAAGAAAGAAAATTATCAATTTCCTCTCTTGAAATTCTAATTCCCCCCCCCCACCTTAATAATTTTAATTTGATTATTTTTAATGAACCGACGCAAAGTAGAAACAGAAATATGAAGTTTAGAAGCTGTTTCTTTTAGAGAAAATAATTCAAATTGATTATTATTAATCATTATTGAATATAATTGAATATAAATTGATTTAATTTTATTACTATAATTACAAAAGTCAATATATCTAAATATATCAAAAATATCTAATTTTAATCAAAATTTTAAAATGATTTAGTTTTAATTTAAAATGCCATTTATTACATTCTAAATAAAATATTTATAATTCACCTTAACAAATATCCTCTTTTTTTCCTTGTCTCCTCATAAGCTTTTTTCAATCGCCAAATTTCTATTTCTTTGTGATTGCCAGAAAGTAAAATCTTTGGCACTTTAAAACCTAAAAAATCCTCTGGTCTTGTATATTGAGGATATTCTAAAAGTTTTACGTTTTTTACCCCCTTTTCTTTTAGTTTTTTTAAAATCTCATCTTCACCAACAACCTCAATTAACTTATCAACAGAAACTTCAAAAAAACTTTCTATTTCTGTTGCTTTTTCCTTTTTCAAAACCCCAGGGATTAGGCGACAAACGGCATCGGTAATCGCTGCTGCTACAATCTCCCCCCCAGTCATCACAAAATCACCCAAAGATACCTCCTCATCAACAAAATTTAAAATCCTCTCATCGACTCCCTCATAATGGCCACAGATAATAACTAAATGATCTAATCTTGCATACTCTTTCGCCTTTTCTTGGTTAAATATTTTTCCTTTTGGAGAAGTAAGAATGATTTTCTCTTTTTGATGTTTAAGATGTAATTTTGATTTTTGATTTTTGATTTTTAATATAGCCTGATAAAGCACATCAACTCTTAATACCATTCCTGCCCCGCCACCATACGGTCGGTCATCAACCGTCCCATACGAATCCAAAGCAAAATCGCGAAGATTGATAAGTTCTATATCAACCAATCCTTTTTCTTTGGCTTTTTTAACAATACTTTCCTCAAAAAACGAGCTAATCATTTTTGGAAAAAGAGTGATGATGGAGATTTTCATAAAGATATTTTACTGTAAAAAGCGCTATTTTTATTCTAAATCATTAATGAGAGATAAAAAAGCATTCCTAAAAGCTTCTTTAATACTTTCTTTTCGTGAAAGTTTATTTTTTGAATAATGTGCCCAGGTGTCTTTTGAGTGAATTTTGCTTTCTTTTTCTAATTCTTTGAGTATCTTATAATGAGGTTTTTTATTCATTTTTAAAACTATATTTTCGGGTAGCAAAAAACCAGAAGAATAACCTAAATAATATTTTTTAATGTAAATTAAAAAGCACCAACATTCTTCAAACCAAAATCCATATCTTTTAACAAGACCGCTTTCCAAACCAATAAAAACTAAATTATCTTTGTCTTTAATACTTTTTTCTAAAGCTTTGGCTCTTTTTTTTGCCCCTAAAAAAGTAAGATTATTTTTTGGTGTTTTTGGAAATTTTATATTGCAAAATTTTTGTTTTATTTCAAAATTTTTATTTGAAAAATAGTTATTTAAAACCTCAAAAACAGCTGTTTTTTTAAGCTTACTATTTGAGTTAATTAAAAAATAGAGTTTTTTCATTTTTTTACTATCATACAAAATAAAGCCCCAGTTAATTCAGATTTTTTATACTGCCCAGTTAATGTATAAAATGATTTTAAAAGCCTATCACCAACTCTTATTCTTCTTGGAAAATCATCAGGTGCTTGTAAAATCGCAAAATGAATATCGACAAAACCAGCAATTATTAATAGCTGAGCAAACTTACTAATAGAAAAATTTTCTTGATAACCAAATTCCCATTTTTTAGTTAATTCATTAATTTTTTGTGATATGGGTAATGTTGAATGTTTGGATGGTTGAATAAAAGCTATTCGTCCATCTTTTTTTAATACTCTTTTTGCTTCTTTTAAACTATCAACTATTTTTTCTCTGTCAACAATTTTTCCTAAAAAAGGGTCTTCTTCATAAAAATGTTAAACTACTCCAACTTCAAACATTCTATCTATGCTTTCATCAGAAAAAGGCAACGATAAAACATCCCCACATATTAATTCCACATCGTTACCAGGAGAATTATTTTTAAAAAATAAAAGAGCTTCAAAAGAAATATCTAATCCAATAGGTTTAATATGAGTTTGTTTTTCTATTATTGTTCTTAATGATTGGCCATGTCCGACGCCTAATTGAAGAATGATTGAATTAGGAGTTAAATTATCAAAAAAACCTAAATTTTTTAATGCTTCATAATACATTAAATGTTTTTCTGTTATTTCTGAATTTTTAGCTCTGTTTCTTTCTTTCTTTTTTATATAAAATTCATTCCAATCTATATAACTGCAACCATCTTTTTCTGCATTAAAAATTCCACTTATTTTGTTTTTATTTAAATTAGGAATTTTTCCGTCTCTCTTTCTCTCTCATAAATAATATTATAACAATCCAATATTAAAAAATCAATTCATTTGACAATCATGTTCAAAACGGCTAAAATGTACATATATGGCAAACATCAAAATTGTTTCCGCAACTGAGGCAAGAAATAAATGGTTTGAGCTTTTAAATTGGGTTAATGTCTATAATGGAGAAGTGATGATTAAAAAAAGAAATCGAATTGTTGCTAAAATCTTTCCCGGTGAAAAGCCGGTGATTGAAGATGTGGATGAGGTTTTAGAAAAAATGAAGGGCCGGCTTAAAGGGAAAAATTTTTATTTTCCCTATGAAGATCAAAAAATAATTGATCGAGAAAAAAAATATTTAAAAAACATTAGGCTATGGCGGATGAAATAATCGTTGTCGACACCAATATCATCATTGATTTTGTTGAAAAAGGCGATGAGACTTTAGAAGAGTATTTAAAACTTCAAAAAAGAAGCCGGAGAAAACTTTATCTTTCCGTGGTTACTGTCTTTGAATATTTTTCAGGAATTGATATCGATAAAAAAGATCTTTATCATGAGAGTGAAAAATTATTTGAGCGTTTTTATATTCAAGAATTAAATGAAACCATTGCCAAGATTGCAGCTTCATTAAATTTTCAAAAAAAACTTTACCGCTATATTGATACATCAGACATTTTAATTGCCGCCACCTGTCTTTATTTAGATGCTTTTCTTTTAACTAAAAACCAAAAACATTTTAAGTTAATTCCCAATTTAAAATTTGCTCCTTTAAAAGTTTAAAATATGAAAGGCAATCTTTATTTGGTTTCAACCCCGATTGGTAATTTAGAAGATATTACTTTTCGGGCAATAAAAATTTTAAAAGAAGCTGATGAGATAATTTGTGAGTCAACCTATAAAGCAAAAATTTTACTTTCCCATTATCAAATTGAAAAGCCTTTAATTCATCTTTCTGATGAAAATCAATTACAAATTGTCCCTTACATTTTAGAAAAACTTTTATCGGGAAAAAATTTGGCTTTGATATCTGATGCCGGAACACCAGTTATTTCCGATCCTGGATTTTTTTTAGTCAAACAAGCAATAAAAAATGGGGTAAAAATTATTCCTATTCCTGGTCCCTCATCGATTTTAACGGCATTGATAACTTCGGGTTTACCAGCACAGCCATTTTTATTTTTAGGTTTTTTACCAAAAAAACCAAGTGAAAAAAGAAAGATTTTTAAAGAACTTTTTGATTTTAAAATCCAAAAAGAAAAGCCAACGATTATTTTTTTTGAATCATCCAAAAGATTAATTGAAACTTTAGAGATTATTTGTCAAATAAGCCTCACTACCCAAATCTCAATCGCCCGGGAGATGACAAAGGTTTTTGAGGAGTTTATAAGAGGTAGAATAAGTGAGGTTTTAAAAAGTTTAAAAGAAAGAAAAGAGATAAAAGGAGAGATAACAATAACAATAAAATTTTAATATGCTCAAAAACTTTATCTTAAAACTTATCCGCTTTTATCAAAAAACAGCAATTTTTCATACCGCAATTTTAAGACAGCTTTTTTTAACCGATAAAGTCTGTCGTTTTACCCCAACCTGCTCAGAATATACTTATCAAGCAGTGGAAAAATATGGGGTGGTAAAAGGATTATTTTTGGGATTAAAAAGAATCATTCGTTGTCATCCCTTTTCTAAAGGTGGGTATGATCCGTTAAAATGATTTTTTAAAAGTAGACCCTTATTCTTTCATATATCCACTAAACATTAATTTTTGGACAACGGTTGTTGGAAAGTGTTCTGATAAAAGATATAAAAGCTCTGGATAGTTTTCATATTTTTTTGTCATCTCAATTACTAAATTAACTGGGGAGACGATTAAATCTGGTAAAAGACTTAAAAAACGCAGGATAATTTTTTCAATCTCCAAGCGGATAAAAACATACTCTTCTTTTTTCAAAAGAAGATAAAAATCATTACGACAAAGTTGAAGATAGTAGGGTAAAAAATCTTTTACTATGGCGGCAATCGCCCAATCTTTGACTGCCTCCCGAAGAGCGATAAAGATAAAGGTGAGTTTTAAATTGGTATCAAAGATTTTTTCTAAGTCTTTTTGAAAGTAAAAAAACTGAGGTGAGTGTTTAAAGCGATTAAGAAATTCATTGGTTTCTTCTGATTTTTTAAGGTTGTCTTTTAGTAATTTTAAAATAATCTCTTTAGTTTCATTAATAATCTCAATAAATTTTTCATTTTTTAAGTTGGTAATAATCTGAGTAGCAATATAAGAAAAATATTCATAAAAAGGGGCTAAATAACAAAAAAATATCGGCGGCTTGGCAACGGAAAATACCTGTTTTAATTGTTGATAAACTTTTTTTATCTTCTCATCGGCTTGGGGCTCAAAGATAGGAGAGATCATAGTTTTAAGGAAATTATAGCAAGATTTAGCTAATGACATTTATCTATTGACAAAATATACATTTTAATATATATATAAATGTATATGAAAAACCCGGTTTTTAATACCACCAATCTTCGTTATCAAACAAAAAAAGTGGTTAATCTTTTAAAAGATGGCGCTTCTTTATATTTAATTCATCGCTCATCCATTATTGGCAAAATTGAACCTTTAAAAAAAATAAAAGAAAAAACAGTTGAAGATATTGAAAAATTTTTAACATTAATTAAGGCAATTAAGCCTAAAAAATTAATTGATACTTACAAAAGAAAACAAATTTATTTAAAACATCTTAAAAACCGCTATGAAAAAGATATTTTTTGATGCCAATTTTTTTATTGATTTAATTGAGGGACGATCAGAAATTGATATTTACCAGTTTAAAAATCAAGCGCTTTTTATCAGTCCGTTAACAGTTCATATTTATTTTTATGTCTATAAAATCAAAATCGCTGATCAAAAATTTCTTTCTTTTCTAGATTTTTTTAACATTGTTGATTTAAATGAAGAAATTTTAAGAAATGCTCTTGAAGGACCAACTAATGATTTGGAGGATAATATCCAACTTCATTCTGCTTCTTTCTCTGATTGTGATTTATTTTTAAGTAGCGACAAAAAACTTTCAAAAATCAAATTTTTTGGTAAGGTTAAAATTCAAAATAAATTAACTTGATTATCTTTTAATATTTCCTCCAAAATCTTTTCCATTTTTTCAAGACTTTCAAGACTAATTTTTTCTTGGGTTGTGTGTGGGTTTTCTACACCATCAGATAAAACAACTGTTTTTATCCCTTTGTTATTTAAGATATTGGCGTCAGAAATCCCTGAATAAGAGTAAAATTTTGGTTTTAAACAGGCTTTTTTTATTTTTTGGTTAATCATTTTTATAAGCGGGTCATCTTTTTTCAATTCATATCCTGGGCAAAAACCGTCGGTTTTAAATTTTATTTTTATTTGATATTTTTTAGCAAAAAGTTGGGCTTTTTCTTTTATTTTTTTTAAATTTTTTTCAAAAAGACTTTTTTGATAAGAGCGGACTTCACCTTTTAATTGAGTAATTTCTGGGATGGTATTGATGCTAGTACCGCTCTGCAAAAAACCAACATTGATTGTTGTTTGTTTTTTGTTGCTAAAACCTAGTTTTATTTTTTTCAAAAAATCAATGGCGGAAAGAAGTGAGTTTTTGCCTTTTTGGGGAGTGGAGGAATGAGCTGCTTGACCAAAAAATTCGATATAAAAATTGATGATAAAAGGAGAGCGAAGGACAATTCCACCCACTGGATTGGCATTGTCAAAGATTATTCCCCATTTTGATTTAAGCCAAGAAAAAGGAAAAAACTCAATCCCGCCACCAGTTTCTTCTTTAACTGAGAAAATAATCTCAAAGCTTTTTTGATAAGTTTCTTTTTTTTGAAGAAGCGATAGAATTGCTGCCAAATAGGCTTTGTTGTCAGCGCCTAAAATTGTTTTCCCATCGCTTTTAAAATATTTACCATCAAAAATAGGGATAATATTTTTTCCTGGCTCAACGGTGTCCATATGAGAGACAAAAAGAATAGGTTTTGTATTTTTGTAATTAAAAGTAAAAAGATTACCTACCTTATCCACTTTAAAATTTAAATTTTTTTTCTTTAAAAAGTCGATTAAAAAACTTCGCATTTTTTCCTCATTTCCAGAAACACTATCGATTTTGACAATGGTTTCAAAGATTTGTTTTAGAGTTTTCATAAGTTTTGATTTTAATTTTTAAAATGGTTTGGATTTATTATACCAATAGACATCTGATGGTTTTCCCCAACCATCAAAAATATTAACACCATCTATTGGAAAATTATTAAAATTATTGGTTTTTTCAGCGCTTAGAAAAATTCTTTGCCAATTACTTAAATGCTGAGAAAATAATTTGTTTGATGGTTTGTTGTCATGGGTGACAACGGCAATGATTGGTACTTTAAAAATTTCACTATTTAAATTATCAATAAGCTTATTAATAAGAAAAGGAGCTAAGCGATGACCGCGAAGGTCTGGATCAACCCAAACACTACCTAATTCAAAACAGGAAACTTCTCCTTTTTCATTTTTCCAAGGGGCTAATTTAGTAAAACCAATGGGTTGGAAAAATTCTGGATCAGTTAATAAAATTGCTCTGCCTTTCTAAAAAAGCAGTCATAATTTCATCAACAGTTAGTGGCAACATATGCGGATCATTAGAAATGATAGTGCTTAACCGTTGAGTAAATTTTTCAAAAACAACTTGATAATTTTCTAACAAATTAGGAAAATCGCCTGGCAATGTTAACCAACATTGAGAAATAAATTGTTTAAATTTTTCTCCATCTTTTAATTCTTGTAAAAAATATTGTAATTGTTCCATAATTTTTAAAAAACTTCTAACAAATAAAAAAAGAAGCCCTTTGAAAGGGGAAAAATTTAGGAAGACCTGCGCCTTTTAATTGAAGTGAAAAAATAGTTGTCTTGTGTCATAATATAATTATAGCATATTTTTTGAATTTATTCTATGAAAAAAATTACTTATATTGATGAAGTTTTGATTAAAAATAAAACCATCCTTCTTCGAGTTGATTTTAATGTTTCTTTAAATCCTGATCACTCAATTGCCAACGATGCTCGGATTACTCAAGCTTTGCCAACAATAAATTATCTTTTAAAAAACAATAATCGTCTTATTTTAATCTCTCATTTAGGTCGACCCAAAGGCGTTGATGAAAATCTATCTTTAAAGGTTGTTGTTGAGCGATTAAAAGAATATCTAAAAGGCATTTCAATTTCTTTAGCCAAAACTTTAGAAGAGGCAAAAGAAAAAAAAGACCAAATTATTATTGTTTTGGAAAACATTCGTTTTTTTCCTGAAGAAAAAAATTACTCAACGTTATTTGCTCAAAAACTTTCTTCCTTGGCAGAAGTTTATGTTAACGATGCTTTTGGGGTTTGTCATCGGGCTGATACTTCGGTGGTTGGACCACCACAATTTTTACCCGCCTATGGTGGCCTTCTTTTAAAAAAAGAAATTACCATGCTTGATAAAGTTTTAAAAAATCCGCAAAAACCAGTGCTGGCGATAATTGGTGGAGCCAAAGTTTCAACCAAAATCAATCTTTTGGAAAAATTAACAAAGTTAGTTGATTATTTGGTGATCGGTGGTGGATTGGCAAACACATTTTTATGCGCTCAAAACTATCAAATTGGTAATAGTTTTTGTGAATATGAAGCCACCCAAATAGCCAGAAGATTTTTAGCTAAGCAGATGAATAAAAAGCCCTATATTGTTCTTCCCAAAGATGCGGTTGTTGCCAAAGACAAAGAAAGCAAAGAAAAAATAGTAGTAAAAATTTCAGAAATCCCAAAAGATTACTGTATTTTTGATTTGGGACCTGAGACTTTGGCGGAAATTGGTCATATTTTAGCCAAAGCCAAAACGATTATCTGGAATGGACCAGTTGGTTATTTTGAAAACCCAAATTTTCGCGATGGCACGGATTTTATTTATTATTCAATTACCCAAAATCAAAATGCAGTTTCAGTAGTGGGTGGAGGTGATACTTTAGCGGCAATTTCTAAAAAAGAGTATTTGGAAAAAATCACCCATATCTCAACTGGCGGAGGAGCGATGCTTGAATATATTGAAAAAGGGACCCTTCCTGGTATTGAGGCGTTGCGGCGGTAATTTACCCAATAAAATACCCCTGCAAATAAAAGCCAAAAAGAACAAGATGAAGAATTAAAAACAAAAATCCCAAAGTGATTTTAACTGATTTTGATTTTATCCTTGAAAGAAATAAAAAAAATGAAAACGATAAAAGGCTATAGCGGGTGATTGAAGAAAAAGTGCCGGTTAAGGTTGGCAAAATTAAGTTGGCAACCGAAAAAAGATTTAAAGCCAAAAGATTTTGATTTTTTTTCTTTAAAACCCAAATTAAGTCCAAAATCAAAACCAAAAAAACTAAATTAAAAATAAAAAATTCCAAAAAGGCAACAAAATATTGAAAGTTAAAAGAAGCAGTAAAAAAGATTTTAAAATAGCGAAAATAGACTTGGGGCAAAAAAACAAAACTAGTTGATCGATTGGCACCAAAAACTTTTTGGGAGTTTAAAAACAAAAGCGGATCACCGGTTGTTTTTAAAAGATAAACCATATAAAAAGTTAATCCCAAAACAGTAATTAGCGGATATAAGAATAAAGTTAAAGAGATTTTTTTATCTTTAATTTTTTTATAAATAAGAATTAAAAATGGAATAGTAAGAAGAACACCATTAATTCTTGTTAAACTGGCAAAAAAACCAAATATGGCGGCTAAAAAATATTTTTTTTGGGAAAAAAAGTAAAAAAATAAAATTAAAAAAACAAAAAAAAGACTTTCGGTGTAAACGGTAATAAAAAAAAATGAAGTTGGGAAAAGAAGCAAAAAAGCCAATACCCAAGCTGATTCTTGGTTAATTTTCTTTAAATATTTTTTAAACAAAAATAGACCAAAAAGAAAACAAAGATTAGAAATTAAAAGACCGCTTATTAGATAGTTTTGAGTAAGAAAGGTAGCTAATTTTATAAGCAAAGGATATAAAGGAAAAAAGGCTTGTTCAAACTGGTAATAGCCGTCTTTGGCAATTTTTAAATAATAAACTCCATCAAAGTTGGCCAAAGAATAGATGAATTTTGGCAAACCAAAAGTTTTTAACATTTCTGGATAAGCGAAAAAACCTTGATAGGCAAGAACTTTATCGATAAAAAGACTGATTATTAAATGAGTTACTTGAAAGAGAAAAAATACAAAAGCTACCACAAAAATATTTTAGCAGATTTAGGGGAAGAAGATTGCTTGATTTTCGTCTCTTTTTATGTTATAATATTTGCTATATGGATAATTTTAATAAGGTTTTGTCGTTTATTTTAGGGTTGGTGGTGGTGATTGTTTTTTTTGCGGTATTGACGGGCAGGCTTTCTTTAAAAAAAAGCTTTCCTTTTATTTCAACTAAGGCTACTCCTACCGCCAAAGTTGAGGTTACCCCAACCCCAAAACCAGTTTCTTCAATTGTCGTCTCCCCAACCACATCTATTTACCAACGCTATCAGACAACAACCAAAACACCCTCTTCTATTCCTTCAACCGGCTCACCCACCCTTCTTTTACCTTTTTTTATCTCAACTCTTGCCGCTGGTTTTTATCTTCGAAAGAAAGCTTAAAAGCAAAATTGGTTCTTATTGAGTAAAGCCAGGTAGTCGTAAAACTTTTTCGCCTATAAAATTAACTAAAAATACGGCCGAAAAGGCAAAGATCAAGCCGGCAATCGCCCCAAAAACAATTCTTTTTCCTTGATTGATTTTTTCTGGATTACTTTGGGAGGTTAAAAGAATAAAAGCTCCATACAGCAAAGAAAGAAGCGAAGCACCACCAACAAAAGAAAAGATAATGTTTAAAAGCAGTTGGACCACGCTTGCGGCCGCTCCTGGACTTTCGAAACTGCCAAGATTGGTACTGATACAGCCTAAGAAAGTATACCACCTTCCTGGATAGGGAGTGGGTGGCAGGTGGGTTTCTTCATCAACTTTTAAGGTATCGCCGACTTCTGGCTGGGAAGAAGCGTTGGGATAAAGACAAGCGCGACATTTTTCCCAGTTTTGGGGAGGCGTTTTTCCTTGGCAATAACCACAAAGATCACAGGAAGCCAAGCGATTCTGGGCAAAAATAACTTTTGGCAAAAGAATTATCAAAAAGAAAAAAAATATGGCAAGCAAAAAAAATCTTCTCATAAATTTGATTATATAAAAGATTAAAATTTTTGGTAAGATTATTTAAAATTTTTAAAGTGTTAGAAATCTCTGGTGTTTTTCGTTTTTTTTATGTTTTATTTAAAATACCGACCAAAGACTGTTTCTGAGCTTGATAATAGTGAGGTTAAAGAAAAGCTTAAAAACATTTTAATGGGTAAAGATTTACCCCATGCTTTTTTGTTTGTGGGAGCAAAAGGAACTGGCAAAACCTCAACCGCAAGAATTTTGGCCAAAGCGGTTAACTGTTTAAACAATAAGTTTTCCCAAAAAAATGATTCGTTTGAGCCTTGCAACCAATGCCAAAACTGTTTATCAATTGATAAGTCGTCTTTTCCTGATGTTTTTGAGATTGATGCGGCATCAAACCGGGGGATAGAGGAGGCAAGAAATATCATTTATCAAACCAATTTTTTACCAATGGCCGGCCGTTTTCGGGTGTTTATTATCGATGAAGCCCATATGATTACCAATGAAGGTTTTAATGCTTTACTTAAAACTTTAGAAGAACCACCAAAAACGGCCATTTTTATTTTAGCCACCACCAATCCAGAAAAAATTCCCCAAACGATTGCCTCGCGTTGTTTTCTTTTAAATTTTGGTAAAGCCAAAGTAAAGGATATTGTTTCAATGCTTAAAAGAATTACCAAAGAAGAAAATCTTACTTTTGATGAGGAGATTTTAAAACTAATTGCCAAACACTCTGATTTATCTTTTCGAGATGCGACCAAGCTTTTGGAGGAAGTGACACGACAAAATTTAAAATCAAAAGAGGAGATTGAGGTTTTTTTGGGCGTTTTGGGACGGGAGAATTTTTTGGAAATTTTGGAAAAAAAAGATGAAAATTTAACCTTTTCTTTTTTAGAGCAGTTTGCTCAAAAAGGAGGCAGTTTTAAAAATCTAATTGAAGAGTTATTAGAAAAACTCAGGCTTTCTCTTTTGGTAAAAAAAGGTGTTTCAAATGATTTAGATTACCAAACAAAGCTTTCAGAAAAAGAGATAAGTTTGCTGATTAAACTTTTGCTTGAGGCTTATTCGAGTTTAAAAATTACCCCAATTGAATCTTTACCTTTAGAGATTGCTTTGGCTGAGTTTTATGAAAGAACAAGAGACAAAAATTCCTAAAAACGTTTTAATTTTGGGTTTGGTTTATTTTTTGCCTCATTTTTTGGTGGGATTTTGTGGACAAAAATTGGTCCGCAAGCAACTTTTTATACTTTGGAGCAATCACGGCTTTCCTTTCATTTTCTATCCTTTCTTTTGGTAAGTTTTGGAAAAAAATTTAATATTATGCGCTTAAATAAAAGATTGATTTTTTATCTCGCTTTGACTTTTATGCCTTTGGGTAATGGTTTGGCCAATCCTTCAATTCAAGCAATAGCTTCAGATCAAGCAATAGCTTCAGAAAATGTCCCAAAAGAAGAATATGGCGGCACTTTGGGTTTATTACAGTCAGTTGGATTTTTGGGGCGAATTTTGGGGCCAATTATTGGAGGCGAACTTTTTTATCATTTTGGTAAAGATATACCATTTTTATTTACCTCAGTTATTCTGTTTTTTGTTTTTTTAAGTAATCTTAAATTGAAAGATAAATTGTTTTACCACCCTCCTCTTGACCGAAACGGTCGAATTTAGGTTGTTTTGGACATTGTCTATGACAGAACCACCAAACCACCGGCAACAATGGAGTGGGAGTAGTAAACACGTTTCCAAAAATAAGATATAATTGTCCTAATTATGGAAATGTTTAATATTAAAAAAATTCAAAAATCATCTCTTTACCAATTTGTTAATTTATGGAATCAAGGAAAAGATTTTTTAACTTCAATGCTTTTATGTTTTTTAAAAGTTTAGGATTTAAAAAAGTTGGAATTAATAGAAAAGAAAATCATTATATTTTGGAAAAAACAAATTTTAAAATTTATTAAAATTAATGTTTGGTATGAAAATCGTTGATAAATTTATTACTTTGGAAGAATTGAAAAAAATGGCAGAAGGTATGTTTGGTAATTTAGTAAAAGCGGTGGTTGATGTTGAAAAAGAGGTGATGGTGGTTGGCGGTGAACTTCATAGTGATGAGGAAAAATTGCTTTTGGAAAATGGTTCTTGCCAAAATAATCTTTGGGGTATTAACATTTATCCAGAAAAACAAGAAGATGATTTTGTTGAATTTGATTCGGTAATTAATCTTCGACCCTCACAGAATAATTACTCACGTTTTGTTGAGGATGAAAAAATCAGAAATAAGATTTTAAAAATTATTGAAAAACTCATTAAAAAATGACGACTTTTTTTAAAAAAACCGCCAAAGATTGGGGTAGACTTTCTTTAATGGAACAATTAGCCAACATTGGCGCTGAAGTTTGTCGGGCTTTACGGTTTAAAAACAAAGGTGACAAAAATGAAGCCAAAGCGGCTTTTTACCGAGCGCTTGAGCTTTTTGATTTGACTATTGCTGATGAAAAAAATCGCTTTCGCTTAAAAGAAATTTTGCGGATGCGAGAAATTTTTGCCGATTATTTTTTAGGCAATAACCCTTATCATTTTAAAGACTCGGACTTTGATAGGTATTTTCTTTTATTTAATTTAGCAATAAGAAAAAGAGTTTAGCTTGTTATACCGGCCTTCTTTTGATCGAAGCGGTCGAATTTAGGTTGGTTTGGAGTTCTTTTATGTCATCCCGAACTCGTTTTGGGGTCTCATTGCAAATTTTAAACGAGATGCTGATCCTCCGAATCGGAGGACAACATGACAACGGTGTAAGCTGCAAAATCAAGTAGAAGGAGTATATAATTAGATAAAAATTTATTAAACTATAAATATGGAAGAAAATATTTCTCAAAAACAATCAGAAGCCGTTTAAACTCCCACTAAAAATACGCCTAATTCAATTTGGAAATCCAAACTTCTTTTGATTTCCGGGCGGGTTTTATTAATTGTTCTCGTCGGATTAGGTGGTTTTTTCCTCGGCAAAATTCTCTCCCAACCAAAAACTCCTCCACCCTCAACAATTTATCAACTTTCCCCAACCTCAACCCCATTTCCAACTCCAACTACACAAATACCAACTCCTACTCCTAACACTGATCCAACCGCTAACTGGAAAATATATAGAAATGAAAAGTATGGATTTGAATTCAAATATCCACCATATTTAGAAATTTCTGTAAGAGAAAAACCAGATTTAGAAACCATACTTCGTGTTTACCTTAATTCTCCATCTCCCTATTTAGAATTTGCCCTAGAAATTACCTCTCTTTCTAAGTCAGATATATTAGCAAGAATGGAGACTAATCTTAAATGGGAACCAATAACTATAGGGGGGATAAGAGGTGACAAATATTCGGGGGGAGTAGGAGAAGCAGGATCTGTAAAGGGAGCGAGAATTATTATCTCTGATGGCAATCTGAACTATTATTTTTCTACAGGAACATATGATAAACAAGAAATTCTTGACCTCATCCTTTCCACCTTCAAATTCCTCGATTAAAATGGTAAAATTGAATTATGTAAAACTGGTCAGTGGATGAGGAAAAATTTAAAAAAGGTATCCTAGAAAATACAAAATCTGGCGGATCGCCCAGCTTATAAACTATGGATTGGATGGGGAAAAGCTGGATAAAAAAGAGGTAAAAAAATATTGGAGGGAAATTGAATCTTGGCTTGATCCTAACAAAGCTTTATATATTAAATATCTATTATGGGGGGAAAAACCATCCTCAAACCAATTCATCTTAAATTTTTGGAAGAAGCCAATAAAGTAAGTTATATCGTCAAAAATTTTTATTGGACCGGAGGCACTGTTTTATCAGAGTTTTATCTTCATCATCGAGAATCATAAGATATTGATCTTTTTATTGAAAATAAAGAAGTTAATTTAGGCGTGATTAAACCTTTTATTGCTGACTTTGCGAGAAAAAACAAAATAAAAAAAGTGATCCATGTTAACTATCTTGGTTTAGAATCGTTTAAAATGGAGCTTGAGGATGGTTTTCTTTTTAAAGTTGATTTTAATTATTATCCTTTTCCTCGGATTGAGAAAGGATTAAAATGGAAAAATATTGTTGTTGATAGTCTTTTGGATATTGCTGTCAATAAAGTTCACACGATTTCAATGAAACCCCGCGCCAGGGATTTTGTTGACCTTTTTTTATCTTACAAGAAAAAAATATGATATAAATTATTTGATTTTGCAAACAAAAGCTAAGCTTGATTGGGATATTGATCGGATTCAATTGGGTCATAAATTAATGATGGTTAAAACTTTTACTGATTTTCCCAAAATGCTTGTTACTTTTTCGCAAAAAAAGATGGAAGATTTTTACTTTTCTTTAGCCAAAAGTTTTGAGAAGGAGATTTTTAAGTAAGCCGAAATTTTTCTGGATAAAACTTATCAAAACTTAATATTTTCTCCATTTGATGAGTTTCTAAAAGAGCTAAATTACCGCAGTCAATAAAAGAAATGCCTTTTTTCTTTTGATTTTTAAAAACCACCCAAGCTTTTTCCTCCAATTTATCATCTAAATTAATCACTAAAACTGGCGTTGTTTTTATTTTTTCTAAAAAATTAATTGCTGCCTTTTGATCAAAGCGATAACTTAAAACTGTGGCTGTTTCTTGAATGACTAAATTTAAAACATAGATTTCCTCATTAAGATACTTTTCTAATAGTTTTTTGGCTTTTTGATGATGAAAATCGTTTGAAACAAAAAGAGCAAAAAGAAAGTCGGAGTCCAAAAGAACTTTCATAATTTTTGATAATATTTTTTAATTTCTTCGTTAGCTTTAGTTTTGATTTTGCTTTTATAAAAACCAACAAAACCGCGCCAGTTTTTTTTATTGTTTTTTAATTTTTTAAAAAGTTCTTTTTTTATCGCTTGTCTTATTAACTCAGACACAGTTAGATTATTGGCTTTGGCTAAAAGATAAAGTTTTTCAAAATCATTATTTTCGATATAAATTTGAGTTCGTTTCATCATATAATGTATAATGTATAATGTATATTTAAAAAAGTCAAATGGATTTTTAAATAATTTTTAACTTAATCTGTTTTTCCTTGATAAAGATTGAGCCATTTTTGGAAGTTGGATAAAGAAGGGGTGGGGGAGGGAGAAGGGGAAGGGGTGGGTTGGGCGATGATTAGGGCAACTTCATCAGGTTGAAGAAGATTAAGATGGTTGCGGATTGTTTTTTCGATTTCTGAAAGACTGGTTTTTTTAAGGATTTCTGTTTTTAACCTTTGGTTTTTTTCTTTTTCTTTTTCAAAACTATTTTTATAATGCTGATAAAATTTTAACGCGTTTTGATAATTTAAAATGTTTCTTATTGAGGAAGAAAGAAGAATGAAAAAAACAATGGCAAAAAAAAGTTTTTTAAAAAAACTCATAAAAAAATTATAAGCCATTTCTCAATTTTTTAAAATTAATTTTCTTGAAATTTTAAAGAAAATAGAGTATAAAATATTTATCATTATGAGAACTACAAAAAAAGAAGAAAAAAAGGTAGATGTCTTTTTGCTTTTAAAAGATTTTCAAAAGCTTATTAAAAAAAAGCCACCGGTTAAAAAGATGGTTGAGGAGATTATGATGATGGGGCTTAAGATAAAGCCAGTTTTGGGTGATATTTCTCTTTTAGATCTTTCTAACAAAAAGATCGTTGAGGTGCTTTGGAGTTTGGGTAAGTTTGATGATTTTTTTCAAGCTTATTATGAAAAACTTTCTGACCACGAACTTTCCATCCTTCTTAAGTATTTTGATCATCTTAGAAATAAACTGCTTGTTTATTTACCAAAACCAATCTTAAAAAGTGAGAATTTAAATGATATTAGGCTAGGGATTTTTGAAATTGAAGTTCTTCGACCAACCAACCATCAAAAAAAACTCAATTAGTTTATGAAACAAAAACCAATCATTATTGATTTAGAGACCAAGTATACGTTTCGTCAGTTTACTGACCCCAAAAAATTAAAGATTTCAGTTTTAGCCATTTACGATTATGCCACTAACCAAGGAATCACTTTTTTGGAAGAAGAAATAAACAAGGCTTTTTCCTATTTTGAAAATGCTTCTTATATTATAGGATACAATATAAAAAGTTTTGATCTTCAAGTTTTTCAGGCCTATTATCCAGGAAAAGTGGAGAATTTTGCCGTTTTTGATATCTTAGAAGATGTTCGGGAGAAAGTGGGGCGGCGATTGGGGCTTAATGATCTTTTGATCGCCACTTTAAACAAAAGAAAAACCGGTCATGGACTTTTAGCAATTGAGTATTATAAAAATAAAGAATTTGATAAATTAAGAGGTTATTGTCTTGATGATGTGATTTTAACCAAAGAAATTTTTGATTATGGGGTAAAAAATAAAAAGATCTATTACTTAACACCCAGCGGCAAAGCCGAAATTACGGTTGATTGGGAAAAATATTTGGAAGGTGATAATGGAAAAAAAAGCGTTTCTTTAACTCTTCCTTTTTGATTTTTACTTACTCTCTCCTCTCAAAATAACTTTTTAAAATCTCCTTAGCAATTGGGCCGGCCATATCTGATCCTTGACCGGCATTTTCTAAAAAAACGGTTAGAACAATTTCTGGGTTTTCAAAAGGAGCAAAAACAGTAATCCAGGCGTGGGGTAAACTCTCTTTCGACTGGGATTCGGCTGTTCCGGTTTTACAAGCGGTTTGAATTTCTTGGGTTTTTTTATTGGGTAGATTGACTTTAAAATTAAAAAGCGGCCAGCCAGTACCACCAGGGGAGCAAGCTTTTTTCATTCCTTCTTTTACTAAATCAAGAGTTTTTTGAGAAAGGGGTAGTTTTTGGCAATTTAAAGAAGATTTGCCATTCCGTTTCTCTGCTTTAGATAATTTTAACAACTGCGGTTGACAAAGATAACCGTTGGTGGCAAAGACCGAAGTTAAAACGGCAATTTGAAGCGGGGTGGTTAAAAGATAACCTTGTCCAATAGAAAGGTTATAAGTATCGCCCAGATACCATTTTTCTTTTAATTTATCTTCTTTCCAAAAAGAAGAAGGAACAAGTCCTTCTTTTTCCTCAATGCCAATGCCGGTTTTTTTCCCCAAGCCAAAGACTTCTGCCCATTTTTTTATTTTTGTTTCACCAAGTTTTCCTCCCACTTGATAAAAAAAGATATCATTGGAGCGGGCAATTGCTTTTACTACATCAACCATCCCATCGGTTTTACCATATTGAAGATAGTACCAATTACCAAAAGTTAACGGTCCAAGTTGCAAAATTCCTTTATCCTCAATTTGAGTTTTTTCATCAATGGTTTTTTCTTCTAAGGCAGCGGCGGCAACAACCAATTTAAAAACAGATCCAGGTGGATATTCCCCCTCTGAGGCGCGGTTAAAAAGTGGTTTTTTTTCGTCGGCAAACAATCTTTCAATCACCTTTTTTTCTTCATTTTCAAAGGCTTGGGGATCAAAAGAAGGAGAAGAGACAAAGACAATCACCTCGCCCGTTTTTGGCAAAAGACCAACTACCACCCCCTTTTTTTCTTTGATCAACTCATAAGCTTTTTTTTGAAGATAAAAATCTAAAGCCAGTTTTAAATCCTTACCATTTTCTGGGGGGACGATGGCGACCGTTTTTAAAAATTTTCCTGAAGCATCAACCTCAATTAATTTTTTTCCTTTTTTTCCGCGAAGTTGGCAGTCAAATAAGGCTTCAACTCCCTTTTTCCCAACCTTGTCGCCAATTTTTATTTTGTTTAAACAGGTATCGGTTTTTAAATCATCGCTATTTGCCAAGCTTCGATAACCAACTAAATGAGCCAATGTTTCTCCTTCATAATAAAGGCGTTTGGAAACAAGGCGATTTTCTTCTTCTTTGATATTTGCGGCTAAATTTTTAACTAAGATAAGACCTTTTCGATCAAGAATCTTTCCTCTTTGGGGTTCAATTGTTATTTCTTTTATTCGGTTTTTTTCGGCCAGTTTTTGATAATAACTGCCTTTTATAATAGTTAACTGAAAAAGGCGAAGAAAAAAGACAAGAAGGCTAACAAAAATTAAAAAAACAAAACCAAAAAACAAAGTTTCTTTTTCTTCTTCCTTTTTTTTAAAATAAAAGGGATTGGTTTTAATTTTTTTGAAAAATAAGGCGGACATAAGACAAAAAGTATTATAAAATAAAATCATGATCTTTTTGAATCTTAAAACCTACAAAGAAGCCACCGGAGAAAAAGCCGTTAAACTTTTATCTTGCCTTAAAAAGATAAAAACGAAGGTAAAAATCATTCCTATCGCTCAAGCGACCGATATTTACCGGATTAAAAAAGAGTTGGGGATTGAGGTTTGGGCCCAACATGTTGATCCAATTGATGAGGGAAGGGCGACCGGTTATATTTCGGCTTTTTCTTTAAAAGAAGCCGGTGCTTCTGGAGTTTTGATTAATCACAGCGAACATAAATTAGAAAAAGAGGCGATTATTTTTATCCTAAAAAAAGCCAAGGAAAATAATTTAAAAACTTTACTAGTTGGTCATACAAAAGAAATGGTTTTGGAGTTTGATAAATTATCAATTGATTTTTTAGCGTATGAAGATGAAAGATTAATCGCCACTGAAACATCAATTTTAGAAACCCAATCTTCAATCATTAAAAACTTAGCGCAAGAATTAAATCATCCTTTAATTGTTGGAGCAGGAATAAAAAGTGGGGAAGATGTGAAAAATGCTTTAATTTGTGGCGCCAAAGGAGTCTTAATTGCCAGTCATTTTGTTAAAGCAAAATCGCCAGAAAAAATAATAGAAGAACTTATCTCTTCTTTTTACGCCTCAACATAATCGCCAAACACCAAACACCTAACATCTAACTTATAACTTCTAACACCTTAAAAAAAGGGGTAACGGGGGACGGATAACGCGAAACGGGTAACATTAAACATTAAACGTTAAAATTCTATCTTAAAAACGGCCACATCCAAGATAGAATAAAATAGAAATAAATATAGATTGGTTAAGATAAGAAAAGATTGAGAGTTTTACCTTTTTGTTGCGATCGCATTAAATTAGTAAAGTTTTGGGTGATTTTTTTAAAGAAGAGAGATTAAATAAAATAAATAAAAAAGTTGACAAAATTAACAAACGATCGCCTACTTAATTTGCCAACTAATAAACGATGTTTTTCTTAATTTTTTAATTTCTTAATCTCTTAATCTCCAATCTCCATTTATCTCTATCTATCTCTATTTATCTCAATGTATCTCTTTCTTATAAACGTTTAACTTTTTTTCCGATTTATCCGAATTTTTCCGATGTTTGCCGATTTATCTGGTTTATCTGACTTCTATTTGCATAATTCACATCT
>Ga0308409_1000051_pt1 | contig 73834 bp, 64 predicted proteins | sample HotsprSampleMSe4_FD_203469 | JGI IMG/M metagenome (GOLD analysis project Ga0308409, IMG submission 203469) | Hot spring phototrophic mat microbial communities from Mushroom Spring, Yellowstone National Park, Wyoming, United States - 20060912_MSe4 ... | reverse complement strand
CAGCTCCGCATCGCGGTATTCCAGCGGGCCACGGTCGGCAATCACATCGGACAAGTCCGCGGCGAACACGGATTCGTCAAACTTACCCGACCGTATGTCCTGGTGTGGGTTTATGACTTCATGCCATAGCTTCATGATTCACCTCCATTGAAAAGATCTAACCGCTGCTGTGTATCTTTCTGGAAGCTCTTGCGCCCATACAGCAAACCTTGCAGGAGCTGCTTTTCCTTGTCACCTTCGGGCAAGACCTCTGCAATTGCCTGCGCCACCTGCCAGAAAGTTTCGCTCCCGCCATAAGTCGCCGCAAGGTGCTCCTGTAACCTCTTCTGCGCATTTCGCTCCCAAAGCCAAAGGGCGTAGTGCAAGGCGTCGATGATCGTCGCAAATGTTGTCTCGTCGGTAAACTTCTCGCTTCTTGCGCGATCGAGCGGTGTCGGCACGGAGATGTAGTCCTTGTGCTTTTCGATCAGTCCCCCCTCGCCCCACAGCGCGGTGAGTTCGAGGCCGAGGCCCTGCGCTAACTTGCGCGCCTCGTCGAACGGCACGCGCGCATGGTTGTAGGTCCAGCGGTAGAGGAGATAGAAGCGGGTCGGTGCATCCACGCCGCCTAATTGGGCTGAACCCAGGACACGCTCCAGCGCGAACTCGGCGACGACCATGCGCACGTACTCCAGCAGTTCTGCGACGCTCACGCGCTCCCCCGAAAGTTTTTCCACGCGCGCATATTTACCGAACGCCTCCACCGCCGGACCGATGGCGCTCATGAAAAAGTCCGCACCACGAATGCCCTCCTCCCAGAACTGCGCAAGCTTTGTGCGCACGCGCGCATCAATCTCTTTGCGCACTTTTGGATACTCGCCCACTTCGCTTGCGGTGCGCTTGCGGCAGACCATGTAGATGGAGGACGCCAGCGCGGCGGATTCCTGCGCGCGCAACCGCGCCTGCATCTCGGTGTGAATGGGCCAGGAGGCGGTCATGTAGAGGCCGGCCTCCAGCAGGGCGTTGAACACGGTTTCCCAGGCTTCGGTAGTCTTGTGGGCGAAGACGATGACGGCGATGCCATCGGGCTTGAGCACGCGGTGGATTTCACGGAATGCCTGGGTAAGCATCTCCTCGAAGCGCTGCATAGCGTTTTCCATCCCGCCCGCCTTGCTGGCATCGGCTACCATCTCCTCAGACTTTGGCGTGAGCGGCGTGGCGAACAGCTCCGGGTACAGATCGCCAATCGTGCGCTTGAGCCAGACGTAGAAAAAGTCCGAGAGGTCGCTATAGGGCACATTGTCGTAGTACGGCGGGTCGGTCAGCACAGCGTCAAAGAAGTTGTCCGGGTATGGAAGTTCGGTCGCCGAGCCTTGCTGAACTTGTAAAACTCTCATAGTCCCTGCAACTCCTCTAAAATTTGCTTCAGCCTGAGTTTCAGCTTGGGCAATTCCACCTGAATCGTTTCCCAGACCAGGTCATACTTGACGCCAAAATAGAAGTGAATGAGCCGATCCCGGAATCCGGCCATGCCTTTCCAGGGAACATCGGGGTATTTTTGCTTGATCGGGTCGGGGATATGCTTCGCTGCCTCTCCGATGATTTCAAACTTCCGTATGACGGCGCTGGATCGCATGTCATCCCGGGATAAAGCCTCAAAGTCTATGCTTTCCGTGAATCGCTCTATGGCCTCTATGGCCTTCAGGATGTCTTTCAAGTAGATTATAGGGTCCCTCATAGGTACACTGCCTCCCGGAAAACCTTGTCGCGAATTTCCTCTCGGAGTGCATCCACCGGGACCACATCCACCCGGATGCCCAAGCTTTCCTCCAGGAAGTCGGCCAACCCGATCAAATCAAAGAGAGTGGCTCCTGGGGCAAACCTGACCAGCACGTCAAGGTCGCTGGTCTCGCGCTGCTCTCCGCGCACGTAGGAGCCAAAGATGCCCAATATCTCCGCCCGGTAACGGCGTCGCACTTCCCCGGCGACCATCTCCAGCTGATGAATCAAGGTCTGCACATTCCTAACCATCGCTGCCCCCCTCCACTGGCGGGATGCGGGTGAGGTGGGCGAGGACACCAAGCAAGTAGCCGAATGAGTCTGCCCAATTCCCTGTCGCGTTGCTAAGTGGATTAACTTCGATGTAATCCCACACCATCTGTAGGGCTTGCCTGCCAAAAGTATGAGCCACAAGTTCCTTGCTAATGTGCCACACGCACTGCACCGAGTTATAATCAGCCAACCTGTCCAGGCCCAGCGCCAGATACGTCACCACCGCCTTGGCGAACTCCGGCTCGGCGCCTTGGGAGAGCAGGTGGGCGTGCGCCTGGCGGACTTTGTCGGCGAAGGTGATGAGCGCCAATTTCTGCCGCGGGTTGAACATGTCGCCCCAGCGCGTGAGACCATAGCGCTGGACACGGAAGCCGAGCGTTTCCAATGGCGGCAAAGGTTCATCCGGCACGGGGTCCATGCCCCAATCCTGGGCGAGGCGATGCCTCGCCCCTACAAGGGCGGCCTCGGCGGCGCGGTAGGCTTCCAGGTCGCGCTCGGTGGGCAGGCGGTAGGTCTTGCCCGGGCGCTTGGGGTGGTGGAGCACGACGGCCATCAGGCGCTGACCTGATTTACACTCGCGGAAAAGGCGGCGGGTTGTCTTATCGTCAATCGTTCCGCCGCAGAGCGGGCAGCGCACATGCGCGCGCGAGACGGTGCCTTCTTCGGGGTCAAAATCAATCGGACGGCCATCCGCCCCGACAATCTGGGCATCTATGCGCCGGGCGTGCTGGTTCGGGATTAGTTTGAGTGCAACCTTCTTCTTGTCCTTTTTTGCCAGCCACCAATTGGCAGTGAGGGGAATCTCTACGCCGCAGGCAGGATTCTGGCACGGGACGGTACGCATCCAGTAGTAACCAACCGGGAGTGAGCCGTCGGGGTCCTTCGGGTAGTACTGCTCTAATTCCTTACGGGCTTCTTCGAGTACCCACCTGCCCCAAGCGGAGACCGCACGGAGAAGAGGACTTTCGGTGCGATCGTCGGTTACTTCCAGCAGCTCTAAATTGGACCGGGAGTGCTCTTCGGATCGCGGCGGAAGTGGCACATTGCTGACGCTGTCGGGCTGACCGAACTTCTGTGGGTATTCCAGCACAGCTTTGTTGAGGAGCACGGCGACGGGGTTGTAGTCCAGCGCGTAGGTTTCGCAGCCTAAACGCAAAGCTTCGAGGAGAATAGAGCCGCCACCGGCGAAGGGGTCGAGCACGCGCGGGGCGCGTCCGCCGAAGGCTTCGCGGATGAGCTGGCGGGCTTTTTCGATCTGTGGGGCGTTACCGTTCGCGACGGCCTCCCAGGGCGAAATTTCGCGCAGCAGTGCCAGCAGTTCCTCGCGCTGTCCCGGTTCATCGGGCAGAAGCGCTGCCAGCGCCGTTGCACGCGAGGCAGCAAGCGGTTTACGCGACCACCAGATGTGGAGCGTGGAGATATGCCCGTGGCGGATGTTCTTCTCGCGGACGGATTCCTCGGAGACCGTGCGTAGGGGGAAATCGGCTTCGATGAGACGGACTGTCATATCTTGTTTGTTCATCTTTCTAAAGCCTCCACAAGGGACGCAGGTTTTGAGGGGAGAAACCTGCCTGCGTTCGGGGACAGGTGCCACTCTTCTGCATCCTTGACAAAGATAACGTGCAAGCCCATGCGTTGAATACCAGGCAGGATATTTCTCACAAGGTTCTGATACTTTCGGCTGAATGGCAAAGCAATGTCACACACAGCCTGCCCATCATAGCGAGCGAGGATTTGATAGAGCGCAACCCCTATCGCCGAGTCAGGCGCTTTTACGTCGCCATTCGCCTCAATGAACAACTGCCGACGGGAACTATGCAATTGCGCTTCTCTATCGGGACCGTGTTCCCGACCACAGCGCACCTGCAGGCTCAGGACCCCTTCGCACTTCAGCCGTTTGGCGATTGCCTCGGTCACCAGGCGTTCTTGCATCGTCATTGCCACTTGTGTAAGTTCGACGGCGAAAGTTGCATATCCGATCTGCAATGTAAGGTTGGAAACACGATTTGTAGTTAAGTGCAATTGTTCGAGGCGCAATTGTACGTTCGACAAGAAAAATACAAATGTCCGCTTATCCTTCACCCTCACCGATCACTCGCATAATCTCGGCGGCTACAAAGGTTTTGCCGTAAGACGGCGCACCCAGGGGTTTCAGAATTCCCATTTCGACGAGTCGTTGCACGTGGCGACGCGCGCTGTGATACTGTTTGACGCCAAGTCTTCGCTGGGCATGGGGAATTGTTATAAAGGGTGAATCAAACAGAGTGTCCGCCAAGCGGATGGCAAGTCCAGAAGCGCGCGCTTGGGTCAGCCGCACTCGCCATTCTGCCTGCAAGTCCTGCAACTGTTTGGCACGCACGACCGCATCGCGCGCCTGTTCTGCCACCCCCCGCAAAAAGAATTCGACCCACTCGCGCCAGGTGCCGCGGGTGCTCACTGATAGCAGCAAATCGTAATAGGCTTGCCGATGTTTTTCAAAATAGGCGCTCAGGTAAAGCAACGGGAGCGGCAGTAAACGCCAATGGACCAAAAGCAGGATGAGGAGCAGGCGTCCGATGCGTCCGTTGCCGTCAATGAATGGGTGGATTGCTTCGAACTGATAGTGAATGAACGCAAGTCGCACCAAGGGCGGGTATTCGTCTTCGCTGTGCAAGTACTTTTCGAGGGCATCCAGGGCGGTGTGCATTTCATCCACGGGCGGCGGGACGAACGTTGCATCATTGAGTGTGCAGCCGGGTGCGCCAATCCAGTTTTGCGTGCGCCGAAATTCACCAGGAGTCGCGTGCTCCCCGCGGACTCCCTCCATCAGGCGCGCGTGCACCTCGCGGATCAGTCGGAGACTGACGGGCAGTGTGTTCATGCGTTCCAACCCATGTTCGAGCGCGCGAACGTAGTTGAAGACTTCACGCACGTCGGCCTCTTCCTGGGCGGGTTGGAAACCAAGCAACGCCAGTTGCCTCGCTTCGAAGGCGTATAAATCGGCAAGATCGGCTTGCGTGCCTTCGATGCGCGAGGAAAGCACCGCCTCACGGCGGATGAAAGGATTGATGAGCAAGTGCGGATTTGGAAAAGTGCGTCCCAAGCCCGCCAGTTCGCCCAAGGCGCGGTCGGCCTCCGAGAGCGCCCGGATAAGCGCGGCATCGAACGTCAGCGGCGGGGGTAGTGGGTTCGGGACGAAGGCCCAGTAGGCGGTCTGGCCTTGTCCTACTCGAATCACACGGCCGCTCGAGTGGACGGTGAAGGCATCAGGAGTCAATGTCCGCTCCGGTCGTGATGTGCTGGCTGCTCCAATCGGTAATGACGTAGCGGACGGTTTCGACGACCTGCTGGGCGTGGAGCTTCGCGGCGGGATTTTGAATGGTGTAGAGCTGCGGATTGCTTGCGGCTTGCTCGACGATGTAGAGCCAGTATTCTTCGCCGAAGCGCTGCGCCATGAGCCATTCGTTCGGGGTGAACACAATAGCGCCGGTGGTGGCGCGGGCTTTGACTTCGATATAACGCACTTCGCCCAAAGGGCTGGTGGAGCGGATGTCGTAGCCGACATTCTCGGCGGAGACATCTTCGGGGTTGCGCCCATGCTCGCGCTCGTATTGCATCGCCACGTGCATGCCGATGGCTTCGATCTCGGCGTCAGAACGCATGCTCTGATCGGCGGTCGGCTGTGGGAGGACGCGTGCCACGCCCAGTATCTTCGGCGTAGAAGGCAACAGGCTGGTTTCGCGGCGGATCTCCTCTTCCAGTGCCCGTTTGCGCATCTCCAGCTCCTCTTTCCGGCGCAGCTCGTTGAGGCTCTCCACTTCGGGGAGATTCTCCCCCTTGGCACGCCGGGTATCGTATTCGATGAGTTTGGCCTCTGACTCCAGAATCATCTGTTCCAAGGAGCGCAGACCGTATTTGCGCTTGATGGCAGCCATCCGCTCACGCTCTCTCAATAATTCCGCGCAATAGGGGTCCAGAACGTGTTCGACGGCGTACGCGATGACGTCATTGTCCGGCACTTGGCTTTCAATCTCCTGTTGTTTGGCATACGGCTTCAAGTCCCAGAGAACGGATGGGTTGATAAGCCTTACATCTCCGCCAACGGAGCGATAGAGGGCGAAGATTCGTTTCCCCGCTACTTGATTTGTGCCATCGCGGACTTCGCCTTCCAGGAAGAGGAGCCAGCCATCCAGCCGTCCGTCGGGGTCGACGAAGACCGCCCCGCGATGCACATCATCAGCACATTCTGTGAGTAACTGCTCGATCACAGCTTCTAACAAGGGATGCCCGGGTGCAACGAAGACTGCATCCTGGCGGTGAGCCGTCGCTTTGTCGAAAGCCAGTTTGCTGTACTCCCGGAAGACTTCGCCGAAGCGATGCCGAAGCGTCTGCGAGACATTGCGAACCTCGTAAGGCACGTTGGGCACGCGCCACAGTCCATCACGGCGGCGTTCGAGGGGAATGTTCAGGAACTCGCAAGCGCGTTGAAAGAAGCGTTCTATGTACTCGGGTACGAGGCGATGTTCCCGGGCGCGCCGATCTTCGCCTAACACACGTTGCAGGTCAATATGCCGCGTGGCTAAGCCTTCCAACACGGCTGCGCGCGCCTTGCGTACCGCCTCTTCGTCGGGCATTGCCTCTATCTCGGCGACGATGTCGTCAAGGGTGCGCCGATTGGCGATGGCTTCGACGATTAGCTCTTTGAGGCTGCGACCAGGGATCACTTCGCCGATGATATCGAAGACACGGTCGCTCCCCAACGCGTTCCGAATCCGCTCAAGCTTGCGGAAGAGCGCCTCCAGCACTTTGCCTTCGCGGGTATCGGCAGCGACAAGGTTGTAGATGTGCACTTCCTTTTGCTGTCCGTAACGGTGGATGCGCCCCATGCGCTGTTCTAAGCGGTTGGGATTCCAAGGGATGTCGTAGTTGACCATGAGGGAGCAGAACTGCAGATTGATCCCCTCACCGCCCGCCTCGGTAGAGACCATGACCTGTGCCCGCTCTCGGAACTCGTGCTCGGCGCGGATACGGGCATCCAGATTCATACCACCGTGCATGGTCACTACGGAATAACCCCATCCCTTGAGTTTTTCCGCCAGATAATCCAGAGTCTCCCGAGACTCGGTAAAAATCAGAAGTTTCTCCCGCGTTTGCTGGAGTTGTTCATCCTCCATCACTTTCCGCAGTTCGGTGAGCTTGGTCTCGAGCTCGTGCCGCTCCGCTTCGCGAGCTAAGCGTATGAGTTCGGCAAGGGTGTTGATTTCGGCTTGCAATTCTTCGCGGGTTTCAGCTGCGGTGAGGCGCTCAACGAGCTCATCTTCGCGCTTGATACGCTCGGCTTCGGAGGCGTCTTCCAGCTCCTCTTCGTCCACCGTGCCGTGTTCGGCGAGCCACTTGCCCAGCTTGAGCAGCTCTTCCAAACGCTCCTTACGGCGTTCGAGCGAGCGGCGCACAGCTCGAAGGCTAGAGGCCAATCGCCGCTGCAAAATCAAGAGGGCAAAGGCAACGTTTCGTTTCTCGGCTGCTAAAGCTTTGTTGTAAGACTTTTCCACATACTCGGTCACGGCGTTATAGAGCCGCTTTTCATCGTCGCTCAGCCGATAGGTCTTTGTGACAACCCGACGCGGCGGGAAGAGCGGTCGTCCCTCGAAGTCCCGGAGATCCTCTTTTAGTCGCCGTAGGAAGAGCGGATTGTCGGCATTCTGCACAGACTCCAGCAGGAGGTCGGTGTTAGCGAAAAGTCCGGGTTGTAAGAGGTCCAGAAAGAGGCGGAAGTTCTCCGGGTCGCCGCGGTGGGGGGTTGCCGTCAGAAAGAGCACGAAGTTACCCGTGCGCGAGAGGAGTTCGCCTAAGCGATACCGTTCTGTCCTGGTCGTTTTTTCGCCATAGCGGTAGGCGGCCATCTTGTGGGCCTCGTCTACGACTACCAGGTCCCAATGCACTTCAGCCAGGCTTGCCATCACATCGGCCTGTTTGGCAAAGTCCATGGAGGTAATTAGCTGGGGCTGCTCCTGCCAGACGTTGCGCCCCCAGGTGGCGTCGATGACGTTGCGGTCAACCACGGTGAAGATTTCCCCAAAGCGCTCTTTCATCTCGCGTAGCCACTGGTCTTTCAGGTGGCCTGGGACAACGACGAGCGTCCGTTGCACGAGACCCCGGTACTTCAATTCCTTGAGCAGCAAGCCGGTCATGATGGTTTTGCCGGCGCCGGGGTCGTCGGCGAGCAGGAAGCGAATGCGCGGATTACGCAGAATATAGTGGTAGACTGCCTCGAGCTGGTGCGGCAGAGGATCTACTTGCGCAATGCTTACCGCAAAAAGCGGATCAAACTGATAGGCATAGCGGATGCGCTGCGCCTCCATGGCAAGGAAGAACGCTTCGCCCCGTGCACCGAAATCGCATCCCGTCTCGGTAGCCACGCTTACAAGCGCTAGTTCCTCCGCACTCAGGATACAAGAGTAAAACTGCTGGGTCTTAGTGCCAACGGCTTCGATCTTCGTGTGGTTTCCAAGCTGCTCGAACGTTAAAAGGCGCACCGGCTCGGGCCAGTAATCACCTTTCAGAAGAGCACCGCGCTGAAGCATACACTCACTCCTCTACCATACGGACGGTACCGTGTTCACCTCGAACGAGGTGTGCTCGGCTTTGCCGGCCCAGACGAGCTGCGGGTCCAGGTGGGGGTCGTAGGAGTAGCGCGTGGTCTGCCGCTCGCGGACTTCGTACGTGGGCGCGACGCCAGCGGGCGGGTTGTTCGGGCGCCGGGCGTCAGCGTGGCGGAAGTCGCGCACGCCGTTCGGGTCTATCTGATGCGTCTTCATCTTGTGTGGCATTGAACTCACTCCATGGCAAAACTATGGCACTGCGGTCTCATTGCACGGATGCTCCTATCCAGAGTTATCCCAAGGTTGCGCTCGAAGCAAGCGTTTTAAGCACCTCTTCGTGCTTTTGCATCGTCGAGAGCAACAGGCCGAAGCCGCGCACGATTTCCTCCTGTTTGGTATTTCAGAAGCTTCTCACCCGCCATCGCCCAGCTCCTTGGAGTTGGCGGCGCAGATCGTCGCGCGGCCATAGCGGCAACACACGTTGCCGCAAGAAGTCCTCGTAGTCTCGGCGCAACTTCTCCAGACTGGTGCGGGCAACGTTGGTCAGTTTGATTCCCATGTTCTTCGATGTACCGGAGACGACGCTGCCTTCGGCAATAGTTTGCTCGTCCGCTTGCGCTGCTTGCACCATTTGATCATGCGTGCGGCAGGGCGTCCCGCATGTGGCGCGCGAAGCCATGGCTGAAGTCGTATTGGCTCTTGTGCGCCTTGTCGGCGATGACTACGATGTTTTGCTTGTTGCCCAGGTCTTTGAGCACCCGCCGAAGAACGCTGTATCACTTTCCACGCCGCGTTGCACGACACTTTTTGAGCGTCTATCGTCTCTGGGCTGGATGAGATGCCAGTTTGTGATCTGAAAGCGACCCTGTTGCAGTCTCTCCATCATCCCACCTTGCAGCAAGTCAAATTTCTCGTAGTAGTTGCCGGGCTTCCAGGGGAGGATCACTTGCAGGCGTTCGCGGATGGTGAGATTGGGGCATACCAGGAGCACCGCATCGGAGAATCGCCGGTCCTGAGGGTTGGCCAGCTTGTTGAGCACCTGGTGGGCGATCACCAGCCCATGACGACGGTCTTGCCGGAGCCGGTGTCCATCTTGTAGGCGTAGCGGGTAAGGCCGTTGTCCTTGGGGATGACGATGCCCTGCTTTCCCGCAGGCGAGGCTTCGACGAGCCAGGTGAGGGTATCGACGGCTTTGCGCTGGCAGAAGAAGAGTTTGCGCTCCCGATCTGGATTATTCCAGTGATTGAGCAGCTGCCGGGTGATGGGTGTCACGCCGAGGTAGCCGCGCGCCCGCCACGATTTGACCCGTTTGCGAATCGTATTGACCAGCTCCAGCGGGACGAACTCTTCCTCGAACAGAGACATCTGTGGCCCGCGCGTGCGGGCCTTGAGATAGTACCCGGCGGGGCGACGACCCGCTTTGAGCACCGGCTGGCCTTCCTCATAAGCCCAGTAGCGCGCAGGCTCTTCAAAGGGGGAGTTAAGGATGGGGTTATCTACCAGCATAAGGTTCTCCGTTGCTCTCTTTGCCGACGCTGTCTGGCCATGGATCAAACTCATCCATCCCGATCCGATGCGTGTTCTTCCGATCCAATGCCCAGCGCATCGGGCTGGTTAGAATGTATTCCCGAATGCGATTGAGGGATTCCTCGTTGCAGCGGAGAGGGGCAAGACAAGGCTTCTCTACTCCACCAAGGGGTTGTCTTGGAGCGAAGAATCGCCATCCCGGCAGGTGATCGCGCGCCAGGCAAAGGATTCTCAAGCCCGTCTTCTTCATGTGGCTGTTCCTGATGGGGCCGGCTGCAGCGAGGTCCCAAGGGCGCGGAGTTGCTCGGGGAGAGCGGAGGGGTGCTTGCAAACCAGGAATTCCCAGCGCCCAAATTCTCCATGATGATTGACGGCGCGTATCCAGCGACGGGCGGCAATCTCTTTCTGTCGGTCTTGCTCCCTTTCAAAGCCCTTCACCTCCAGGATGACCTTGAGCTCGCTCCCATCTTCGCAACGCCAGCGAATGAGATAGTCCGGGCGATACTCGTGTCGCGTGCCCTGCCATTCGTAGGGGATGGTGAAGTCGAGATGGTCGTTGCGGGCATAAGCGATCACTTCCGGCATCCGCTCCAGCTGATACGCCACGCTGTGCTCCCATTGTGGCGCGTCGAGCACGACGTGGCTGATATGGCTTTTGGTTGTGCCCACACAGGGGCGCACAGTGCGGAAGAGCACCTCGGACGTGGACCCAATCGGGCGAAAGCGCTCGATGATGGGCAAAATGGGCGGTTCGCCGGCTTCCGTGTCCGGCTCGATTGCCTCGGTCAGCCGCTCAATTATCCGCTGCTTGTACTTGAGGAGGGCAATCTCCTCCAACGGCGTGTCTGGATCGACGACTACCACTCGCTTATTCAGATACTGCCGGACGGCGGCAAGCACTTGAGGGAACAGGATGTGCCGAGCGCTCCACTCCTCCCGCTTCTGTGTGAGCCGGTGAGTGAGTTCCGCCGCAATCTCGTACACCGTGGCTTGAAAGCGCTTCTCGCGATGGAAGGGATTGCGGTCGTGTACCACCTCGGGACCCGGACCCAGCCGATCGGGTCGCCCAATGCGGTAGCCGACCGCCGGCTTGACAATGACCTCGGTTGGCTCGTCTCCGCCGATCTGTAAAAAGGGCACGCCCTCGAGATTCAATCGGATGCGGCTTCTCACATCCAGGATATAGCCTTCGACACGCGGGAAGGTGATCTCCAGGTGTTTGCGTTCCGGTAGTGCCCGCACAAGCGTGGAAACCTTCGGCACCTCCGTCCGGCTCAGGGGCTTCTTCTTGACGGGGATCACCTCAAAGGGCACGCCGTAAACATCCACGTGCTCAGGCTCGGAGAAGTCGTCGTAGTTCAGTCGCCGCAGACCGCGCCCCACCACCTGCTCGCACAGAAGCTGGGACGTGAAGGCGCGCAGACCCAGAATCTGGGTTACATTCTGGGCATCCCAGCCTTCGTTGAGCATCCCCACCGAGACCACGCAGCGGATGTTTTTGCCCGGCGGGTCACCCTCGCCTTCCCATTCGGTCTTGCCGATAGTATCCACCACCTTGCGTAGCCGCTCGGCGGCCTTCGCTTTTGTCTCTCCCTCCAGCGCCGCCTCCGCTTCGGCAAGCAGTTTCGTATCAATACGGAATGTCACTTCTCCGTTGCGCTCGTTGTTCTCCAGTTCCTGAAAGACTTCCCCTCTGGCGATGTGCTCGTGGACCAATTTGGCCAGGTCGGTGTTGTCGCATACCACGATCATGACCGGCGGCACAGGCGATCCCGCGCGCTGGAACTCCTCGAAGGTCTTCTTCCATTCAGAGGCCAGCGTTGCTAGTGCGTCTACTGCTTCCCTCAGCACCGCTTCTGGCTTGGCACGACGACGGGCAGTTTGACGCTCGGATGGGAGCAACTGCTGATTGATGGACTCCCACAAACGGAAATACTTAGGAATGGGCGCACCCGTATTGTCGTCCACCGGCACGCACGGGATCTTCACGATGCCCGATTCGATGGCATCCACCAGACCGAAATCTGAAACGATCCACGGGAAGGGTTCGCCCTCGGGGTACCCGCTGCCCTTGATGTAGAACGGCGTGGCGGAAAAATCTGCGCAGAAGTTGATGCCGCGCACCGCATGGATTCTGTCGAGCCCACTGACCCAGACCGTTGCCTCCTCGCGCTCGGCGATCTCCTTATCAGAGAGCTGCTCCCTTAGCTCCTCAGGAAGGGGCGCAGGGCGGTAGGCATGGTGGGCTTCGTCGTTGATGACCAGGATGTTTTGCTTGTTGCCCAGTTCTTTGAGCACCCGGCGACAGAACGCTGTATCACTTTCCACGCCGCGTTGCACGACGCTTTTCGAGCGGCTGTCGTCCTTGGGTTGGAGGAGATGCCAGTTGGTAATCTGAAAGCGACCCTGTTGCAGCCGCACCATCATCCCGCGCGGCACCAGGTCAAACTTCTCGTAGTAGTTGCCGGGCTTCCAGGGGAGGAGCACCTGCAGGCGTTCGCGGATGGTGAGATTGGGGCATACCAGGAGCACCGCATCGGAGAAGCGGCGGTCCTGAGGATTGGTCAGCTTGTTCAGCACCTGCCAGGCGATGACCATGCCCATAACGACGGTCTTGCCGGAGCCGGTAGCCATCTTACAGGCGTAGCGGGTAAGGCCGTTGTCCTTGGGGATGACGATGCCCTGCTTTTCGGCGGCGGAAGCTTCCACTAGCCAGATAAGGGTTTCGACAGCCTCACGCTGGCAGAAGAACAGCTTGCGTTCCCGATCAGGATTGTTCCAGTGATTGAGCAGCTGCCGGGTGATGGGTGTCACGCCGGGGTAGCCGCGCTCCCGCCACGCTTTGACCCGTTCCCGAATGGTATTGACCAAGTCCAGCGGGACGAACTCCTCCTCGAACAGGGACGTCTGTGGCCTGCGCGTGCGCGCTTTGAGATAGTAGCCCGCCGGGCGGCGTCCGTCTTTTAACACCGGCTGTCCCTCTTCATAATCCCAGTAACGCGCGGGCTCTTCAAAAGGCGAGTTAAGGATGGGGTTCTCGACCAGCAACGTCATTGTCTACCTCACGCTTCGTTGGAGCAACGTCCATAGCTGCTTGTCCAAAGGCCACAAGACCAAACCATCCCCAAAGAAGTCTGGGTTGCCGTGTTGCTTTCGAAAGCGAACGCTTACGGCCTTAAAGCGATCCACTTCCCAAGAACTGGCAAAATTGCTACGTATAGCGTCAACCCACTCCTTTGTGACCCCAGCTACGACATCGGCGATTTGCAGCATGTCGTGGTATGTGGCATCTCCAATCAGAATAGAAGGGTGAAAGTCGATACCTGCAAGCGGCCCTCTGTGATGTTTCTTCCCAGGGCCAACGGATACCCCGTGACGGTACCAGTCCCTATACGTCTCCTCCACAGCACGTGGCCCGCGCCTGATGGACCCTAAGTCGAAAGACTTTGTTCCCAGCTCTGGCGTGTCGCAGACGACGACGCAGTCTTGCAGCTTAGCTTCCACAACTTCCTCAGCCACGCGCTGTATAAGGTACTTCAGTCCTTCGCAGTAGAAGTCCCGAACGCTCGCCTTCGACCAAAAGAGCTTCTTCCACAACGGGATGTTCCTCTGTTCCAGCATGACAACAGCGACACAGGAAAGATCATATCGCCCTGCGATAAAGTCCGTCGCTTTGACACATAGATCCTTGGTTGTTCTCCGTCCGCGCTCGAGCGCCTGTCGAGTAGGATGCCCTGAGGGCAAATTCCACTTGACCTCCGCCTCTGGTGGCAGTCCTAGCCCAGCCTTAACCTGGCGCCAATCACGTACAATCTTCGGCACCGCAGCCCAATCGGCGAGCACCCCGGCGACGACCAAAATGTTGCCCTTCTCCGACTCATCCACCCAAACGCTCAGTGAGCCCATTCGTTACCTCCCAGGGATACTACCCTCACCACCTCATTCCCCCGAAAATCAATCACCTTCACCGCAATGCGCCGGTGTTCCCCTGGCTCGAAGGGGAAGGAGACGGTGCCGCGCATCTGCTCGAAGGCTTCGGGGGTGATCTGCGCCTTCAGCGCTCGTTGGAGCTTCTCCCAGGCCTTAGGGTCGCCAGGGAAAAACGCCTGGCAGATGTGGAAGGTCTTGCCGTCGTAGTCCGTATCCAGGAACCAGGCCGCCACATCCTCACCCCGCGTGCTCTGCACCTCGCCGGTGAGGGGGTCGTAGATGTCCACGCCGCGCAGCTCCACGCGGTACGTGCCGTCCTTTTGCTTATCCACGCGCACGTCGGGCTGACCGAAGACGGTGAAGATCTGACTTGCCCGCGTGGTCTTGAGGAGGCTCACTATGCCCTGGGTTTCCTCCACCTGCATCAGCACATCGGGTGCCACATTCGCAAAATGAACATCCAAGCCTGGAATTTTTGCCTCCTGAACAATAGCTTGGGCGGACGCTTCAATACTGAATCCCGCCAAAATCAGGATGTCGTATCCAGCACGCCGAGCGATTCGTATCGCTTCATCCGTTTGGGATGCCGTTACGGGACCATACTGCGGACCAAAGCTCACAGCTACTCGCTTGCGCTCGCCATTCTGTGTTCCTTCTGCTTCAGCATGTAGATAACCCAGATTGAGCGGCTGGATGTTCGCCAGATGCAGCCTCTTGCCGCCGGGGAAGAGAACGCCGCCCTGCTGTTTGAAGAGGTTGATCATCGTGGTCAGATAGTCGCCCCCGCGGTCGCTCACGCGGGCCTGAGCTTCCTCCATTTCAAACTGCGGGATGGGTGCCTCGGTCGGGTCTTCTACCGCCGGGACGGGGATCGCCTCCACCGTGAAAGGACCTGTGACCCGCACCGTGCCGCGCACGATCTTTGGGCGGTCGTTGAGGGTCTCCTGGGGCGCGTTGCGCTGGATGCTGGCGTTAATCTCCTGGCGCTTTCGACGCTTCAACTCCCAGAAGCGGCGCAGAGCATCTTTCGCTGCATTCGGCCAATCCTCCGGCGGCATCGGATCGGGGATTGCGTTCAGCTCCCAGCGGTGACCAGTGCGCTGATAGATGAGTTCCAGCAAACGCCTGGCTTCTTCCTGATCTTCCGCTCGCAGACTGTCTTTCAGTGTGCGCAGTCGCGCGTAGGCGTCTCTGGCTTCCGGTGGCCAGACGGGATGCGGCACCTCGCGCGGTACCTCCCATTCCAGGAGCTCATTTGCCTTCACGACCTGCCCGCTGGGCAGGGTCACCGTCTCAGTATCAGGAGCCGAGAAATCCACAACCTGCCCGGCCCTGCCACCTTCTGCGATGCGGATTCGAATGGGCTTGCCCTTGAGCGCCGCATTGAGCTCTGCCAACGCTTGCTCGATCTGCGGCTGGTATTTGGCGGCGATGGCGTCAATCTCGGTGTTCCTGGCGATGGACTCCAGCGTGACGTGCGGTACGGTCTTGTAGATGAAGCCGCCGGCGGGGCCGCGCTCGGGTTCTTTGAGCTCGTAGTAGTCGAACTTCGCGGTCATCAAGCGCTGGCGGGCGATGGCCAGGGCCACGCGGCTGGTATCGCAGGTAATCCAGCGCCGCCCCCACTTCTCGGCGCAGTAGGCGGTAGTGCCGGAGCCGCAGGTGGGGTCAAAAACCAGATCGCCCGGGTCGGTGGTCATTAAGATGCAGCGCTCGACGACCTTCGTATTGGTCTGGACGGCATAGACCATCTCCCGCTGACCCATTGTGTCGTCCCAAATGTCAGTAAGAGGTACGACGGCAAAGTCGTCGAGGAACCGGACATATCGCAAAGTCATTCCTCCTACGAAAATGCGCTCCGCTTCCGCTAGGCGACGCAACCCATCCAAGTTGGTCTTCCACCTCTGCCTGTAGGTTTTACCCCGATATTCGAACGCCACAACTGGATTTGCGGACTCAAGGGTAGTCGGTTGGAAGGTCCGTGCTCCGGCTGGCAACTCCTCGGCATTACCAAGTGCCCGAACTAGCCTATCTGGAAGCAGAAGGTGCCGATATTGCTCAGCAGTGTAATCAGCTTTCTGCAGATAGAGAGGATTGAACTTGGCTTGCCCTCTGTCACGTGCGTACCACAGGAGAAAGTCGAAAGTGCCCGGAAGGAACTTTCGTATCAACCCACCGGTCTTCCGGAACGCCAACTCCGCCACGAAATTCTCCCGCCCAAACACTTCATCCAGCAGGCAGCGCACCAGGTGCAGGTTCTCGTCGTTGATCTGGACGAAGATGGAGCCGCTTTCGGTGAGAAGTTCCCGGCACAAAAGCAACCGGTCGCGCAGGTAGGTCAGGTAAGAGTGAATGCCGAGCGTCCAGGTGTCGCGGTAGGCTTTGATCTGCTCAGGCTCGTGGGTGATGTCTTCGTCCTTGTCCTTCACGTCGCGGCGGTCAATGCGGGGCTGGAAGTTGCTGGAGTACCTGATGCCGTAGGGCGGGTCTATGTAGACCATCTGCACCTTGCCCGCCATGCCCTCCTTGACCAGGAGCGAGTTCATCACCAGGAGCGAATCCCCCAAGATCAGGCGGTTCGCCCAACCGACCTCGTGGCGGTAGAACTCGATCTGCTGGTCGGCGGGCAGGGGTGTTTCGCCGAAGAGGTCGAGTTGCGGCTCCGGCTTCTTTACCACCTCCACGATCGCCCGCGTGGAGATGCGCTCGTGGATGTGGAGCGGCACCACGTCCACCTCGAACGAGGTGTGTTCGGCTTTGCCAGCCCAGACGAGCTGCGGGTCCAGGTGGGGGTCGTAGGAGTAGCGCGTGGTCTGCCGCTCGCGGACTTCGTACGTGGGCGCGACGCCAGCGGGCGGGTTGTTCGGGCGCCGGGCGTCAGCGTGGCGGAAGTCGCGCACGCCGTTCGGGTCTATCTGATGCGTCTTCATCTTGCGTGGCAATGAACTCACTCCATGGCAAAACTATGGCACTGCAGTCTCATTGCACGGATGTTCCTATCCAGAGTTATCCCAACGTTGCGCTCGAAGCAAGCGTTTTAAGCACCTCTTCGTGCTGTTGCATCGTCGAGAGCAACAGGCCGAAGCCGCGCACGATTTCCTCCCGATAAGTTTTTCAGAAGCTTCTCACCGGCCAAGCCCAGCTCCTTGGAGTTGGCGGCCCGGATCGTCGTGCGGCCATAGCGGCAACACACGTTGCCGTAAGAAGTCCTCGTAGTCTCGGTGCAGCTCCTCCAGACTGGTGCGGGCAACGTTGGTCAGTTTCATTTCCATGTTCTTCGATGTACCGGAGACGACGCTGCCTTCGGCAATAGTTTGCACGCCCGATCGCGCTGCTTGCACATTTAATCATGAGTGCGGCAGGGCGTCCCGCGTGTGGCGCGCGAAGCCATGGCTGAAGTCACACTGGCAATCACACGCTGCGGCCTTCGCCGTACGTAAGTGCAAATACAGTGTCGGTCAGCCAGCGACGGAAGCCGTCGTTATCGCTGAACTGTTTGAATAGCTCTGTATCGTCCTGAATCAGCGCTGTCACCATGCGAACGAGCGGCTTATCGTGTTCGATGCGGGCGTTTTGTTTGTCCGAGAACTTCCGAGCGTTCTGGTAGGCGGCGTCGGCATTACACGCGCTGGCGGGTGAGTTGTCAAGTTGTTATTTCTCATCAAATTTGCTCCGCTACAAAACTGCTCTGTGGTGCTATATGGCCTGCCTGACGGCAGGCAGGTCACCTAACACCCGCCTGCGTGAACTACACTTCGTAGGGTAGGCCTGACTGCCGTCAGGCAGGCTCTTGGTTCACAAGGCGGCGATTGGATGTTGAACACCATTGCCGTTGGGGTCTGGAATGCAGCGCTGACCATGGCATGGTTCAAACTTACAAAACGGCTCAGCGACTGTCAAGCAAAAGTCTGGTGTAACTTGCAGGCTTGCCTCTTACGCGGAGTCGAACGGTAAGGTGGAGAAAAAGAAAGTTCTTCAAGCTGTCTCCTTCCGAGCTTGAGGAGACTGATAGGCTTTATCGTCCTGCCGATTCTGTACAGTCAGATTGAGTCCAGGCGCAAAACAGCAGGTAATGCTTGACGACAGGGTTTACCGGCGTGATCTGGTTCTGTACTCTTTAACTGCGTGGAAGTATCCGGGGTGGCGAACGGCATCCGGTTCAGCCGCTGCGAAGTGAGCGCAGCGAGCGAAGCGGTCAGCTGGAAACGCTGGTTAGGCGCACTTGTGCTCGGAATTTCACCACATTAGAGTTCTACAATCTCCCCTTGCCTGATAACTGACAGTGTGTCTTTTACTTGAGGGGCTAAAGTCTTGACAACACTCAACCTGTTCGAAGGAAATACGATGATGGCAAGTGCAAGACCGCTCAAATTCTGTTGATATCGCAAATTCTTGTCGGCGGTGAGTAGCACATCAAAGTTGGACTCGGCTTTTGCTAACAATTCGCTGTTCCTGATGCCTGCCCACCCCATTTCTTGGACGGTGAAGACAGCATGTTCTACCAGTACCTTTTTCAAGTAGCGAGGCAAACTCTCGTCAATGAGAATTCTCACGATGGCACTGCCCCGACGCGAAGATACTGAGTGGCTTGTTCAAGAACTTGAATCGCATCTTCACGTTTGACCGTGGGGAAATTATCGAGAAATTCTTCGAGCGTGTATCCGTCTGCAAGGTAGTCGAACAAGGTCTGAACAGGAACGCGCGTACCCCGAAAAACAGGAGTGCCGCTTACAATGTTTGGATCAACTGTGATTGGCAAATTCTTGTCAGGTGTTGGAGTCTGCATAGTACCTCCTTAAACTCTAGTCAACTCTTTCTACTCAATGGCGCTCGCGCTGAGAAGCGCCTGACGGATGGAGCATAAGTTGCGGCACTGATAAGTTTCCCGAAACAGTTTGCATGCTGATAGCAAAATTATAAAGGTCATAGGTACAATAAACATAATAATAAAAACCGTAATCCACCACAAGTCAAGCAAAAGTCCGATGTGACTTGCAGGCTTGCCCCCTACGCGGAGTCGAGCTGTAGGGTGGGGAAAAAGAAGGTGCTTCAAGCTGTCTCTTTCCGAGCTTGAGGAGACCGATAGGCTTTATCGTCCTACCGATTCTGTACAGTCAGATTGAGTCCAGGCACTGAACAACAGGCAATGCTTACCAACATGGTACCGGCGTGACCTGGTTCTGGACTCTTTGACTCCGTAGAAGTATCCGAGGTGGAGAACGCTCCAGTTCAGCGGCGGCGAGACGCCGTCCGCTGCAACCGGTTGTTAGGCGACAGAGTGTGCATGTTACTTTGTCTTCTAGAAACCTTTGCCCAAACAGGGAACGCCACGTCATGGTTGCTTCGCATTTAGGATTTCTTGCAATTGGATCATGCTTTGCTGACTCGTACTAGCGAGACCCTGCTGTGGATGATCCAGATTTATGATAAGCACGATTACCAAGACGATGACGCAATAGGCCGCAGTCAGGCTAATGATGCGACGGCCTGCCAAGCCGTTCCCGTACCCCAGGACTATTGCCGTCAGGACCGCAAGACCCATCAGGAATAGCAACACGCTCTCTGGTACATGATTGGCCACAGCGATGTCCCGCGTCGTCTTGATGTCGATGAGGTCGTTCATGGCATGAGTGAACAAACCCAAAGGGATCGACCGCGGCTCCGCTTCTGCGGCTTCATTCGCGAGCATCCCAACCCTCATCACTGCAGCCGCACAAGGCGGTACTGCAGAGATTGCTGCATCGAGCCTACCATCTCTATCTGACCGCTGAACGCCATCTCCATTTGGGTCTCCGAATCCTCCTGCCGCGCAACTAAAAAGCCACTCTTGACCTCCACGTACGCCACGCCCCGGGCGGTTCCGGTCCCCTGCACGCTCACCGTGCCGTACTGGGTCTGCTGCTGAACGGAGAACTCGAACTGAGTGGTGGAGCGGATGCGGGCGCAGCGGGTTCCCAGGGTATCCACGAGCGCTTCCAACCGATAGGTGGCTTTGGCACTGCGCACCGAAGAGCCCTTGCCGGAGGGGTCGAGAGTATCGGTGTGCGCGATCTCCCAGGATTCGCCAACCGTGATGGGCTTTGCGGGAAACTCGATCTTCCACGGGTGGGAGGTGCCCCGCACCAGACCGCTGAGCATCCCTCCCTGACCGAACATCTCCCCTCCAGCAAGACCGCTGGTGTCGAGCCATTGTTGGTGCACAACGGTTCCGTTGCGCAGCAGCGTGAGCCGCGCTGCTATCGGGGCAAGTTGCATTGTGGTGTCCATCCCACCGGTCGGTATTCGCGACACCTTCGTTCCCTCCATGTGCCAGGTTAGGGTCAGCGTGTCGCGGGCGTTCTGGGCGGACTCCAGGCGGAGCTGGCTTTCAACGCTGGTGTTGACCGTCATGGCTCCCATGCCGCTTATGTCCTGCACCAATTCGCTGGAGGCTGTGAAGGAGTACACCGCGCTGTAGGGAGCCTGGAGCTGCAGTGTGAGCGTCTGCGCTGCAGCCATTGCCGGAACGAGCATCCCGAGTGCGAGCCAAAGCGAGCGCATCGGAGAGACCGAGAGAGTGGAACAAACTTTGCAGCACAAAGTTACGCCTTACCCGCCAAATGACAGCACACAGGACACTCGGGTTTATCTGCCGGAGGGACCAAGGGGGAGGTAGCGCGTTTGCCAATCGGGGGCGTAGGGTTCGCCAGGGACGGTGGAGTGGACCAGGGTGTAGTCCTGGAAGCCAGTCAGGTCCACAAAGTAGAAGTAGGCACCCCCGCGCAGTCCGGCGTAGAACCAGACCTCGTAGCTGCGCTGGTCCGGCGTTGCGGTGATGGTTTCGCGCTGGGTTGGGTAGCCGTACTTGCGCAACACGCGCTTGACGAGGCGGCGGAGGTGCGCGCGCACGTTCTCCCGCTCGGCCCAGTCTATCGTCACATTGCGCTGCACGGTCTGCACCAGCTCCCGAGCGATTTGCTTTAGGATCGGCTCGCCCAGCACCTTCACCGCGCTGTCGTTGGTATCCAAGGCGTCGTAGAAGGCGAGTTCTTCTTCGGTGAGCCCTAACTTATCGCCGCGAGCGTTCGCTTCGCGCATGTCGCGAGCTAAGCCGATCAACTCCTCGATCACCTGCGTCGCCTCGATGGCGCGGTTCTGGTAACGGCGAATCGTCTGTTCGAGCATCTCGGCAAACGACCGCGCCTGCACCAGATTCTTGCGTCGGCGGGTCTTGATCTCGCCTTCTAAGAGCTTGCGCAGAAGTTCCACTGCCAGATTGCGCTGCGGCATCCCGCGCACTTCGGCCAGGAACTCGTCCGAGAGGATCGAAATGTCCGGCTTCTTCAAGCCGGCGGCAGCGAAGATGTCCACGACTCCTTCAGGGGTTATGGCTTGCGAGATGATCTGCCGGATGGCGTGGTCCAACTCCTCCTCTGTGCGCGGCGCACCCGGCGCGCGCTTGGCCAGCGCCGCCGCCACCGCTTGGAAAAACGCCACATCGTCGCGGATGCGCAGCGCCTCCTCGAGCGGCACGGCAAGGGTAAAGGCTTTGGGCAGCTCGGCAACCTCTCAAGCTTTTGCCGAGCAGCGCGATGGAACTCTCTGATTGTCACTATCGGTTCTGATGGTTGCAGGCACCCCCTCACCTAAGCAATGGAAGTTTTTGTTTCCACGAACGATCCAGCCTGCAAGCAGTAAAAATAAACTCCTCTCCGCGAGCCGGAAGCATCCCAATGTTTTGAGTATGTTTCAGCCGACAACTCCTCCACAAGCAGAGCTTCAACTTCTCTTCCCAGAGCATCGAATAGTCTCAGCGATACAAACCCGCTGGTTAGACGACAGTCTCTCCGTCACTTGGTGGCCTGAGTAGATCGAGTGAGAAAACTCAAGCGATTCCCATCAGGAAACACAACGAGCATGTCGCGGATGTCAGGACCGAGCGAGTTGCCAGGTGGCTCCTTGACTTGAACTCCGCGTTGTCGGAACTGCGCATAACACTCATCAACGCTTGCTACATAGAAATGAACCAAGCAAGCGAATTGGCAGTCGCCCGTGTGCTCGGTGAGGAATATCTCCATTCCTTTGCGCGAGATAGAGGCGCGAACGCAGGCGAGCTTGGTTCAAACTGGTGTTTCCACTGCTCCCTGAACCCGAGCTGTTTGTAAAATGCTTTGCTCACTTCGTAAGAGCGGACTCGAAAGGCTGGAACCACGTGCTACATAAGGCACCTCGTTTTGGCCGGCTAACGTTTAGCAAAACACCGCTGTTGTTTTGGCGTTCAGAGATGATGCAGCAGAAGCTGCAACAAACGATTCATGCTCCGCGGCTGGAGCCGCAGTACCAAGTCGCGCCAAAAACAATGGATCGAACTCTGTATTCCTTTTCAACAAAGTAAGCGTCGTTGTGCTGCCTGTTGCGCAGTGCCCCACATTGTCGATACCATTGCCGCATATCTTTGCCCAAGATTGCATCCCGCACGCATTGGCGGTTTGAACAAATCGATCTTTGAGAGCAGTTCAATGTACAAGGAAAAAGTTTGGTGCGAACCTCGACAGTCCGCCCCGTCATCGGACACAGCATAGAACTGGCAGTGTTACTATTACTGCTTTTCCAGAACAGCATTGATATTGTCCTGATCGAGCGAATACCAAGCGCCAGTTGCGCCATCAATCACAACTGGGATCAATCCGCCAAGTAGGTCGAGAATCACCCAACCTGCACCGATGCTGCTGGTGATGCGATAACTTTTCGTCTCATATCCTTGCTTCTTGAATTCGATGGTATATTCTTGGTTACGCTTGAGAGCGATTCTGCAGGGAGTTACTCCAACCTTCGCTCCATTTACCCAAACTTCTGCAGTTCCTGGAACAGAGTCGAAACACACGTTCTGGCTGGAGCCTTGAAAGATTAGGGCACACCCGTTGAAGATGAGTGCGGCAACGACGATTAGACAGAAAGCCGCTCCAAAATTGTAGATATGTTTCATTATGTTACTCCTTTAAGTATTGGACTTTGAACACCTTTACCATCGGGGTCAGGAATGCAGCGCTGACCCCGGCATGGCGCAAATTTCAAAACGGCTCCGCGACTGTCAAGCAAAAGTCCGATGTGACTTGCAGGCTTGCCCCCTACGCGGAGTCGAGCTGTAAGGTGGGAAAGAAGAAGGTTCTTCAAGCTGTCTCGTTCCGGGCTTGAGGAGACCGATAAGCTTTATCGTCCTGCCGATTCTGTACAGTTAGATTGACTCCAGGCGCTGAACAACAGGCAATGCTTGCCAACATGGTTTACCGGCGTAATCTGGTTCTGTACTCTTTAACTCCGTGGAAGTATCCGGAGTGGCTAAGGGCATCTGGTTCAGCCGCTGCGAAAAGAGCGCAGCGAGCGAAGCGGTCGGCTGGAGCGCATGTTGGGCGGCAACCTTGCAATTGATGCTTCACTGGAACTGCAAACTCCCTACTCAACCAAAGATACCAAGAATATCCCAGCGGTCTTCCCATTGTTCAAGCCTGCTCTCATCAATCGAGTGATGTGTCGAATCTGGATTCCTAGGACGTATTCCGCCGTGTTTGTTAAGATAAGCCTGGTGTGTCTTGTAGATGTTGTCTTTTATCCACCATTCTGGCACAATCCAGTAGCGTGGGTATGTGTTGGTATCACCCAAATCAACAAACACCCAAAAGTTATTTTCATCGGCTTTTGGAGACATTGGCTGACTGCCAACGGTACTTGAGTGCCAGTTCTTCCCGCCGCGCTTCGTCTTAACCTGAATGTAAACCGTGCGACTTTCATCGCTGTTGCACGCAATAATATCGATCTTGGGCATATTTCCAGCAAAAGGCACTGCAAACGCCCCGCGTTTGTTCAATTCAGCGACAACAAAATATTCACCAGCTCGTCCAACCTGTTGATTGCTTGCGCTGCGTGATTTGTACTTTGCCGACATAGAACATTCCCTGCACTATTCAGATACAGCCGCCTAACGTCTTGGCGGTCAGCGGCGCCGGCACGGCGTCCGCTGCATTGACTTGTTAGGAAGCAAGGTTGAGTTGCCACGACACACCAAAGCGGTCATTGACCCAGCCAAACTTCTGGCTGAAGCCATAGTTGTCCAGCGGCATAAGAACTTCGCCTCCCTCGGACAGAATGGCAAACACGCGTTCCAAGTCCTCCGGCGAATCAAACTCCACGAACGTAGAAAACGACGGCGTGAACGAAAACTTGTGCTCGATGGGGCTATAGGAACACATGTACTCACGCCCACACAGCGTGAACACCGCGACTTTGATTGTTCCGACCGGACCAGGCTCGCCCTCGGAATAACGTTCGACGCGCACCATGCGTGAGTCTGGAAAGGTGGCGAAATACAGATCCAACGCCGCCTGTGCTTTACCGCCTTGGAACATTAGAAAGGGTCTTGCTGTTGTCATCTCACGTGCCTCCACGTCGAATGTGCTGCCTAACGACGGGCATCAGCCGCGGCCGAAGGCCGTCGGCTGCATGCCATTGTTAGGCAGTTCGCGCACCAAGCCAAGCTGTCGATGAACGATGTCGCGGTATCGGTCTTTCGAAATCCAATTGCTATAGTGCATCAACTTGGTAATGCACGCATACTCGCTAGCTTGGAGGTTGTCGATGAGCAGTTTGTACACTGCGTGACCAAAGGCCAGGATCATAGGACGAGGATGTCCGAGATCAGACAACTCTTGTCGAAAGGCATCAATATGATATATGATGACCTCCGGATTTCGTCGCAGCCACTTGAGCAACGCCTTGGAATCGGGCTCCACGACGCTCTTGAAGATGTCCGTCATGTACGCGCCCCAAAGAGGGGTGCCAGAGAACGCAAACCTGATTTTGAAGTCATGAGCCTCAGGACGAGGGTCATGGAAATTTTGGAAAGGCTCGTACGGGGAACCACGCGAGAAGTTCAGCCCGACCATGACAACCCCAGGGTTGAGCGTCTCGAGGAGCATCGGGTTGGCTCGTTCGTCCAAAACCCATAGGTCGCCGACGTTAGACTTCGGCGTGCTCGAGGGCGGAGCCCAGACCGCCCAGCTTCCGTAGGCGCCGTGTTTTCGCCTGATAAGATCGAACCGCTCCGCGTCGATCATGAGTTGAATCTGCCTAACTATTGTTTATCTGGTTTCCACCTAACACGCCTGTGCCGCTATCTGTCGGCATAACACGCGCTGGCGGGTAAATTGTCAACTTCTTTGTTTCCATCCATCTATGCTCTTCAGATGGTTGTTGTGTAATCTGGTTAACATCTAAAGTCCGCTTCCGTGGCCTACACTTCGGCCTGCCCCGTTACACGGGGCGGGCAGGCGCTTGGTTCACTAGGCGGCGATCGGACGTTAATCACCCTTGCCGTCGGGGTCAGGAATGCAGCGCTGACCCCGGCATAGCACAAACTTAAAAAATGGTTTCGCGGTTGTCAAGCAAAAGTCTGGTGTGACTTGCAGGTTTGCCGCCTACGCGAAATCGAACGGTAAGTTGGGAAAGAAGAAGGTTCTTTGAAATGCCTTTGCCTGAGCTTGAGGAGATCGATAGGCTTTATCGTCCTGCCGATTCTATACAGTCAGATTGAGTCCAGGCCCAGAACCGCACACAATGCTTGACGACAGGGTTTACCGGCGTGATCTGGTTCTTGACTCTTTGACTCCGTAGAAGTATCCGGAGTGGCGAACGCTCCAGTTCAGCGGCGGCGAGACGCCGCCCGCTGCATGCCCTTGTACGAGCCCCCTCTCATGCCATCGCCCATTCTGCCGAAAGCAGCTCCGCCTGTTCCAGCACCGTCTGTGTCGCTTTCTCCTGCTTGTCCGGCGGGTAGCCATACTTGCGCAACACGCGCTTGACGAGGCGGCGGAGGTGGGCGCGCACGTTCTCTCGCTCTGCCCAGTCGATGGTCACGTTGCGCCGCACGGTCTCTACCAACTCCCGCGCGATTTGCTTTAGGATCGGCTCGCCGAGCACCTTCACCGCGCTGTCGTTGGTCTCCAGTGCGTCGTAGAAGGCCAGTTCTTCTTCGGTGAGCCCTAACTTATCCCCGCGGGCGTTCGCTTCGCGCATGTCGCGAGCTAAGCCGATCAACTCCTCGATCACCTGTGCTGCCTCGATGGCGCGGTTCTGGTAACGGCGAATCGTTTGTTCGAGCATCTCAGCAAACGACCGCGCCTGCACCAGATTCTTGCGTCGGCGGGTCTTGATCTCGCCTTCTAAGAGCTTGCGCAGAAGTTCCACTGCCAGGTTGCGCTGCGGCATCCCGCGCACTTCGGCCAGGAACTCGTCCGAGAGGATCGAAATGTCCGGTTTCTTCAAGCCGGCGGCAGCGAAGATGTCCACGACGCCTTCGGGCGCGATGGCCTTGGAGACGATCTGCCGGATGGCGTGATCCAACTCCTCCTCTGTGCGCGGCGCACCCGGCGCGCGCTTGACCAGCGCCGCCGCCACCGCTTGGAAAAACGCCACATCGTCGCGGATGCGCAGCGCTTCCTCGTGCGGCACGGCCAGCGCAAAAGCCTTCGATAGCTCGCGTGCAGCCTGAAGCAATCGTTCTTTGCCGTTTTCTTGCGCCAGGATGTGTTCCTGGGCCGCAGGCAGCAGCGCCAGCCGCTCCTGCGGCATTCCAGTGGACCACTTCGACCGGTCGAAACCATGGAACAGGCCGCAGCAGACCTCGTATTTCTCCAGCATCACGGCCACGGCTTCTTCCTGAACCAACGCCGTGCGGCCCATGCCACCGCTTTCCGTGTAGGTGGCAAGCGCCGCCTTCAGCTCGTGGGCAAGGCCCAGGTAATCCACCACCAGCCCGCCGGGTTTGTCCAGGAAGACCCGGTTCACCCGCGCGATGGCCTGCATCAGGCCGTGCCCGCGCATCGGCTTGTCCACATACATCGTGTGGAGGCTGGGGCAATCGAAGCCGGTCAGCCACATGTCGCGCACGATGACGATGCGGAACGGGTCGCGCGGGTCGCGGAAACGGTTGGCCAGCGCCTCGCGCCGGCGTTTGTCGCGGATGTGCGGCTGCCAGTCCGCTGGGTCGGAAGCCGAGCCGGTCATGACCACCTTGATCTGGCCCTTGTCGTCATTCCCGTCGTGCCATTCGGGACGCAGTCGCACGATCTCGTTATAGAGCTCGACGCAGATGCGCCGACTCATGCAGACGATCATTGCCTTGCCCTCGAGCGCCTCCAGCCGCCGCTCGAAGTGCGCGATGATGTCTTGGGCGATCAGCTTGAGCCGTTTTTCCGCGCCGACCACCGCTTCGAGCTGCGCCCATTTCGTTTTGAGCCGTTCCTTGCGCTCGATTTCCTCGCCCTCGGTCACCTCCTCGAATTCCGCGTCAAGCCGCGGCTTGAGTTCCTCCGGCAGGTCGAGCTTGGCCAGCCGGCCCTCGTAGTAGATGGGCACGGTCGCGCCGTCCTCGACCACGCGCTGAATGTCGTAAATGCTGATGTAATCGCCGAACACCGCCCGCGTGTTGGCGTCGGCCAGCTCGATCGGCGTGCCGGTGAAGCCTATGAACGAGGCGCGCGGCAGAGCGTCGCGCATGTGACGAGCAAAACCGTCAATGAAGTCGTATTGGCTGCGGTGCGCTTCATCCGCTATCACAACGATGTTGCTTCGTTGTGATAGCGGACCCTCACCCCCGTCCCCTCTCCCAGTGGGAGAGGGGGAGCCGTCAGGCCGGGGTGAGGGTTCAGGCGGCAGAAATTTCTGGATAGTCGTGAAGATGACGCCGCCGCTTTCAACACGAAGCAACTCCCGCAAATGCTGTCTGGTTGCCGCTTGAATGGGCGGCTGACGCAAGAGGTCCTGGCAGCGGGAAAACGTCCCAAAGAGCTGGTCGTCCAAATCGTTGCGGTCGGTGAGCACCACGATCGTCGGGTTTTCCATCACCGGCTCGCGGATGATGCGCCCGGCGTAAAACGCCATCGTCAGACTCTTGCCGCTGCCCTGCGTGTGCCAGACCACGCCGATGCGCCGGTCGCCAGTCTGGCCGCCGGGCTGCTTGCGCGTGGCGTAGCCAACGCCCGGCTCCCGCAACATGTCCGCCTCGCGCCGCAGCGACGCCGCCCGCAACGTTTCCTCCACCGCCACCCGCACAGCGTGGAACTGGTGGTAGCCGGCCATTTTCTTGACCAGCCGACCGCTGCCGTCGTCCTCGAACACGATAAAATCCCGCACCAGATCGAGAAACCGGCGTTTGTCGAAGAGCCCTTCCAGCACGACCTGCAACTGCGGGATCGTTTCGGACGCGACCGTTTCACCGCCAATGGTGCGCCACGGCTTGAACCACTCGCGGCCCGCGCCCAGCGGACCAACCCGCGCCTCAATCCTTCAGCACCCCCCAGCGCTCCCGGGCACCCTAAAGCCCTGCGGACCCCGATGTAGAAGAATGAGGTCCCACCTGCGCTCCTGAGGCGCCCGCTCCGCGACGCGGTTTCCGCAACAACTTGTGGAGCTCGCTCACGACGATGACGCTCCCAGCGGTGATGAGAATCCGGAGCCAGGCGTCCGCATCTATGGGGACGATGCGCAGGACGTACTGAGTGGGGGGAGCGTAGATCGCCCAGATGTGGATACCAAGAGCGGCGACCGTCGCGACAAAGAGGAACGGGTTGGAAAACGGGCTCCGCAGGAACACGGACTGCCATTCCGATCGGGAGTTGCCCACGTGGAATACCTGGAAGAGCACCAGCGTCGTAAGGGCCACCGTTTGCGCTTGGGCGAGGCTCGCCCCCGGTCGTTCCAGCTCCCAATGGAAGAGAGACAGGGTGCCAACTGCCATGACGAGCCCCACGAACACCGTCCGCTCCCACAGGATGGGGCTGATGAGGCCCTCACGGGGGTGCCGCGGCGGATAATCAAGCACGTCCGGGTCACCCGGTTCAAAGGCGAGCGCAACGTCCTGGAGCCCGTTCGTGACGAGGTTGAGCCAGATGAGCTGAGCCGCCACGAAGGGGATGGGCCACCCGAGTAAGAGCGCCACGGGTAGGATGACCAGCGACGCCGCTCCCGTTGAAATGAGGAAGTAGGTGACCTTGCGGAGGTTGCCGAACGTCACCCGCCCTTCCCGCACGGCCTCAAAGATGGTGACGAAGTTGTCGTCCGCAAGCACGATGTCGGCCGCTTCACGGGCAACGTCGGTGCCACTGCGCCCCATCGCGATGCCGATGTCGGCTGAACGAAGCGCAGGGGCATCGTTGACGCCATCGCCAGTCACCGCGACCACATGACCCCTCGCGCGCAACGCTTGGACGATACGAAGCTTTTGCTCCGGCGCTACCCGCGCGAAGACGTCGGTCGTCGCCACCACTGCGTCCACCTCATCCTCGGACATCGCTGACAATTGCATCCCGGTGACAACGCGTGGCGCTGATCCGCCAATCCCCAGCTCACGGGCGATAGCCTCTGCGGTGCCAGCGTGGTCACCGGAGACCATGACGACCCGGATCCCCGCCCTACGGCAACCGTGGATGGCCTCGCGGACGCCGGGACGGGGAGGGTCCTGCATCGCTTGCAAGCCCACCAGCGTCAAACCGACGAGCTCGGGCTCCAGCGAGACCGGACCATCTACCGGGCGGATTGCCATCGCCAACACCCGGAGCCCCTCCGTTGCCAACCGATGGGCTTCGGCGAGCACCTGCTCGCGGTCAATGGGAACGTCACCGTTCTCGGTCATCACGGCGGTGCACCGTTCAAGCAGACGCTCCGGAGCGCCCTTCACGAAGAGGAGTCGCTTGTTCCCGTTCCGGCGCAGGGATGCGGAGTATTGGCGCGCAGGCTCAAAGGGGATCTCCACCTGCACCTCCCACGCTTCGCGGAGCGCCTGGGGGTCAAGCCCGAAGGACGCAGCGGAGAGGAGGAGCGCCACTTCGGTTGGGTCGCCGGTGGCGTCGTAGCCGTCAGAGCGAAACGCCACTTCCGCTTCGTTGGTAAGGACACCAGCCATGAGGGCAACGCGCAGAGGCTCGGGGAGCGGGGGAGGCTCGGCTGGTGGGGGCGCCACGGGTGTCGGCTCCAGCCGGTAGAGCTGCCCACCGGACCATACCGCACGCACTACCATACGGTTCTCCGTGAGAGTTCCCGTTTTGTCGGTGGCGATCACCGTCGTACTGCCGAGCGTCTCTACCGCGGGAAGGCGACGGACGATGGCGTTCCGCCGGGCCATGCGCCTTACGCCCAGGGCGAGAGTGATGGTGAACACGACCGGCAACCCCTCCGGTATCGATGCCACCGCCAGAGCGACCGCCACTGTGAACATATGGGTCGGTGATTGCCCGGCAAGGAGTCCGATGGCGAAGGTGAGTAGTGCACCCACCCCGACCACGGCACCCACCACCCGGGCAAAACTACCCATCCGCCGCTGGAGGGGTGTCTCCGGCCGTTCTGCCGTTCGTATCGCCTCGGCGATAGCACCTACCGCCGTAGACTGCCCTGTCGCGACAACGACCCCCCGCCCTCGTCCGGAGACGACCACCGTCCCTGCAAAAGCCATGCACGTCCGTTCACTCACGGGCACGTCCTCTGGTACCGGCTCCTTTCTCTTGACAATCGGGACTGATTCGCCGGTGAGGAGGGACTCATCAGTCATCAATGCCGTGACCGTCATAAGCCGCAGGTCAGCGGGCACGCGGACGCCCGATTCCAGGAAGACCACGTCGCCCGGAACGAGGTCGCGGCTGGGGATGATCACATCGGTTCCGTCCCGCAACACCCGCGCTTGCGGGCTTGCGAGGCGCGTTAGGGCGAGCACCGCAGACTCTGCACGCCGTTCCTGGACAAATCCGATGGCGGTGTTTAAAACGAGCACCGCGGCGATAACGCTGGCGTCAATGTACTCCCCCAGGGCAAGGGTGACGGCCGTTGCCCCGATGAGGATGTAGATGAGGGGGCTCTGCAGCTGACGCAACAGCACGACCCACGCGGGCGTGGGACGCTCGGCTTCAATCTCGTTGGGGCCAAACTCCGTCATTCGGCGCTGGGCCTCCGGCGTCCCCAGCCCGGACGGGGAGGACCCGAGCAGGCGGAGGACTTCGTCCACGTCAATGGCGTGACACGGATGAGTTTTGTTCATGAAAGAGTGATGGATTCTTCAAACAATTTACTCACGAAAATACGTCCAATGTGAGAGGGAAGATAGACATGCGTCGTCGGGGTTGAAGTTGGCTGTCGCACAATTATTGTCATAGTGTACTGTGGGTCATCTTCTCATTGGCTTTCCGTGACCCAACGCTCACTCTTCAGAAGCACCTCCGCCTGCTCCAGGACGGTCTGCGTGGCCTTCTCCTGCTTGTCCGGCGGGTAGCCATACTTGCGCAACACGCGCTTGACGAGGCGGCGGAGGTGGGCGCGCACGTTCTCTCGCTCTGCCCAGTCGATGGTCACGTTGCGCCGCACGGTCTCTACCAACTCCCGCGCGATTTGCTTTAGGATCGGCTCGCCGAGCACCTTCACCGCGCTGTCGTTGGTCTCCAGTGCGTCGTAGAAGGCCAGTTCTTCTTCGGTGAGCCCTAACTTATCCCCGCGGGCGTTCGCTTCGCGCATGTCGCGAGCTAAGCCGATCAACTCCTCGATCACCTGTGCTGCCTCGATGGCGCGGTTCTGGTAACGGCGAATCGTTTGTTCGAGCATCTCAGCAAACGACCGCGCCTGCACCAGATTCTTGCGTCGGCGGGTCTTGATCTCGCCTTCTAAGAGCTTGCGCAGAAGTTCCACTGCCAGGTTGCGCTGCGGCATCCCGCGCACTTCGGCCAGGAACTCGTCCGAGAGGATCGAAATGTCCGGTTTCTTCAAGCCGGCGGCAGCGAAGATGTCCACGACGCCTTCGGGCGCGATGGCCTTGGAGACGATCTGCCGGATGGCGTGATCCAACTCCTCCTCTGTGCGCGGCGCACCCGGCGCGCGCTTGACCAGCGCCGCCGCCACCGCTTGGAAAAACGCCACATCGTCGCGGATGCGCAGCGCTTCCTCGTGCGGCACGGCCAGCGCAAAAGCCTTCGATAGCTCGCGTGCAGCCTGAAGCAATCGTTCTTTGCCGTTTTCTTGCGCCAGGATGTGTTCCTGGGCCGCAGGCAGCAGCGCCAGCCGCTCCTGCGGCATTCCAGTGGACCACTTCGACCGGTCGAAACCATGGAACAGGCCGCAGCAGACCTCGTATTTCTCCAGCATCACGGCCACGGCTTCTTCCTGAACCAACGCCGTGCGGCCCATGCCACCGCTTTCCGTGTAGGTGGCAAGCGCCGCCTTCAGCTCGTGGGCAAGGCCCAGGTAATCCACCACCAGCCCGCCGGGTTTGTCCAGGAAGACCCGGTTCACCCGCGCGATGGCCTGCATCAGGCCGTGCCCGCGCATCGGCTTGTCCACATACATCGTGTGGAGGCTGGGGCAATCGAAGCCGGTCAGCCACATGTCGCGCACGATGACGATGCGGAACGGGTCGCGCGGGTCGCGGAAACGGTTGGCCAGCGCCTCGCGCCGGCGTTTGTCGCGGATGTGCGGCTGCCAGTCCGCTGGGTCGGAAGCCGAGCCGGTCATGACCACCTTGATCTGGCCCTTGTCGTCATTCCCGTCGTGCCATTCGGGACGCAGTCGCACGATCTCGTTATAGAGCTCGACGCAGATGCGCCGACTCATGCAGACGATCATTGCCTTGCCCTCGAGCGCCTCCAGCCGCCGCTCGAAGTGCGCGATGATGTCTTGGGCGATCAGCTTGAGCCGTTTTTCCGCGCCGACCACCGCTTCGAGCTGCGCCCATTTCGTTTTGAGCCGTTCCTTGCGCTCGATTTCCTCGCCCTCGGTCACCTCCTCGAATTCCGCGTCAAGCCGCGGCTTGAGTTCCTCCGGCAGGTCGAGCTTGGCCAGCCGGCCCTCGTAGTAGATGGGCACGGTCGCGCCGTCCTCGACCACGCGCTGAATGTCGTAAATGCTGATGTAATCGCCGAACACCGCCCGCGTGTTGGCGTCGGCCAGCTCGATCGGCGTGCCGGTGAAGCCTATGAACGAGGCGCGCGGCAGAGCGTCGCGCATGTGACGAGCAAAACCGTCAATGAAGTCGTATTGGCTGCGGTGCGCTTCATCCGCTATCACAACGATGTTGCTTCGTTGTGATAGCGGACCCTCACCCCCGTCCCCTCTCCCAGTGGGAGAGGGGGAGCCGTCAGGCCGGGGTGAGGGTTCAGGCGGCAGAAATTTCTGGATAGTCGTGAAGATGACGCCGCCGCTTTCAACACGAAGCAACTCCCGCAAATGCTGTCTGGTTGCCGCTTGAATGGGCGGCTGACGCAAGAGGTCCTGGCAGCGGGAAAACGTCCCAAAGAGCTGGTCGTCCAAATCGTTGCGGTCGGTGAGCACCACGATCGTCGGGTTTTCCATCACCGGCTCGCGGATGATGCGCCCGGCGTAAAACGCCATCGTCAGACTCTTGCCGCTGCCCTGCGTGTGCCAGACCACGCCGATGCGCCGGTCGCCAGTCTGGCCGCCGGGCTGCTTGCGCGTGGCGTAGCCAACGCCCGGCTCCCGCAACATGTCCGCCTCGCGCCGCAGCGACGCCGCCCGCAACGTTTCCTCCACCGCCACCCGCACAGCGTGGAACTGGTGGTAGCCGGCCATTTTCTTGACCAGCCGACCGCTGCCGTCGTCCTCGAACACGATAAAATCCCGCACCAGATCGAGAAACCGGCGTTTGTCGAAGAGCCCTTCCAGCACGACCTGCAACTGCGGGATCGTTTCGGACGCGACCGTTTCACCGCCAATGGTGCGCCACGGCTTGAACCACTCGCGGCCCGCGCCCAGCGGACCAACCCGCGCCTCCAGGCCGTCGGACACCACCAGCACCGCGTTGGACGCGAACAGCGACGGGATTTCTGCCTGATAGGTCTGGAGTTGTTGCCAGGCTGTCCAGATGGTGGCATCTGGGTCGGCGGCGTTTTTCAATTCAATGACCGCCAGCGGCAGGCCGTTGACGAACAGCACGATGTCCGGCTGCCGGTTGTGCCGGTTCTCGACCACGGCAAACTGGTTCACCGCCAGCCAGTCATTTTTGTCCGGGTCGTCGAAGTCCAGCATGCGCACGGGCACGCCGCGGATGCCGCCATCCGCCGTGCGGTATTCCACCGTCACGCCGTCCGCCAAGAGCTGATGCAGTGCGCGATTACGCTGTAGCAAGTCCGCGCCTTCGGGCCGGGTGAGCTTGCGGAAAGCGTCCTCGAGCGCCTCGGCCGGCAGCGTCGGATTCAGCCGCGCTAGCGCATCGCGTAGCCGCTGTGCAAGGACAACTTCGCCATAGTCGAGCCGCTCGGCTGCCGGCATGCCCGGTGCAATGTCGGGACCGTGATTCACCTGCCAGCCCAGCTCCGAAAGCAAGGCCAAGGCGGCGGATTCGACGGTAGCTTCGGTCATGATGCCCATGAGTCCTCCGGTTTCGCCCCTTGGGCCAAGGGATTTTCACGATCCAAGTCCCATTGCAGGGGATTATTCAGGATGTATTCGCAGATGCGGTTCAACGATTCGTCATTGCGGATGATGTGTTCAAAATAATCGCGTTGCCATACCGGCGCGCCGGGTGTGCCGCGATGTTCGTTGATGCGTTTGGTGGCGGCGGATTTGAACGATCCGACGATAGATCCAACGGATTGACGTTGTGGTCCGCGCGGTCGTGTGGGTGTATCGTCATTTTGTAGGGGCGACGCATGCTGTGGGGGCGACGCATGCGTCGCCCCTACGGTATCGGTTGACACAAGCACAATAATCCCATGCACATGATTGGGCATCACCACAAATTCATCCAACAGGACAGGGGGAACATGGTCGGGGATCGCCAACCAACATTGTCGAACGATGTGCCCCATTTGATTTAGCCGCATCACACCATCTGCCACATCGCCAAACAAGCAGGTGCGATCCTTGGAGCAGATGGTGACGAAATAGGCACCCGCCTGGGTGTAATCGTACCCTTTGAGGCGAATGCTGCGACGGTGGTGTAGGTGCGACGCGTGCGTTGCCCCCTACGTCATGCGTAATCCCTACAGGATTGGCGGTTGTGCTGTGTCGCCTGGACTGTTTGGTGTTCATAGCCCCCTCTCCTTCAAAAACCGCTCTGCATCCTTCACCCGAATCTCCCCGCGGATGAGCTTGGGCAACAGCGCATCACGCAACCGCAGCTCGGCGAAGAGCCCATCCGGGGCGATCTCCGCGCCATGCTTCACCTGCCAGCCCAGCTCTGAGAGCCAGGTGAGAGCTGATTGCTCTACTGTAGACTCAGCAATTCCGCGCATACAACCTCACAGTCGACCCTGCCTCTTTGCCTCTTGAACGATGTCACATGCTAAGGTGAGTATCTCCCTATCCTTTATCACGTACCCTAGGTGGATCATGAGAGGCGTTTGGGCTATTGGCATGACTTTGGTCGGTATCGGCTTGACTGCGATTTCGCCTTCTGCCATCATTTGAGGACCTGCGTAAAGGACCCCTAACAGTGCATAGCGAATTCCAACGCCGAAAGCGCCTAACTTCTTATCGTATAACAAGCCGATGTTTGCCAGCACGACCGGAGACCCCGAGGAACCGGGAAAACACGCTGCGTCAATAACGAACACCGGCCTTCCGTTGAAATCCACGGCAGGGTGGCTTGCCGTTACCCCCCGGCGGATCAGAGGCAGGTTGTTTGTCTTGTCCCACAGCCCAATCGGATACCCCACCATGAGGATATCCTCCGCGGCGTTCAGCTCCGCCAGCTTGCTCTCTGGCAAAATCAGTGATTCGTTGAACGCACGTCTGAAGATGCGTCTCCCCGACGCCTCCGCCTGCTCCTGGATGGGCTCAAACGGCATGGCACACAGGTCCACGGAGGCGTCAGGGTGACCAACCCAGTAGGATTCAAAATTGCTCAGTGGTATCTCGAAGGAGCGACCCAATGGCCTTAGCTGTGGCCCGCTATCATCGGCTTCGTGCAATTGGAAGCGACCTGTTCTGGCATTTTGCACTACATGCTTGTTGGTGACGATAAGTGGCAGGATCCGGGTCTGGTCCACCGTGGCATCGAAGAAGAAGCCGGTTCCTACTCTCTCAGTACCCGATTCCTCTTCAGCTACGATCCTTACAGTTGTAAAAAGGAGCTCTTCTATGATAGACACAGGCGTAATAACGCTATCTCCCTTGGTTATGCCACCTTCTCCCTTAAAAACCTTTCCGCATCCTTCACCCGAATCTCCCCGCGAATGAGCTTCGGCAACAGCGCATCGCGCAGGGCGGCGAGAGTGCGGGATTCGAGATGCCGCTTCCAAGAAGCCTCGAATATCGGCGAAACACACCTATCCATGACCTCCAGCAGCAGGGAAGGGGGAACCGCGAGCTTGGCCTCGGACAGGTGATGGCGCTGGATGTGGCCCATGGTTGTAGCTTTGCCGGCGGCTACGTGCCGGAATTCTTCCAGATGCGCATGGACGCCAAAATAGCACAACCACCGCGGATAACGCTTCGGTGTCACTTTGAAGAGGTGTTGATTAAGAGCACCTGGACCACCAGCCCAGACAACACATTCGAGCGATCCCGACCACGAAAACAGGATGTCGCCGTCAGCGACGACATAATCCGGATCCAGATCGGCACTGGCTTGATCTGCCCCTAGCGTGTTGCCAGAACGAAGCTGTGCGATCTTGATGACTGGAAGCGATCGGCCCTCCTTTGGCGGATACTTTTGGAGCGCTAAACCGTTCAGGAAATGCGCGATCTCATCGAGGCTCTTGACTTCCCACCCCTCCGGAATCTCGCCCAGCTCCGAGTCTACCAGGCGGTCGGGGAAGAGGTCGTAGAGGTGGGCGGGAAGGCCGGAAACCATGCTCCCCTCTCCTGCAGGGAGAGGGGCTGGGGGTGAGGGCCGTAGCTCCTCCCGGCGTTCAACGATCGCTTGGTAGATGGCTTCTAACACGCTCTCGGTGTCGCGCAGCACCTCGTGATTCCAAAAACGAAGGACGCGGATTCCGTGCTCCGCCAATTTCGCCGCCGGACTTTATCGTGCAGACGACCCTCCGGCAGGTTGTGCAGGCCGCCGTCGAGTTCGATCGCCAGCTTGAGCTCGTGACAATAGAAGTCCAGGACGTAGGGCGGGAACGGGTGTTGGCGGCGAAATTTTGCTCCTGCCAGGTAGCGATTGCGTAGCAGACGCCAGAGTAGTCGCTCGGCATCGGTTTCGTTTTGGCGTAGTTCGCGGGCAAAGGCGAGTAGATCGGAGGAGAGCCTGGCGTGGCTTTTTGTGGGAAGTGAGCCCTCACCCCGACCCTCTCCCTCTGGGAGAGGGAGAAGAGGGTTGCCGCGCCGCCAGCAGCCCTCCACCTTGGCGCGCACCGGCTCGAAGTCCACGAACCACGCCTTGAAGAGCGCCCGCGCCATCGCCTCCAGCGTCTGGCTCATGCGGCGGTTGAGTTCTATCTTGTCATCCAGCGTGCCGAGGATGTGGGCAATGGCGCGCTGTTCAGGGAGGGGAAGGAGTTTAATGACTGCATCTGCTATGTCTTCTGGGAGAACCGCTGGATAGGCAGCGCCCTTCTCTCGCTTGACGAGAAATTCAGTAAAGCCTCGGTCAAAGACACAAGCGTAGAGGTAGCGAGGTTCTATGTATTCCCTGCAAGGCCGCAAAACGGCAAAGCCAGTGGAAACCACCCATTCAGGCTCTGGCTCTTTCACGAAAAACATTGATCGCCTACTAGGCCGCACCGTTGAAAGAACCGTGTCCCCCTCTCGGACAAGCCTTTTTGCCCGGCTCGGTGCTTCGTCCAAATGTAGGATTCGCGGAGGTTCCACGATTGGACCTTCGCCAACGCTCGAAATGTCAATGTACTTGATGTAAGAAAATGGCCAGTCGCTCCCAAGGGTATCGGGATTGATACTTACCACCTCTCCAAGCCTTAACTTCCCGCCACTCACCCGCCATAACCTGCCTCCTCCGAATTTCCTTCATCCAGTTTTGCCAGCTCGGCTTCCAGTTCCTCTACCGAAGGCAGAGCACTTCGGATTTCGGCAGGCAGTGCCTGCGCCAGGCGGTATTCCGCCACGCCGAGGGGCTTACTCACATCCCGCAGGGCGTGCTCCACCACCACACGGTTTTTCTCCTTGCATAGGAGAATACCCACCGTGGGGTTGTCCTGGGCATGGCGTAGGAGATCGTCCACAGCTGACAGATAAAAGTTGAGTTTGCCGGCGTATTCAGGCTTGAACTCCGTGGTTTTGAGCTCCACCACCACAAAGCAGCGGAGCTTCAAGTGATAGAAGAGTAGGTCCAGGCAGAAGTCCTCGCCGCATACCTCCAGATGAACCTGCGATCCCACAAAGGCAAACCCAACGCCCAGCTCCAGCAGGAAGTCGCGCAGGTGTTCTACGAGCTTTTTGTGCAGGTCGCGTTCCAGCAGGGCATTGTGCGTGCTGAGAAAATCGAAGTTGTAAGGGTCCTTGAGGAGTTGCTGAGCAAGCTCGGATTGCGGCGCGGGCAGCGTGCGGGCAAAGTTGGTGAGAGCCTTTCCCTGGCGATGATAAAGGCCACTTTCGATCTGGTGCAGGAGGACCGCCCGGCTCCAGCCGTGTTCGGTGCAGGCGCGCAGGTACCATTCCCGTTCGAGGGAGTCTTTGACCTTCGTCAGAATAGTGACATTGTGGAACCAGGGCAATTGTACAGCAACCTGCTGGAGAAATTCCCGGTCGGGGTACGCCTCGGCAAACGCCCGCATGTAGAACAGATTTGCCCGGGAAAGCCCTTTCATATCGGGAAACTCGCGACGCAGGTCGTCGGCCAGGCGTTCAATGACCTTGGCGCCCCAGCCCTCCTGCTGCTGCCGCTCTAAGATAGAGCGGCCGATATCTCAATAGAGAAGGACAAGCTCGCGGTTGACCGCCAGCGCCGCCTGTACCCTGGCTGTACGGATGCGCGATTTGAGATTCTCTAACAACTCGCCATAGCCAGTTGGCAATACTTCACCCGTCATAGCAGCCTGGCTCCTCCAACTGTTTTACAAGTGCCTCTATCTGGTTTTTTAGAGCGGGAATGTCTCTTTCCAAGGTCCTCCACACTTCCTGCAAATCCACCCCGAAATACTCGTGAACAAGCACGTTGCGCATGGCGACGATCTGCGCCCAGGGTATCTCAGGGTGGGCCTGATGAAAGGCTTTGCCAAGTTGCGCCGCCGCCTCTCCGATGAGCTGAATGTGGTACAAGACCCAGGTTTGAATCAGTTCTTCCTGTTCAAACGCTTATCGGCCCCGAGCGGCGTAACGCTCGATATTCGCGATGGCATCCAGAATGTCCTTCAATCGCTCCTTCGGGTTCCTCATAGTGGAATGCCTTCTCGTAGGACTCGCTCACGGATACGGGGCTTGATGCCGCGACTGCTCACCACATCCACCTTGACTCCCAGCAGCTCCTGAAGCTCAAGCCAAAGCCCGGCATGGTCGAGCAGACTGCGTCCCGGCTCGAAGTCAACAATCAGGTCAATGTCGCTTTGTTCATCGGCCTCGCCACGCGCAACGGAGCCAAAAACCCGTACGTTGCGGGCGCCATACCTGGCGCACACCTGCAGGATTTCCTCGCGTTTGACGTGCAACAGCTCCTCAAGCGTCATAGCCCAGTTCCTTGAGGTTTTTCCAAATCGCCTCGTCCAGCCGACGGGCTTCGGCATGCTGCTCGCGCACTATGCCGGGTTGTCTTTTCGGATAACAGCGTGTCGCCGTCAACCTGGCGCTCATATTTATGAGCGCGCTCATATTCCATTTGTGAACGCTCATATTTTATTGCCTCCGCTCGTAACGTAGTAAGTCCCCTTGCGCGTTCCTTGGCGAACCAGGCGACCATCTTGCACCTACCGGCCAAGCAGACGCGTCGCCTGATAAGGACCGAGCCGGCATAGTTCCGCTGCTTCCCTACAGGTGATCTGCCCGTGAGTCGCTACGTATTGCAACACCATCTGCTCCTGCTGTAAAGGCTCGAAGCCGCGCTGGCGAACGTAGGCGGCAGGTTGGCCCAAACGGCGATAGGTGGCGGCCGAGAGGTGCCAGGTGCGGCCTTTGCGCTCTCCGCGCGGTTCCACCAGTCCCACTTCCACCAGGCGGTTGAGCACGACACGAACCTCGGATTCGGGTTTCTGGATGAGGCAGGCTGCCTCTTCGGTATTCAGGCGTCGGTCTTGCCAGAGGGCGTTCAGGAGCAGAAGTTCATCTAGACCCAGCTTGCGACCGGCGCGATCTTCTTCGACCACCAAGCGGACGAAGTCAAGGTTCGCCTGCCCTCCGGGGAGGACCACGACGACGCTGGACTCGTTGCTGCGGTCGTAGGAGGGAGCGGGCCGGCCGTTGCGCAATTGCTCGTAGAAGACGGTGTCAATGCCCCGGGCAGTGCGTTCGACGATGCCCGCGCGTTTGAAGGCGTCGGCCAGGAGAGGGTTACGCGGACGGGGCGCGGTCACCAGCAGGTTGTCCAGGCGGACACCGTCCGGGAAGCCGCCAGGGTTGGAAATCTCAAGACGGTCGTCGTGCCTTTGGACATGTACGGCGCCCAAGCGGGTGTAGTCGCGGTGAATCAGGGCGTTGGCGAGGGCCTCGCGGAACGCGGCGGGTGGGTAGTCCGGAACGGCCACTCGCACCATGCCGACGAGGATCTCTTGCTCGCGGTTGCGGGCAGCGAACCGCTGCTCGAATTCTTCCATGAGGCGCAACAGCGGCCAGCGGAAGGAAGTCGTTGACCTCGACGCTCTGGCCGCGAAGGACTTGAAAGGCGGCCTCGTGGGTGGGTAGGAAACGCCGCAGCGAATCTTCCTTGCCAAACAGGAGCAAGCCCAGCACGCGGATGCTGCGGACCTGCCCGTTGGCTTCCACGGCACCCAGGGCTTTGGCCAGTTCAAGGTCGGGCAATTTCAGGAGGGACTGGTCGCCGGCGCGGTGCTCGCGGATGCTGCGGCGGAAACGCTCGAATTCCAGCGGGTCCAGGTCATCCCAGTAGGCCTCGGGGATGACCAGGGCCGAGTAGTCCTGCGCGCCGCGGTCGGCCTGGCGGGCGTGCATCTCGTGGAAGAACATCGGAAGGCAGCAAGGGCGGCCTTTGCCGTCGAGCGCCCGGCGGAGGTAACGGCCTGAGGTGGTGCCCACAGGAGCGGATTGGGGCGGGACTTCAACGACGATGACTTCCTTGCCTTGGCAAGGAACGACCTCAATGCGCGGGGTGAGCGACGGCCGGGTTCGGTTGGCGATGAGGGCCGTCAGGCGGACTGGGTCGGTTCGCCCGGATTCGTGACGGGGTCGGGCGCCGGTAACGCGGCCGTCATCTTCCACGCCGATGAGTAGCTAAGCGGGTGTGTCGGCACCGCGATTGGCCAAGCAGACCAGTGCCTCCACCAAATCGTCATCGGAAAGCGGCGCCCGTTCTTCACCCTTGAACTCGACGTCGATAGATTCGCCTGCGGCGATCAGTTCCTGGAGCCTCTCAGGTGTCATGGTTTCATCTCCCAGAAGCCCAGCTCCTTGAGGTTGGCGGTGATGGCGGCGTCGAGTTTGGTGGCTTCGGCTTGCTTCTCGCGCAGTTGCGCCACCAGCCGTTGCATCTTCTGGTCGAACGGTTCGTCGTCTTCTTCCTGTTCGGCGGCACCGACGTAGCGGCCCGGCGTGAGCACGTAGCCGTGCTTGCGGACTTCGTCCAGGGTGGCAGATTTGCAAAAACCAGGGATGTCCCGATATTGCGGTAGGGGCGAGGCATGCCTAGCCCTACGGTGCGCCATGCGTGATAGGTGTTGGCGATGCGGGCGATGTCCTCGTCGGTCAGCTCGCGGTGGGTGCGGTCCACCATACGGCCCATCTTGCGAGCATCAATGAACAGGATTTGGCCGCGGCGGTCGCGCATCGGGCGGGTCGGTGACCCGCCCCTACGGTCGCGGGCCAGGAACCAGAGGCACGCCGGGATTTGCGTCGAGTAGAAGAGCTGGCCGGGCAGGGCGACCATGCAGTCCACCAGGTCGGCTTCGATGATGTTCTTGCGGATTTCGCCCTCGCCAGACTGGTTGGAGGACATGACGTCACTCTTCAAGGAAAAAGTCATGGTCGACCTTTTTGACAGCGTACGTAGATACAGTCGATACCCCGACGCCGTATTCGAACATGAGTTCAGCCAGGCGCTGTCCGTCAATGAGCACGATTTTGATTCCGAGTCGGTCTGCATAGTCGATCGCATCTCTTGTGAAGCTTGAGGTAGTGATGAATACTCCTTTGCCGGCACGGAGCCCCTGGAGTGCTCCAGCGAACTTTTGCAGTTCAGGTCTACCAACAGGTCCTTCCCAGCGTTTTGCTTGGAGATAGATCACATCGAGCCCGAGCCGGTCTTCCTTAATAACTCCGTCTACGCCTTCATCTCCGCTCCGGCCGACAGCTTGCGCAGCTTCTTTGTATGAACCACCGTACCCCATTTTGACCAACAGCTCTACAACCAGGCGCTCGAAGAACTCAGAGGAGGCTTTCTTGACCAGTTCGAGTAGCTCGGATAGGACGCTTCGCTTGTGCATGTCATAAGCGCTTGCCAGAAGCTCCTCGGGGGTTTCGATATCTGCTGCATTGGACTCGGCTGGCGTCCGCTGTCGCGAGAATCGAAAGGTCCTGAACTCCTCAAACTGCATAAGGAAATTCACGTCAATCTGCTCTGGTTTTTCCTTGAGTACATCCAAGCCCCGCCTGGTGATGCGTATCCAACCGCGCTGCGGTGCCTCCAAGAGCCCAGCATTCTTGAGGTATGTCCTTACCCATCCTACCCGGTTATGAAAAATAGGCTGCTGCCCGCTTGGAAGGAGAGCTTTGCGCTCATCCTCGGTCAAGCCAAAATGCTGCTCCAGAGCAGATATCACGTCGCGTAGCCGGTGTTCCTTACCGTCCTCCAACAGCTCAAGGAGAGGCAACATGAGCGATTGGTAATCAGGAATGGGCATGCTTCATTCCTCCATGGTTGCCAAAAAGTAACCGTGATGCTCCTCGAAGGAGTCTGAGATGTATTTGAGGAAGATGAGGCCGAGGACGACGTGTTGTTTGTATTCGGCGGCGTCCATCGAGCCGCGCAGGGCGTCGGCCATCCGCCACAACTCGGATTCGTAGCCGACCGTGGCTGAGTTTGAGTCGAAGCATGCGTTACCAGCTTTTCTTTTTCTCATACCGCTTCCCTCAATTTAACCTCTGATGGGTGGTTTTTGTGTCGGTGCAAATAGCCCGACAGAATAGGCCCCCCAAGGCGGTAGTATCCATGGCGAGGTTGCCGCTGCGGGGCCGCCTAGGTGCCTCACCGCCGGCGCTGGTCAGTTTGTTGTCGTCTGCGTTCATCATATGCTGGTTTTTCGTCGCATGGTTAACGCTGCATTTATCATAGCGCCATTAGAGCGTCCATATTCAACGCAGCAAGAATTATCCGCCATCGCCCAGTCCTTGGAGTTGGCGGCGCGGATCGTCGTGCGGCCATAGCGGTAATCCACGTTGCCGCAAAAAGTCCTCGTAGTCTCGGCGCAGCTCCTCCAGACTGGCGCGGGCAACGTTTGTCAGTTTCTTTTCCATGTTCTTCGATGTACCGGAGACGACGCTGCCTTTGGCAATGTTTTGCACGCCCGATCGCGCTGCCTGCACCATTTGATCGTGAGTGCGGCTGCGCATCCCGCATGTGGCGCGCGAAGCCATAGCTGAAGTCGCACTGGCAATCACACGCTGCGGCCTTCGCCGTACGTAAGTGCAAATACAGTGTCGGTCAGCCAGCGCCGGAAGCTTTCGTTATCGCTGAACTGTTTGAATAGCTCTGTATCGTCCTGGAGTATCCCAGTCATCACGCGAACGAGCGCCTTGTCGTGTTCGATGCGGGCGTTTTGTTTGTCCGAGAACTTCCGAGCGTTCTGGTAGGCGGCGTCGGCGGCAACGCGCGCCGGAATTTCCTCGGTAATGAGTTTGCGCACCCGATCGGCATCAGTCCAAGGAATGTTGCCGAACTGATCGTTGAACGCCTTGATGATGTTGGAAAGCCGGTCGAGTTCTGGTTCAGGCTTGTGCCCACCCCCCGTGGTGGGTATCGGTTCAATCTCAGCATCGGCATCGGGAAGCGCTATCCGCATGCTTGCCTGCTTTTCGACTCGGTAACTGTCCATGTCGATCGCCTCGAGGATGCCCCTCGAAAGATCTTCTTCTTTGGGCGCTGGTAGCTTCGGAACAAGGAACTCAAGGAAAATGGATAGCTTTTCCCATTCGGTGTTGGCAAACGGGAGGATGGACGATAGAAAGCCATATGTCCGCAGAAACGCCTTGGCTTTGCCCTTGAAATCAACCTGGCCATCCTCGTCGAGTTGCTCCATGTAGTTGGCGACGCAGGCGTCGAGAATCGGGTCGAGCTGGTCGCGGTCGGCGCCCCCCAGGTACAGCCGCACCAGTTCGTTCACCTGTTCAGGCGCATACACTTGGTAACTATCGAGATCGGCTTTGAGGTCGTGGAGCTTATTCGGGTCGGTCTCATCCGCAAGGATCGTCGTCCGGTAGTATGGTTCGAAAGCCTTGCGGATAGTTTCCGGGTCGTTCACGAAGTCGAGCACGAACGTATCGTGCTTCTGTGGGTGGGCGCGATTGAGGCGCGAAAGGGTCTGCACCGCCTTGACCCCGGAGAGCACCTTATCCACGTACATCGTGTGCAGGAGCGGCTCGTCGTAGCCCGTCTGGAACTTATCGGCACAGATCAAGAACCGATAGGGGTCTTCCCGGATTTTGTAGGCGATTTGATTCGAAGGAAAGCCGTTCAAACTCGCTTCAGTGACTTTGACGCCGCCGTACTCATATTCGCCGGAGAAGGCGACGATGGCGCGGTAAGGGCTCTTGCGCTCTTGAAGGTAGGCCTGAAAGGCATGAAAGTACTCGATGGCGCGCTCGATGCTGCCGGTGACCACCATGGCCCGCGCTTGGCCGCCAATCTTGCCCTTGGCAATTACCTGCTCGTGGAAGTGGTCCACCATGATCTCGGCCTTGAGCCGGATGGCGTGCTCGTGGCCCTCGACGAAGCGGCGCAGTTTCTTCTGCGCCTTCTTCACATCGAACTCCGGGTCGTCCTCGATCTTCTTGATGAGCTTGTAGTAGCTCTTGACCGGCGTGTAATGGGCCAGCACATCGAGGATGAACCCTTCCTGGATGGCTTGTTTCATGGTGTAGCTGTGGAACGGCCGATGTTTGACCGTGCCATCGGGCTGCGGCTCGGGCGATCCGAAAATTTCGAGCGTCTTGTTCTTCGGCGTCGCGGTGAACGCAAAGTAGCTGGCGTTGGGGAGCAGTTTTTTCGCTTCGATCAGTCGGTTGAGGCGGTCTTCAAATGTCTCATCCTCCTCGTCATCCACCCCTGCCAAAGCCTGGTGCATCTTCGCTGCCGTACGGCCACCCTGACTTGAGTGCGCCTCGTCAATGATGATCGCAAAACGCCGCCCGCGGTGTTCGCTGCCGATTTCATCAAGGATGAAGGGAAACTTCTGGAGCGTCGTGATGATGATCTTTTTGCCGCTCTCGATGAACCGCCGCAGGTCTCCTGAGTGCTCGGCGTGCCCCACCGTCGCGCTCACCTGGGCAAACTGCTTGACCGTGTCGCGAATCTGCTGGTCCAGGATGCGTCGGTCGGTCACCACGATGATGGAATCGAAGACAGGCTTGCCGTTGTTCACAACGCCGATCAACTGGTGGGCCAGCCAGGCGATGGAGTTGGATTTGCCACTGCCGGCCGAATGCTGGATGAGATACCGCCGTCCCGCGCCGTGTTCCCGCACATCCGCGAGCAGCTTGCGCACCACGTCGAGCTGGTGGTAGCGGGGGAAGATTTGCCTTCGCCGCTTCTTCCCGGTCCTGGGGTCTTTCTCCTCAACGAGCTGCGCGTAATTTTCGAGGATGTTGGTTAGGCTCTCACGGGTGAGGACCTCCCGCCAAAGGTAATCGGTCTTGAGTCCCTGGGGGTTGGGTGGGTTGCCGGCGCCGTCGTTCCATCCCTTGTTGAAGGGCAAAAACCACGAGGCCTTGCCCTGGAGATGAGTGCAGAACCACACCTCGCTGTCGTCCACCGCGAAGTGCGCGATGCAGCGACCCAGCTCGAAGAGCTTCTCGTGCGGGTTGCGGTCGCGCTTGTACTGCTCGATGGCATCGTGCACCGTCTGTTTGGTCAGACTGTTTTTGAGCTCGAAGGTGAAGACCGGTAGGCCATTGATGAAGAGCACCAAGTCCAATGCCCGCTGCATCTCATCACGCGAGTAGCGCAGTTGGCGCGTGACGGTAAAGCGGTTTTGCTCAAAGAGCGCCCGAGCTTGCTCGTTGCCGGGCGAAGGGGTGGCGTAGAAAAGCTCAATGCGGTGCGGCCCATGTTGGAGGCCATTGCGCAACACGTCCACCACCCCGCGCTTGCTCACCTCGCCCTGAAGGCGCGCCAGGAACTTCCGCCGCGTGGGGCTGTCGCTGTCGAGATCGAGGGCTTCCGCCACCTGGGGCTGGGTCGCCCGCAGGAACGCCGCGAGCTGGGCCAGGTCCACGCAGTACTCGCGGTCGTAATCGGCCGGGTCACCCGGGAGCCAGCCCAAACCGCCGTAGGGTGCAGGCGTCTCGGCAACGACCGCCGGAGTGCCCGCAGGCCGCGGCATGCAGTCACTGCCAGTCAGTGCCCGGCAGATCAGGCTCTCAAGCCCGGCTTCACTGGTGTCAGTCGGATTCATACATCCTTCTCTGCGTCCTCGTTTTTACTGTTCAACAGGTATGCAGTCAATCGAACAAGGGATTCCTTGTCCTTCGGGGAGCTTTCCGCCAGGAGAAGCGTCAGCGCAACAAGCTCCTCCTCGGAGAGAAGACGGCTCCCGTCGCTTCGGTACAGGAGTCGGTTTTTCTCGAGAAACCGAAGGAACAGTGCAGCCCCAATCCGTTTGTTGCCATCAACGAACGGATGGTCTTTCACGAGAAAATACAGCAGGTGCGCCGCTTTATCGGCGATCGTCGGATACACGTCCGCGCCGCCGACAGTCTGAAAGACACCAACTAAAATCCCGCCGAGCCTGTTCCCTTGTTCCACACCGAACAACTCTCCAGCGGAATATCGCTCCTTCAACTCGCCAATTACTCTCCACGCTTCTTCCAGCGAAATGGGCTCAGCAGTTTCGCGGTCACCTCGTACGGGCGGAATCCGGCCATGGTCGTAGTCGTCGAGAAGCTTGAGCGCAACGGAATAGTCATGCACCACTCGCAACAGACCTGTTGCCTCCTCGCCGCTGAGTGCTCGCCGGTCCGCAACCGTGGAAACCAACCGGATCGTCTGTTGCAGTTCTTGCAGCCGTCGTGCATTGACCGTGTAGCCCCGAAGGATGTGGTCCCGCAGCACCTGAGTTGCCCAGATACGGAACTGGGTGCCGCGCTTGGAATTTACGCGGTAACCGACCGAGATGATGGCGTCGAGGTTGTAGTACTCTACTCGACGAGTGACCTGCCGGCCCCCTTCGTCTTGAACTGTTGCAAAAAATGCAACAGTTGACTCATTGTCCAGCTCGCCTTCTCGGTAGATGTTCCGTAAGTGACGGGAGATGACGGACTTGTCCCGTTCGAAGAGAAGGGCCATCTGGTTCAGGCTGAGCCAGATGGTGTCCCTTTCCAGCCGGACGTCCAGCTTGACCGAGCCGTCGGGCGCCTGATAAAGCACAATCTCGCCGCCCCGGGCAGCCAGCGGTTCTCGGATCACCTGATGCTTCGATGTTGATTTACTCTTCGCCATTGGACTCTTCCTGCGAATCTACTGTTGCGAGCTCATCGGCAACAGCCTCTTCTTCCTCGGTTCCAGCCTCCTGGTCGGGCGGCTCCTCAGGCAACTGCGCTGCGACCTCGCGCACATCCACCTTGCCGGTGACCACGTCGGCGATGAGCCGCTCGCGGTATTCGCGCAGAAGCTCGATTTCCCGGCGTGCGACGGCGATGGCGGCATCGAGCTTGGCGGTCTGGGCGTCAAGGTACTCGACGATGGCGGTTTGTTCCGGGAGGGGGGGAAGAGGGACCGAAACCCTCTTAAGGTCTTGCCAATAGAGGTTTCTCTGGATTGAGCCAACTCCTTTTGAGCAGAGCAGATACTGATCCACGATGGTTCTATCCTGAAATAGCCGGTCTGCAAAGTCAGGATTGATTCTTTCGTTTAGTGACAACACTAGGTATGCTGGGCTAACGATTCCGGCGTGCCTTGACACTCCAACCGAACCGCGCCAAGCCTGTTGATTGTTCAACACGAAGTCTCCGGGATCGACCGCTTGATATTTTGATAGGTCTTCACTGGTCGGATTCGTCCTCTTCTCTGGCATGTCTGCGAAGCGCACCACGCCTCGTCCGAGATAGACAGAGAGTAATTCTCGTTCAGCGCAATTCGTGATCTTTTTCCTGCGAGCGAAGCCATAGAGCGACACCACCTCCCAATGCTCCGGCACCTGGCCCAGCCACGGTACGCCGGAGTCTTTGTAAGCGGAGTAGGGCTTGCCGGTGCGGACGTCAATCTTGCCGGTGACGGCTTGGTGGATGAGGGCCTGCCGGTATTCTTCGAGCAGCTTGATCAGCTTCTGCTTGGCGCGGATGGAGCGCCGAATCCGCCGGTCCATGTAATCGAGGAAGCGGACGATGGCGGTTTGTTCCCTACATGGCGGCACAGGTATTCGCAGACTATGAACGATTTCGGAATTTATGTTAGGTTGTCCTCCACCATATCCCTGCCGGACAAGATACCCTTTAGCAGCAATGACCGCTGATTGTATAAAGCGAACTAGCACACCCCTACGTGGTTCAGCTAACACACAACATGCTTGATTGGTACAAGCCTCAATACCGAGGATTGCTGTTTTTCCTATGGTCGCTCCATACATTGCCACTATCAAAGAATCTTTTGGATATAAACGAAGTGCAGAAAAAGTTTCTAGTGCTCTCGCATTGACTGCGCTCGTTGTGTTCGTAAGGACCGAGTCATTTAAATCGCCAGTGACGACCCACGGGATGTCGCCCCCGTAAAACTCTTCTCCTGAAGGTGTGGTCCCACTGCCTGCTTTGGTGAACAATGCCCTCAATTTCCGTACCTCCCAATGCTCCGGCACCTGGCCGAGCCAGGGCACGCCGGAGTCTTTGTAGGCGGGGTAGGGGGGGAGGGTGGTGATCATGCTCTTATCCCACCTCCCAGGCGCTTCCAGCGCCGTTCGAAGGCCTCGCGCCCGCCTTCCATAACGCGGCAGACTTCCTCGCGCACGTCCTTCTCCTGCAAGGCCCCGCTTTGCCTGACGAAGCATTGACCATCACCGAACTCCATCCCATGCACCAGTTCGGCGTCGCCGTTGACGACGACGTTGGGGTTGTGCGTCACTACGATGAGCTGGCGGCGCAGCTTGTTTTGCCGGATCTGGCGCACGATCAGGTCGTAGATAAGATGGTTGTCGAGATCGTCTTCCGGCTGGTCCAGCACCAAAGGTTCCTCGCCGAACGCGAGCAAAAAAGCGAGCAGTGCCGCCGAGCGTTGACCCTGCGATCCCTGGGTGATGGCCGCCCAGTCGGTGCCGTCGGCACTGCGACTGTACTCGATGCGCAGATCGTCTTCGGGGAACCAGCACTGGATGTGGTCGGCAAACTCGGGCTTCTCCAGTTTCTTTTTGAGGTAGTTCTTGAAGTGACCACCAAACTCTTCTGCGATCGTCTTCAGTTGTTCCTTTGTTCTATCCAGAGCCGCCTTGCAGTCGTCTGCCTGGGCGATCTCGAAAGCCAAGCCACCCGTGGGATTACCTGCCGCGTCTATCGCCAAGATGTCATTTTCAAACCGATCATCCGTGGTCTCGAGAAGTTCGCGTAGGCTGCGCTCGATTACACGCGCGTCGAAGCCGAAGGGCACGACTTCGATGCGCACGTAGGGATTGCCGTCCAGCGTCTTCTTGACGAATTCTGCTCGCGCTGACGTGATCGCCTCGCGCGCTTCCACGACCTTTTGCCATTGCGCAGCGATCGCCTCTTCGAGCGTGTCCCGCTCTGCCTTGACCCGATCGAGGTTCTTAAGTTGTTCATCCAGGTACTGACGGTCCTGCACCAGCTGTCCGAAGGCTTGTGGGTCGTACACGCCTTGCGCGGCCAAGGATTGCTGCAAGGCGTCGAAATCTGCCCGGGCCTTGTCGGTGCGCTTACGCCAGGCGACGAGCAGCGGGTCTTGTTCAAGCCCCTGGGCGTTATCGGATAACGCGCGGCTTGCTTGCTCAAGGGCTTGGCGCGCTTGTTGCACGGCGGCATCGGCCTTCTTGCGCCACTGCAGCACGTCGGCATCGCTCGTGTCATCGAAAACGTCGCCAGACCAATTGTCGAGGGTCAGGACTCGTGCGGCCTGTTCGATTTGCACTGTAAGCGCGCGAATGTGATCAAGGAGTTGGTCAACCTCTTTTCGCTGACGTTCGGCGCGGGCATGCGCCTTAAGCACCTCGGCATGATCCACCTGCGTAAAGGCATCGAGTTTCCTGACCACCTCACTAAGCTTACGTTCTACCTCCGGACGCTCCGATAGCTTCCCCTCTAACTCACGCAGACGCGCCCGCTGTGTGAGAAAAGTACGTTTTGCCTCTTCAAAGTCTTGTTTGAGCTTGCCGACCTGGGCCGCCTCGTCGATCAGCGTCAGCAGCGCCTGGCGACCGCTGCCTGCCATAGCGGCAATTTGCCCCTGCGAGAAGATGCGGATCGGAAATCGTGCCGTGATATTCTGTTGGCTGGCGGACGCCTGCCACCCGCCCTTATCGTCTCGCTCCTGTACTATCACTTCATTCGGCGTTCGCCACACGAGGCGGTAGTGGCGGTCTTCATGCTCCCACTCGACACGAAACTCGGTGTCTTCTCGCAATGCGCCGGTGCCGTCTCGCCCTTTGGCAACTTTGCAAAAGTCGTCGAAGCGCTGGCGGGGCTCGGCATCTTCGGCCAGCCGCTTCAACTCATCGCCGCGCGCCAGCGCCAGCCGCAGCGCTTGCACTATGGTGGATTTGCCCGTGCCGCGCCCGCCGACGATGGCGTTGAAATAGGGCGAGCACGCGATGCGCGCGGCCTGGCCGTTGCCCATGTAACGCGCCTTGTGGATCTCGATGCTACGGATTCGGTGCGCAGGGAGCTTGAACGGGTCGAAGTCGCCCTCGTCGCTGCGCCGGATCGACACATCGTTACCATCCAGCAGTGCCAGGCGCAAACCTTCCAAGGTCGGCTTGGCCATCTTGACCCAGGTATAAGCGCTACCCGGTACCTTGGTACGCTGAAAACTGTGGCAGTCGCTGCCTAACACCTTGGCAAAGTTCGGCTCGTCCTTGCCCACACACTCGGGAAAGCCTTTGGATCGGTCGCACCATTCCACCGCCATCAGACCTTCGACGGCCAGCGCCTGGCGAAGGGTGTTCGCATCCAGCGCCGGCCCGTTTGAGCCTGCGCGGCACTGCAACAAGCCCTTGGGATCATCGGCATGGGCTGGGATGGGAATGCCACCGGCGCGCATGACCTCCTCCAACACCTCCACGATCGAAGCGCGCGTCACAGCAGCAGCATCTACGCTATCGGTGGCCCCATGCAGATGGGCCGGAAATCCCACGGCGCCCAGAAGGCTCGTTATGGTAGCGGTGTTCGCCGTGGGGTCGAAAATCGCCAGCACATGGATGCCGCCGTTCACAGAAATCTCTACGCCCGGAAAAATCGTGAGCTCGCGGAACCCAGTGGGAGGAGTACCGGCATCGGCCTGCGCTTTCATTTGCGTATAGGCGTCTTTGAGCCTGTCGATCCACTCCCCGTTGTTGTGGTCGGTTACCGCCACACAGTCGATCTCGGCGGCCATGTACTTCAGCAACCAATCTTCTGGCGACAGATCGTTGTTTCTCACCCAGTACGTATCTCTTGATGCCGGGGTATGGGTGTGGAAGTCAAACTTCCACCAGCGGGAGCCGGGATAGGGCCAGATTGGTTTATTCATGGTTCGTTCCTCCCAAAATTTCACCCAACAGCCCCTCCGCCTCCTTCGCCACCGCTAAAAGGTCAGCGCGGATTTCCTCCAGAGTGCGCAGGGCCTTGGGCTTGTAGAAGTAGCGGTTGAAGTTGATCTCGTAGCCGATCTTGACGCTTTCTGGGTCGTACCAGGCGTCTGGCGCGTAGGGCAGCACCTCGCGGCGCAGGAAGGTTTCGATCGCCGTGTGCTGTTCCGCTGCGCTGGGCAGGTAGCCGGGCTCGTGGCAGGCGGGACACTCCAAGAACGGGATTTGCTCTGTGTCGCGGAGTTCAGTGTCCGGCTCGTACTCCACTACGCGGAACTTGCCGTGGATACTGGCCTCGAACAGGCCGCGCAGCGGATCGGGCGCGGTGCCGTGCTTGTGAATCCTCTTGATGACCGGCGGCGCGTCTTCGGCACGTTCGCCAGTTTCGCGAAGTGTTTTGATTTCCTTGGCGCTGTATTCGCGCTCGGGATCGATGCCTTTCAGGCGCAGGGGGCGTTCCACCGTCACCTTCCAGTAGCCAAATGCCGCGTTGGGGAAGATCTTGGACTGCTCGGTCTCCTCGAATCGGAGGAAGGTATCCACAATACGACGGATGTCCTCTTCGGACAGCTCGCAGTTCTTCTTGCCCAGGTTCTTGCGCAAGGGCTTGTACCACTGCGAGGCGTCAATGAGCTGCACGCGGCCTTTGCGGTGCTCAGGCTTCCTGTTGGTGAGCACCCAGACGTAGGTGGCGATGCCGGTGTTGTAGAACATGTTGAGCGGCAGGGCCACGATCGCCTCGAGCCAGTCGTTCTCGATGATCCAGCGGCGGATGTTGCTCTCGCCCTGGCCGGCGTCCCCCGTAAACAGCGACGAGCCGTTGTGCACTTCGGCGATGCGACTTCCAAGCGGGGTGCCGTGCTTCATCTTGGAGAGCATGTTCACCAGGAACAGCAGCTGGCCGTCACTCGAGCGGGTGACGAGCGAAAGCTCCTCGCCCCGGTGCTGGACGACAAAGCGCGGATCCTTTATACCGTTCTTCCCGCCCATGCGCTCCAGGTCACTTTTCCAGCTCTTCCCGTACGGCGGATTGGAGAGCATGAAGTCGAACTCACGGCCGGGGAAGGCGTCGTTGGAGAGCGTTGAGTGCTCGGGACCGCCGACGATGTTGTCAGCGGCGTCGCCTTCGCCCTTAAGCAGCAAGTCCGCTTTGCAGATGGCGTAGGTTTCGGCGTTGATCTCCTGGCCGAAAAGGTGCACCGAGACTTGTTTGCCACGTTCGTTCGCCAGTTGCAGGAGGGTTTCCTCGGCCACCGTGAGCATCCCGCCAGTGCCGCAAGCGCCGTCGTAAAGAAGGTAGGTGCCGTCGGTAATCTGGTCGGCTACGGGTTCGAAGATCAGCCGGGCCATGAGCCGGACGGCATCGCGCGGCGTCCAGTGCTCGCCAGCTTCTTCGTTGTTTTCCTCGTTGAAGCGGCGCACCAGTTCTTCGAAGATGGTGCCCATCGCGTGGTTGTCGAGGCCCGGCAGGCGCACGCTGCCGTCGCTGTTGATGACGGGATACGGGCTCAGGTTGATCGAAGGGTCGAGGAACTTTTCGATTAGTTCACCCAGCGCGTCGGCTTTGGCCAGGCGTGGGATCTGGTTGCGGAACTCGAAGTTGTCGATGATCTCTTGGACGTTGGGTGAGAAGCCATCGAGGTAGGCGCGAAAATCGGTCTCCAGTTGCTGGCGGCTCGCGCGAGCCTTGAGGTCACGCAGGGTGAATTTCGAGGTGTTGTAAAATGCCTGTCCGGCCGCCGTACGCAAGGCAGCGTCCTGATGCACGATGCCCGCTTTGTCGAGCGTGTCTTTCATTTCGAGCACGGCCTGCTTGGTGGGCTCTAAGACCGCGTCGAGTCGGCGGATCACGGTCATCGGGAGAATGACGTCCCGATACTTGCCGCGTACGTAGAGGTCGCGCAGTACATCGTCCGCGATGCCCCAAATGAAGTTGGTGATCCAGGTCAGTTGACCGTTTTCCATTTAGGTTTCTCCGTAACAAATGTTGAATGGCTTGACGTCGTGTTTGTCTTCGGCGGCGTCCATCGAGCCGCGCAACGCGTCGGCAGCAGCCCAGAGCTGGGACTCAAAACCCAGCGTCGCGGTGCTCGAAGCTCCATCTCGATTGCGTTGCGGTTTCATGGTGTGTTTTCCTTGGAGTGCAGTGCAAATTTTGCCACAAGAGCTATTGCTGTTCCCACTTCGGGCACAGGACTATGGGGATGCAGCCGAGATGGTGCTGTCCCGCACCACTAAGGTAACGCTGTAGCCCACGCGCGAGACCTTACAAGTGGGTGTGCTTATCACTGAAGTGGCTATCGGTAAAAATCTCGACTCTGTGAGGCGATTGCTCGTCGCTGTAAGGCAATTGTGAATGCTGAATCTCAACACCGAGCTCTCTGCCAACAACATCCGTGGTGTCGTAGGTTGTCAACCGATTCGTGATCGATGTCTCGAGCCTTTGGGAGTCACGGGTAGTGAGAGAGAGCTTAAGTTCACGAATGTAGGCGCCAAAAAATTCCATCTCCTCAAACCGCGCGGAAATGGTGATTTCAGCCTTGTGCTTTTTGGGTGGTTGCATGGCTATGCAAGTAGATGGTGGAACAACGAGAATGGCAATGGTGAAACGAACAATGTAGGATTCCATTAAGAGAGCACTTTCGCACCCACTGTCCGATAGGAGCAGCGTGGATATGCCGCAGTAGGTTGTGTTCTGTGCGTTGGCAAATGGAAATGCTCAGCGGCATTGATGCTGGCCGAAAGGGTACTCCACAGGCAAAATTACCCGAACATGAAGAGAATTTGGCAAGTAGGCACGTGCCAATCCGAATGGAAGGGGATAGTGCACCCGATAGCGGGTGGAAATCGCACGCGGTGGGAGAGTGACGCGACCCTTCCAAACAGGGCGCACTCTACGGGAGCAGAACACGATTATGCTCGATCCCACCAGGCAACGATGTGGGCAGGCTTGGGGAGAATCCTGTTGGCGAGCCGATCGACGAGCCGCCAAAGCCAGTGTGGAACGCGTCCGAGCAGAATATGCGTCCGTGCAAGGAGCAAGGCTTTGTTTCCGAACGTTGTAAAGCCGAACCGTCCCTGGCGCAGATACGAGGCGAGTCGGTGCTCGTCGAAACTGTTCAAGTGAGCGTGGATCGGTGTGGGCTGGTTGCAGTGGATGCAGAGGACGTAGCGAATGCGCTCCCGATACGGTGTGGAGATGAGCACACGTCCACCTGGCCGGACAACACGCCACATCTCATCGAGCACTCGCTCCGGTTCTGGGAGATGTTCGATTACTTCGGACGCAACAGCACAGTCGAACGTAGCGTCGGCAAACGGGAGTCGCTCGCCGTGTGCGACGACTGCGACGTGTCGCTCATCGGGCGTTTCGATCAACGCACGGCGTGGGTTCGGAATGCCAAGGTCCATCGAACAGACTGCCACACCGCGCCGGATGAGCGCTCGCGCAAGCCAGCCGTTACCACATCCGACGTCGAGCACAAGTCGAGCCTGTGATGGGATGGAACGGAGAATGACTTCCCGCAGGCGTCGTTCGTCGTGTGCGGTTGCTGCATCGCGTTCCTCCCAGTAATCGAACAGCACTGCATCGCGCTGATAGTGTGCAGCAAAATGCTGCATCGTCTGGTTCTGGTGCTTCGGCAGCAAGAGCGGTATGTCGCCCTCCCATTGGATTTGTTCACCGCGGGAGGTCCAGAGCGAGCCATCTGGCTGCCAGTGGAGAGGTTCTCGCACGTCAGGATCGATGAGACGATCGCGCAGTGGGTGATGTGTCCAACGCATCAGTAGCCGATCCGAAGTTGAATCCATCCCCACCACCGCTCCAGTGGGGCATTGCCGCCAGTTCGGAGCATGTATTCTGCGCGAATGTCGAAAAACACGTTCACGATTGGCTCGAGCGATGCCCATAACTGCACACGCCGACTATGGCTTATGTTCCCCCGAAGGAAATGGTTGCCCACGGCGAACGGCTCTGGTAGGACGTCGCCATCGCCGTTGGTTGCATCACCGCCAACGTTCCCCACGGGAATCGGCGTGTCCGTTCCAGGGAGGAGCACCGTCTGGATGCGGCCGGCGCTATCGAGCCAGTTTTCGCCCCAGCGTGTGTAATCAACACGGAACGACAGGCGCAGTCGTGGTGCGAACAGAGCCGTTGCACCCAGCGTCCAGCGGTCGCTATTGGGCGGTTGGAGTGCACCGAGAACCTCGCCCTGCGACGTCCAGGAGTTGGTCACCGTGCGGTGTGCGTACACAAAGGGATTGATGCGGACGTATTCTGCAGTTACGATGATGGGAATGTGCCCATCGTGGAGGAGATGAGTGCCGCCGATCTGCCATGCGTACTTGTTATTGTTCCCACGCCAGCTTGTATCGGCAAGCGTAGAAAAGCTGATGTCATCGGCAAGGAGTGTTCCGTAGAGGAGCGTTCCCTCGAGTGGGCGCCAGCTGAGTTCCAGTGCAAGGAGTGAGTTATCACGCTCGTTTCGTTCTTTGCTCAGCATGCCGCTCGAGACGTAGAATCCGAGTGGGTTGAGGTACGCAAGGTCAATACCGCGACCTGAATAGACAATCGCGTCCGTAATTGCAACCGAGAGCGAGCCGAGAGGGTCCACCTGCACGCGGTGTGCTGCGACAAATTTTGTCTGTACATCCGCACCACTGGCGTCGTTTCCAATCGCTGCACCGTGGATGTAGCTGAACCGTAGTGCGCCGTAGTGGAGATCGAGCAGGAGATGGTCGAGCAGAGGCGACGCTGTGGAGAAAAGTAGTCCACCACCGAACGGAGAGTACCCCCAGCCGACGAGGTCGCGTCCAATGCGGATGCGACCGAGCGCACCTTCGTATTGGACGGCGCCGAGTGCGCGGTCGTAGAATCGGCGATCATCGAGCAGCAGCCGTCGTGAGCGCGCCATGTCGGGGTCGGTCGGAGCCAAGCGCTCAGGCTGACCACGAAAGACTGCAGCATTTGCCAAGTCGAGAAGAAAGCTCCAGTGTTCGCCGATTCGACCCAAGGCACGCATGCTTAGCCGGCCCGTTGCCAAGAGATCACTGCCATTCCAATCGAGCAGTCCACCACGCCCCGCTGCTGATGCATCGAGCCGAACAGTAAGGACACTATCGCGTGCTGCTGCGAACGCATGGCGCCCGCCATGGACGGGTAATAGTTCCCACGCTCTCGCAAGCGAATCCGCAAGTGGCCAATAGTAGGTGGCAAGGTAGCGTTGGAAGGTATCGCGTGGCATAGCCGAGCTGAGGAGACTTCCGAGTTGGGGTGGGAGAACGCTCGCGCTCCCAATGCTCCGCTGGTTGCGAAGGACTTGGAGCAAGAGGAGGTCACCACTGGTAGGTTCATTGCTCATGTCCGCGTTCTGGGACCAGCTCTGTCCGGTTACGACGAGAACGATCACTGCGGCAGCGCAGAACCTATTCGGCATAGCGACGGAATGCAATGATCGCGTTGTGACCACCAAAGCCGAACGTATTACTCAGCGCAACGTCGATGGTTCGCTGGCGAGCACCATGCTCGGTCAAATCGAGCCTGGGGTCAATCGCAGGATCGCGTTCGGTGATGTTGATCGTCGGTGGGACGGTCTGGTGCGTGATTGCGAGGACAGTTGCAATTGCCTCGATTGCGCCTGCTGCGCCGAGCAAGTGACCCGTCATGGATTTGGTCGCGCTCAAGCTCAGGTGCTCGACGTGGTCGCCGAAAAAGTCCACGATTGCGCGTGCCTCGGCAGGATCACCGACGGGAGTGGACGTTGCGTGCAAATTGATGTAGTCAACGTCGGCTGGTTGGAGGTCAGCTTCGCGCAAGCATTCGGCCAGCGCGAGCGTGATCCCAACGCCTTCGGGATGCCCAGCGGTGATGTGGTAGGCATCAGCGGTAGCGCCTGCGCCGACGACTTCGGCGTAGATACGTGCGCCACGTGCGCGGGCGTGGTCGAGCTCTTCGAGCAACAGTGCGCCAGCGCCTTCGCCAAGGACAAAGCCATCCCGCTCACGATCGAAGGGACGCGAAGCTGTCTGGGGTGAATCGTTCCGTTCCGAGAGTGCTTTCATTGCACTAAAGCCACCTACGGCAGACGGTGCAATGGAGGCTTCCGAGCCGCCTGCCATGATAGCATCCGCTTTGCCGAGCCGGATGTAGTTGAACGCTTCGATGATGCTGTGCGATGAGGATGCACACGCCGAGACTGCACAGAAATTGGGTCCGCGAAAGCCAAAGCGAATCGAGATGAGACCGGCTGCCATGTCGCTGATCATCTTCGGAATAAAGAGAGGGCTAAAGCGCGGCGTCCCATCGCCACGGTAGTAACCACCGATTTGCTCTTCGAGCGTGACAAGTCCACCGATGCCCGATGACCAAATCACACCGATGCGATCGCGGTTGTTCCGGTCAAGCTCCAACTGTGCGTCGGTGACGCACTCTTGGGCTGCGGCCAATGCGTACTGGCAGAATGGGTCGGTGCGCCCGACCTCGCGGCGATCTAAGATGGTGAGTGGGTCGAAGCCTTTAACCTCACACGCGAATCGTGTGCGAAACTTCGATGCATCGAAATGGGTGATTGGCCCAGCGCCGCTTTTCCCAGACTTCAATCCTTCCCAGTATTCCGGGACAGAATTCCCAATTGGTGTCAATGCACCAAGACCAGTGATCACAACTCTCCGCAAGCGTTCCATCCGATTAAGGTGAGTGTACAACGAACCTGCAAGATTACAAAAACACATTCGTCGCGCTCAAAACGATTGGCCGGTGCGTCGTGCTTTCGGTTATCGGCTCCGCACCGTGAACAGCAGCACCAGCGTCGTGGCAACCGATGCAACGACGATGACTGGTTCAAGCACGTCGTCCCAGAACGACCGTGGCGGAGGCGGCACCGGAGCACTTGTGAGCTCTGAGCGCGGGAGCTCAACGAGCGCAATGTCCGTTCGATCGAGGACGTCATGCCACTCGGCGATTGCCCGCGACGTTCCGTGGTCGTCTAAAAGCCGCAGCTCAACACGGACGCTTCGCTCAATCGAATCCCGCGATGCCGTATAGAGTGCATACCGAACCGCACCATCGGCAATCGCAACCGTGCAGGGAGCGCTTGAACCCACAGTGACCCCATGTGCACGGTACTTTTCGACGACCAGCCACCGGAGAGCGGACTCAAGTGGGACGACTGCAACAGTATCGCACCGTGCAGAATCAAGGGTTGCAGCAACTGCTACCGCGATGAGCGAATCGAGCAGCGCAAAGTTCGAACGTACCTGCGCGGCTCCGTGGAGTGGGCAAAGTGCAGCAACAGCAACCGCAACAGCCCCAAGCGCACCCACAGAACTGCGGAGCATGCTACTGCTCCGTTGGTTTCAGAACACGTGCCTGCATTGGCCCGCGCAACCCGCTGTAGCCTGTCAGCTCTGCGTCGATTGTGCCGATCGGGATCCGCGTACTGACCTTGACGGGGATCTTTCGGTCGTCGTCACTAAGCCAAATGAGGATGCGCCCATCGCTTTTGAAGAGCCCACCTTCCTTGATGAGCGGCTCGATGACGATGCAGCGGAACGTTCCCGATTCGACTTCGACGGTGTTTCGTCCGAGGATACGAACGCCAAGATCGTGTGTCTTTCGGTCGAAGAAGTTCTGCAGTTGGATGACGCTCCCTTTCGGGTACTTACGCAAATCCAGCGTCCGAACGTAGTAGAAGGCAGAGACGATGTCGTGAACGTACGGCGGGACGTCGAAGGTACCTTCCGTGGTGATCGCTTTATGGTTGCGCTGGTCGAACCGTGCGTAAAAGTCACGGTGGAAGTTCCCTTCGCGAATGTGCTGTTCGAATTCCCACGGGAAAATGCCCCCAACGTCCAGGATGGTTCGGTACCGGTCTCTGACACGGTAGAGCCAATCGAGTGATTCGAGCGAACGCACTTCGAAGTTGATGTCATAGCACGGACGACCTTCGCGCATCACCGGTTCGGGTGCGATGGAGAAGTATGCACGCCCGGCGGTGATGAATTTGTAACCGACACGGTACTCGAGCCGCTCCCCGAAGCCGTACGCTTCGTTTGGCACATAGCGAAACTCCTCGCGCAGGGGTATCGCCCCGACCACAAAGAGTGCTATTGCAGCAATTGAAGATTTCATCGAGACACCGTGGGCAATGGACATTGTTGGATGGCAGAGACGGTTCATTTACGGAAGCATTGAACTTATGAGCCACCATACAGGAAGGCTCACCGCACTTGCAAGCGTCGTCACCGCAATGGCAGCAGCAACGAGTTCTGTGGTCAAACCGAACCGTTCTGCGACCACAAGCACAAGCATCATCGTTGGCATTGCTGCTTCGAGCGTAACCGCTTGAAGTGTCGAGCCACGGATGCCAAGTGCGAGAGCTACTCCCAGCGCTACCATTGGTGCGATCGCAAGTTTGATGGTAGCAAGTGGCATAAGCACTTTCCATCGGCGAAGATACTCCCAGCGAAGCGACAATCCAAGGACAAACATCATTAGCGGGATCACCGTACCGGCACCGAGTGCAAGGAACTGGTCAGCCGATGGGTCGAGCTGTGCGTCGCTGATTCGCCACAGAAGCCCTACCAGTGCTGCCCAGAGCGGCGGCAGGAGCAGGATGCGATTCCAACTCCGCTGGGGACTTGATTGCGACTCGGACGTTTCTGCAAGTGCGAGCGCCACGCCAAGTGTCCACAGCAGTGGCGTCGAAGCAGCAAAGTCGAAGAGCACTGCAACGAACAGCTGCTCAGATCCCACGAGTGCAGAGAGCACCGGAATTCCGAGATACGTAACGTTCCCCCATGCAGACGCAAGCAGGAGTGCAGAACGCTCGGGTGGCCCCCAGTGCTTGTGGTGACGGAGCCACGCATATGCGCACCCAACAGCGCTCACGATCGTAATCGCTGCCACAAGGGGCACTTGCCACAGGGAACGATCGAGTGGCGCGTGTGCCATCGAACGAAACGTGAGCAGCGGGAGCAGGACGTAAAACACGGCGGTCGAAACGCCACGACGGATCCGATCCGCTGGTGGAAGCCATCGGAAGAAACGCCATGCAATGCCAAATCCGACACAACTAAGGGCAGCGAGACTATCCATTCCCCTTCGTGTGCACTCTGTGTGCACTATGTGAACAGATCGGGGCGATCGTCGTCATCCTCGTCGCTGAAAAGGTAGGACTCGCTGTCGTACTCCGGCCAAATGTCCTCGATGCTCTCATAGAGCACATCACTATCCTCGAGCTCCATGAGGTTATCGAGTACTTGCTGCGGTGCCCCGGTACGGTTCGCATAGTCGAGTAGCTCTTCCTTCGTCGCTGGCCAGGGGGCATCTTCCAAGTATTTTGCCAGATCAGGAGTCCAGAACATAGCACCTCCAAGGGGCTGTGATACCAAGCTACGGGGCGCGAAAATAGTAGCGCGGGTGCGTAAACGAGCGCAGAGGGTTCGCTATTGTACGGTTTGGTGCGGCGATGTATAGTCAGCGTGTCGCAGCGTTGGAGAAGACAAGGAGGCTCCCTTCATGCAGCTCGACTTCGACAAGCGGTTGGCGAGCTTGATTGCGAGCGCCTTCGCGGCGTCCAAGTTCAAGGACTTCGTCGTTGAGATCCCAGACGAGTCCGCGAGTTGTCAGTCGTGCACGGGGCTGTGGGATGAGCGAAATCATCTCGCCAGGCACTGTAGCAAGTGCAAGCGACGAAAAGACTGCACGAGCACAGCGACCATGTTCATAGAGCTCCAGGACCGCCTGCTGACTATAGCGCAGGAACACGCTCCAGTTGTTCAATGTGTGGTCAAGTTCGCCGCCGTGCATCCCTACAATGACAAACTCTGCGATGCCGCGATCGAGCCCGATGCGGAGTGCTTTTTCGAAGTCCGTCGAATCTTGATCGGGAATGTGAAGGATTTCCGACTGTGGGAATGCCTGTTCTGGATTCGGCAATCGCTGGAGGGAATCCAAATCACCGACGATGAGGTGAGGCACAATCCCGCGCTCAAGAAGTTGCCACGCCGAGCCGTCGGCCGCAATGACAGTGTCGTAGCGGAGTTGAAGGAGTTCTGCCGGAGGAGGCAAGGATCCACTCAGACTGAGCAGTGCACGCATGGAATCTGGTGATTGGTACTGTTCCAGGCTTAAGACGCTCAAGCGTTGGTGGTGGTGTGCACTGCTATTTTTGTTTTGTGCCAGACTGCACGTGATGTCAACGATGGAACCAATGCTGGCGATCTACAGAGCAGACCAGGTGGTGGTGGGTACTCTTGTCCGCGCAGGAACGAAAGGACTGCAGCTTGTGGCAATCGGCATAGCCAGCGATGGAGGCAATGACCACTCGAGGCTTGAACAGCTGAAAGCTCACCTACAGTGGGACGGGTGCGTTACCAACATTACACTTGTGCTTGAAAGTCCTGACTCCGCGCTTGCTTCTTTTCCACTTGATGACAGCACAACGGAGCACATCGTGCGTGAGCAGGCTGAGCTCGAGATTGTGCAGCAGTTCCTCTCCTCACCGAGCGAGGGCTACTGCGTGGAGCTCTACCGCACGTGCCCTGACGTCGAGGGAAGGACGATGGCGCATGGGGTGTTCGTCCTTGATGCACAGCGTTCCATTGCAGACACAGTCCGTGACGTCTTCGGAGTGCAGCCAGTGGTGAGGACTGCCGCGCTAGGGAGCGTCGCAGCGTACCTGTACAACTATCCAGAGCGCCGTGTTCAGCAGATGGGGATTGTGACGATTGGTGCTCGTTCGGTAGATGTTGTCGTCTTGCGAAATGGCACCATCGGCTGGTGGGGCTGGCACTATCCTATGGCGGGCTCACCGTCGGTGGTGGTGCAGCGCATGGTGCGTGAGGCGGTACTCCACTGTGGAGAACTTACGATGCTCTCGATCGCTGGAAGTGGTGCGCAGCGTTCTGTGGTTGACCAGATTGCACTTGTATTCGAGGAGCGCTTCGAGGAGCCGATTACCGTGCTCGATGGATTTCGAATGCTTGAATGTGGGATGGATCGTGAGCTCTGCAGCGCGGTTGCACCACTCGGACATGTCTTTGCCCCAGCGATTGGCGGCGCACTCCAGCAGTTCTACCTTGAGCCGACCTGGCGCTTAGAGGTACCCACGGTAGTAGAATCGCAGTTCGTGGAGTAAAGAGCATCCTACGGAGCGAGCTGAATTTTTTCGCTTAGCGACTTGACCGTGAAGATTGGAAGGCGCTCGACCAACGCGCCATGCCCAAACTTGCGGAGAACAAAGGGTGGAAACGGACGCATGAGGATTCGTGCTGAAAGGCGGAGCTCAACGGCATTCTGAAGGAGCGATTGTGGTAGCGTGTACCGTGCATAACGTGCTTCGTGGGGTGGAATCGTTCGATTGATGATGGCATCGGCGTCGAAGAAAAAGTCGGTCATTTGCCCAAAACGGAAGGCAGTACCATTGAAGAGCACAAGTGCCGTATCCGGTGGCAGGAGACCTCGTTCGACGTACTCGCTCCCTTTGGTGCGGAGGTCGCCGTTCGGATCGAGCAGACTGCTGGCAAAGAGTGTATCCTCACGTTCGTTGGTGACGACGAACTCCACCCACAGTTGACGTTCGAAGATCGTCCCGCTCGGAATGTTGTGCCCAACGGTTTGGTTAAAAATCGACAGTGCGATGGTCAGCGGCTGTGAGCGGGGAGCAATGCGAGGAAGTGTGTACCACTGAACGTTCAATGCATATGGAAGACTGTACTCAATCAACGATGCGACAGTATCACGACCGGGAAAATCGGTTAGCGCTAGCTGATCCCTTCCATGATGTGTGAATGTCGTTTGCGGATCGGTCCACCGACGGCCGCAGGTTCATAGTTCCACTTCATGTGACAGGCTTGGCAGGTTAGTCCTCGACCTGGGTACGTGCTATTCTGCCATTCGGTGAAGGTTTGTTCGACGCGGAAGCCCCGTTGGTTGACCACATCGTGGCAGCCAGCGCACACGTCGCTTTGGCTTGAGCGCGGGTCATAGACGGAGCCGTGGAATGGATTCGGGACAGGATCGAGAATGCTACCACTTAAGACCCCATCGAGACGGAACCGTTGAATACCATGACCGGGAACTTGCTCGACTGCGGCGTGGCATGTCACGCAGGTGACGCCTCCCCGCGCGTGTGGTGAGAGTGCTCCGCGCACAATCCCTGTGGGTGCCTCGCCCAAGAGCGTTGCGGCAGGTGAATGGCATGCAATGCAAAATTGACCGAGCCGCCCTCCAGTCCGTTGCTGACCATCCTCGTTCATCGCGTGGAACAGAGGATCCACGACTGAATAGGCGTGCATGGAGATTGCCCATTCACGGTAGTGATCCGGATGGCACGGTTGGCACTGCTCCGGAGGGATGAAGACCGTGCGGTAGAGCGCAGCCGAATCACTCGTCGGTGGGCTCACCGGAGTGGTCGTCTCGCGGCAGCCGAATAGTACCAGTGCAATAGCGAAAGCAACAAGCAAACGGCACACTTGCGGAATGAGGAGGTCGTGATTCTACGTGTGCACCAAACTAACGAAACAGAATCGCGCATAGTTTCACTGGCGTGCGCGCTCGACAAGCTCAGCTAAGACGAGGAAGGCTTGTATCGGTGTCATCTGTTCCAAATTGAGCTGCCGAAGTTGCTCTCGGATTGGATCCGGTGCGGCTTCGAAGATTGAAAGCTGGACCGTGCGTTCAGCCGCAATCGAGAGTGGGGTAACGGTGGCTGGGCTGACCTGCTCCAACTGGTCGAGCAGCGCCCGCGCTCGTTCGACGACTGGCGGAGGCATTCCCGCCATCTGCGCCACGTGGATGCCGAACGAATGGTCGCTTCTGCCGGGGATGATGCGGTGAGGGAAGAGCAGCGTCGAGCCAACTTCCTTGACCTCGGCTTGGTAACAACAAATGCCAGGGTAGTGATCGGACAGCTCGGTCAACTCACGGTAGTGCGTCGCAAAGAGCGTCTTTGCACCAATGTGGTAGTAGATGTACTCAACGATTGCCCATGCAATAGCAATTCCTTCGCGGGTAGCGGTGCCTCGCCCGACTTCATCAAGCAAAATGAGACTCTGACGCGTGGCGTTGTTCACAATCGTTGCAGCTTCCTGCATCTCGACCAAGAACGTGCTCTCACCAGCTCCAAGATTGTCTTGGGCACCGACGCGGGTGAAGATGCGGTCCACAAGGGGAATTTCAGCACGGACCGCGGGAATGAAGGAACCAACGTGTGCCATCAGGACAAGGAGCCCGACCTGCCGCAAGTAGCAGGATTTCCCTGCCATGTTCGGACCGGTGATGATGTGAATCCACTCCTGGGGTGTTCCGATGAGTGTGGAGTTGGGTTGAAACATTTGTCCAGGGGGCAGGTGTGCTTCAACGACGGGATGTCGCCCCTCCTCGATGAGGAGTGCACCATCGGTTCGAATCTGGGGACGGACGTACCGCCGTTCGATCGCTACCGTTGCCAACGATTGAAACACATCGAGTTGGGCAATGCCACGGGCGAGGTCTTGAAGTTCGGCCACGTGTTCGGCGATCTCGGCACGAAGTTCTTCAAAGAGCTGCTGCTCCATACGCTCGACTTGTTCTGCTGCAGTAGCGATGCGCCCAGCAAGTTCGTCCAGTTCAGCGGTCGTATAACGTTCAGCATTTGTGAGCGTTTGCTTACGGATGAACCAATCAGGCACTTTTGTACGGTGTGCGTTAGTGACCTCGATGTAGTAGCCAAAAACGTTGTTGAAGCCGAGCTTGAGCGAGCCGATTCCCGTTTGCTGGCGGAGTTGCTCTTGGTAGCGATTGAGCCATTCTTTGCCGTGGTAGAGTGCCTCGAGCGCTTGGTCGAGCAGTGCGTTGAAGCCAGGACGGAACACTGCGCCGCTGCCGAGCTGGGTGCTCGGTTGCTCGACGAGTGCACGCTCGATATAGTCACGGAGGTGCACGAGGGCGGGGAGGTTGGAAAGGATCGTCTGGATTGGTCCACCGATGATAGACGCACCAAGCCGCTTGAGCAAGTGCACCTGACTGAGCACTGTCGCCAAATTCCTCACCTCCCGGGGAGTCGCACGGGCTGTGCAAATCTTGGTTACCAAGCGTTCTACGTCGCCGATCGGTTCGAGCAGCGTCCGCATGCGCTGGCGGAGCTCGTCGTCGCGGTAGAGTTGTTCGACTGCATCGAGGCGTTCGGTGATTGCATCCACTCGTCGGAGTGGTACGAGGACCCACTGTTTGAGCAAACGCGCTCCCATGGGTGTAAGCGTTCGATTGAGAACGCTGACGAGCGAAAAGTGTCCGTCACCGCTTGCCACAAGATCGAGGTTTCGCCGCGTCCCAGCGTCGAGCAGCATGACGTCGCGGTCGTTCCACCGTCGGAGCGTGCGCAGGTGCGCTACGTTACCGAGTTGGGCATCGCTGATGTAGCGAAAGAGTGCACCGGCTGCTGAGAGTCCTGCGTGGAGATCATCAACACCAAAGCCCTTGAGAGAATGCGTCCCGAAGTGTTCTGATAATATTCGTTGGGCATCAACTGTGTCGAAGAGCCACGGTTCAAGCCGTGTAATGATTGCTCGAATGTTGCGCTGGTCAAGCTCGCGCTGCACGCGCTCTGCCTCTGGCTTTGGTACAAGCACTTCTGCGATGCTCAACGTCTCGAGCACAGCAAGTGTCTCGTGCCAGTTCAGATGGCCGACCACAAATTCCCCCGTTGAGACATCAGCGTAAGCAAGTCCGACTGTGTGGTTTGTACTTGCAATCGCAGCGATGTATCGGTTGCTATCAGCATGGAGCACCTTGTCGTAGAGCGCAACACCTGGCGTGACGATTTCTACGACACCGCGCTTGACCAATCCACGAGCAAGCTTTGGGTCCTCGAGCTGCTCACAGACTGCGACGCGATAGCCTGCCGCGACAAGTTTCGGTAAGTACGTATCAAGTTGGTGGTGTGGAAATCCCGCTAAGGGGACATCGCCAGCGGCACCGTTATTGCGTTTTGTGAGAACGATACCGCATACTTTGGCGGTGATGGCGGCATCCTCGCCGAACGTTTCGTAAAAGTCTCCCATGCGGAACAGCACGATTGCATCGGCATGCTGCCGCTTGATTGCTTGGTACTGCCGCATCAGCGGCGTTTCCTTCGCAGTCATAGGGGATCGAAATTACTGTAGCCACTCGAAGGATGCGCGAATTTGCGCGATGCTATATCCAGCTCCAAGAGCGCACAAAAGCTTGATGCGTGCTTTCTGCCCATTGAGGAAATCGGCGAAGATGACGCCCGCTTCGTGGAGATGTTTGCCAGCACCTTCGTACGCGTAGATATGTTCAGTACGTCCGACCGGACAGCGAGACACTAAGACGACGGGGATCGTACGCTCGAGTGCTTCGAGGATTGCATAGTACGCTGGCGGAGGAACGTTCCCGACCCCCATCGCCTCGACGACGAGACCATTGGCTCCACGTTCGAGTGCCGAGCGAATGATCCACCCGTCCATGCCCGCGTAGCATTTGATGAGCGGAACAAACGATGGAATGTGTGTGGTGGGGAATGTCTCACGGTGGATGGGAGCGCGATATCTGACGGGCTTACCGTTCGAGATGCGTCCCAGTGGTCCAAAATCGAGACTACGGAAGGTGTTGATTTCCTCAGTGTCGGCTTTTGTGACCTCGGAGGCTGCGTTGATCACTCCTGCCATTACGACAAGTGTTCCCAAGCCACAGAACTCAGGATTGACAGCAATTTCAACAGCGTCGCGAAGGTTGCGGGGACCATCCCAATCTGGTTCGCTCGAATTGCGCATCGCCCCTACGACGACAACTGGTTTCGGATTAGAGATGGTGCAATCGAGGAGAAAGGCAGTTTCCTCGAGAGTATCCGTTCCGTGTGTGACAACGACGCCAGCAATATCGGGACGTTCGAGCAGGGACTGCGCAATCTGGGACACCTCGAACATCCGTTCTGGGGTCATGTGTGGTCCAGGGAACTTGCCATATTCGATAACTTTAATGTCTGCGAGTGTCCGAATTTCAGGGACGGCATCGAGAATATCGTGAGCATCGAGTGAGGGGATGACACCCCCGAACGCTTCGGAAAGCGACGATGCGATTGTCCCACCGGTGAAGATAATCGCGACGCGAGGTTTCACCTGCTTGCAGAGTGGTTCGTTCACTTTACGACAGGGAACCATGTGCACAGTCGGTGACTGGCGACAGTGACCGTGCAAAAGTACATCCCCGGTGCGAGCTTGTCGGTTTGGAGTGTGACCGTAGAAGTTGTCGCCTCACCGTGCAGCACTCTGCGACCGAGAGCATCCGAGATTGTCCAGGACCACGCACCGTGAGCAGGGTCATTGCCGGTGAGCCAGATCGTGCAGACGTCACCTGTGATAGGAAGCGGGGTGATATGAAGTTGGATGTGATCATTCGTTTCGGGTGCATTGCTCGTCGGGCGTTGCCCAACCCGGAAGTAAATCGGCACGATTGCGTTTGCAATGAGCGATTGCGGCGAGCCTGCAGGTCGAATTTTAGTTGCATCGAGTCCAAGTGTTGCGATACCGCTCGTCGTGCCGATTGGGGTAGTGAATGCAATGCGACCATCATCGCCTCGGTAACTTGGGTAGCCGAGTTGATTGTTCAATGCAAGTTGTCCGACTTGCTGGCGATAGAGGTCAGCTGCCATGACGGCATATCAATCACTGTTAGCGTCGTAGAGGTCAAATACAATGATGCTCGGTGAATTTTTTGCATAGGTGGGGTTGCCGATGTGGATCCCGTAGGGAGTGACTGGTAAGACGCGCTCGATCAGACCGGACCCGAAGGTACGTGCTGCTCGATTCCATGCTCGAAGCTGGAGGATGTCCCAGTACGGTAGTGTATCACCAGTAGCGGTAATGGTGTAATTGAGTGCATCAAAAAGCAAGATTTGGCCGTCGAGATTCCATTGGAGTGCATCGGCAAACGCTAGTTGCGAGCCGGACGTATCACCGGAATAGTTCGGGGTGTAGAGTCGATAGACACGGGCGGTTCTGCTCTCAGTATCGTAGATGTAAATCGTCGGTTCATAGGCAATCGAGGTTGCCGCAATGCGTTTCCCATCCGGTGAAATAGCGATACTTCGCCAGAAGGGGGTTGCATCGAGTACCTCCTCTTGAATCGTCGGAGTTGTGAGCAAGCATGCGCGGAACGTATTATCGTTGGCGACAAACAGGCAAATAGTCCCATCGTCAGTTACTGACGGCCGAGAGAAGATTCCAGCCTGGCTTGAAACTTGACGTGGTGTGCTCACATTGTTCGCATCGTCGAACACATAGAGTGCACCTGTGGTTGGTGAATAAACCAGTAAACGATCGGTGCCGGGTACTTGTGGATAGTCGGATGGCGATGAGCTGCTACCCCCGCCGTCGGTAATACCGACAGCATCGAACGCCTGTGCAGCAGCGGTTGCTTCCGCACCGTTGCCGTAAAGATCGCGGGCAGCCTGGATAATTGCCCGGCGTAAGTCAAGAAATTGGGAATTACGACGCAGATATGTCGTCAGTGCTCGGTAGTAGATGCGCTCGGTTTTTTCCCGACCGATTTGCTGTGCGATGAGGTAGCATGCGTGGTTTGGAATGCCACTGTTGATGTGTACGCCGCCGTTATCACCTTCCGGTGTTTCGGGAAGATGCTGATATTCGCTCATGTGGCGAGGTTGCCATCCCAAACTCTGCGGACCGCTTCCGCCATTATGTGGATCGATAAAACTGCGTAACGCACCGGAAGGGAAGTACGCTGTTGAGACGACATCTTCACCCAAGAGCCAATCATCGCGGTCCACCATCACGGCGAAGACGTCAGCCAAGGATTCGTTGATCGCACCGGATTGGCTCAAGTATACAAGGTTTGCCGTATGCTCAATCACGCCGTGCGTCATTTCATGGGCAGCGACGTCCAATGCTCGCGCCAATGGACGAAATGCACTGTTCCCATCACCATATGCCATGACTTTGCCATTCCAGTACGCATTGTCCATGGGGCGACCATTTTGAGTAACGTGGATAACGCTGATGATTGTGCCACCAGTACCATCGAGAGAATTACGGGCATGGGTTGTGCGGTAGTATTCATAGGCAATAGCGGCATTGGTGTGAGCCGAGACTGCTACAGGGTCGCTCCAGGTATTCGATGGTGACGTGATGTGGGATACACGTTCAAGGTCGGTATTGTTTGCATTCAACGTCAGTATCGCTCCGACTAGTTTATCAGGTAGGATGGATTGTTGTGGATTGTACATTGGACGTTATGCATCGAGCAAGTAGTATGTACTGCGCAGTCGGTAGGTGTGGAGTGTGCGTTGTTGACCGAGAAGATCAGTTGCTTGTGCAGTGGCAGTACCATCGCGATGGGTGTTATCGTAGGCAAATACGATATAGCCGTTTTTGCAATCGACAAATATTTCCCAGCGATGGAGACCGTCGGGGTATGCCGTCACATACCAGCATAAGCGGAGTCTCCATGGGGGTGTGCGCTCAGGGAAGAGAACGCGTTCGGTAATCCAATCTTGAGTTGATAGAATCGTAGAGAGGCCAGTGCGTGTTGCAAGGTGGTTTGCCGCATGTATTCGGGCAGATTCATCACTGATCTCCTCGTCGAGAGAAGGAGAAGGGTCCGTTGAAAACACAGTACCATGGGCAAGTTGAGCATATCCTTGAGCGTCAGTGTGGATACGCAGTTCACTGCCCCAGATAGGAATACCATTGTATGTTTGTTCAAGGACAGCGTGGTTCATACCGAGCTCATCCTTCCACTGTCGGATGAGTGATAGCTGGGTTGAGGGGAATCCTGCTCGGTTTACGATTGCAGTGGCGAGTGTGACGATTGCATTGCCGGCATGTTGCAGGTTTATTGCCTTTGGTTCGATGGATTCTAAGACATGACGTTCTGAGTAGATCGTTCGACCGCCTGCATCACTGATGGTGACGCTCAATCCGGGATGTTTAGCATGCATGTGCAATCGCTCAAATTTCGACAGATCAAGCGCTGGCAGCATATCAACTGATTGAGTACGCGGTATCGTTTTGGGGCGACTTTCCCAAATAATGGTTTAGTGAGGGATTGGGCAGTAGCATGCAACTCCAGCGTCATCAGTGCAAGTGCTGTGCTTGTCAAACTTCTCCACATGGTGACGATGTGCTGGATGTTGGGAAGGATTGTGACGCTGCAAAAATACTTTTCAGCAAGAATGCTCCTAATAGCATTCTCAGCTTAATCATTACTACTGACTGCATAGCGGCAGAATCGTAGAAGGCTATCGTACCATCTCACAATATCGTCTGGTAGATGGTCTGAACTACTCCATCGGATACGATGGATGCTCTTGTCAGTAGCGATTTCTATCCAATATGTCATATTCCCTGTCTCATTGATGTCTAATGTGTCGAGTCGGAGCGATACAGTATGGTCGAACAATCTTCGGACACTGCTTGCTGGCAGTTTCGCTGTCGTAATGATAAATGTATTACCACCACGAAGCTCCCATTCATCAATGGTACCATTCCGTTCGATTCTGTAAACCCTTCCGTATCCTGTAACTCCACCGCTACTTCCGACCGCGATCCGCTCGATGGGTATGTAAGTGCTTGGAGTAGAACTTGAACATCTAAGGAAGAACGTTACGACACTGACCAGAATGGATAGTTCATGGAACAATCTCTGCGAGGGCATAGTATAGTCTGCAATTATTTAATTTTGAAGGTAGCCCACAATACGCAATGCGTATCATAAATTTGTATCGTAAGATGCTCAAATTATCAACATGATTCGATTTCAAAGGCATCAGTTCAAGTTTACCGTTTAAGAAGACGATACCTTGTAGTGTAACATCTGTTTCGAGAGTATTCTTTAGTGATTTCGTTATTTTGCAATTAGAACGTGTTGTATTATCAGATGGTAGACCATGGTCTCACGTCGGCAGTGCCAGTTCGTCATTGCGCTTGCATGGTTCTGGGCGATTGCAACAATTGACCCTGCGACTCTCATAGCTGATGAGAACGTCGGTATTGGGACAACTCGACCAGATAGCTCCGCTGTGCTCGATATCAGCATTGAGGCACTCACGCAGCCACGTGGGTTGCTGATTCCTCGACTAAGCCTGTTTCAGCGAGATGCCATTACCCTACCTGCTCCTGGACTGTTGATATACAATACGACCTCAGGCCGTGTTGAAATAAATATTGGCACGCGAACTAACCCACGCTGGGTTCCTTTTCTTGTTAGTGGCGATTCATCGGGTGGTGACTGGGCATTGATTGGAAATGCTGGTCTGGATCCTGCACGTCATTACCTCGGAACGATTGACGCTGTCCCTCTGATATTAAAGACAAATGCTATCGAACGAATTCGTATCACAGAGAATGGATACATTGGCATTGGAACAGCTACACCATTAGGTTTACTCAGCGTTGGACCTAACTCGGAATTTTATGTTGATGCCAATGGACAAATTCATTTACGAGGAACTAATACACGTATCCTTCTTCAGGGCAATCCAGGCGTCGCTGGTGATCTGCTCATTAGTGGTGGAAACTCATCAGCACCTCGGTGGACAAAAGTGCTCGACTCTCTTTCTGTAAATCAATTATTTACGACAAATATTTTTACTCAAATCCTCCAAGTGGATACACTGCGTACTCGCTCAATCAGAGCACGAATTCCTTTTGATTCTATTACCACCGGCGTTAATGAAGGTCAGGTTTTGACTGTTGGTTATGGCTCGGTACTTGAACCATCGGGAACGGGTATTATTCGTGCAAATGCATTTCGAGGTGTTGGTTCAACAAGCGATGCGGTTGACCTTGGTACAGGAGAGGTGAGCGGTGTACTCCCAATTGAGAAAGGTGGTACCGGTTTGACATCACTTGGTCCTGCGGGATCAATTGCGTACTCTACTGGCACAGCTCTCGGATTTACATCAGCAGGAAGCCCTGGTCAAGTACTTGTATCAGCAGGGGGAGGCACACCGCAGTGGCAAACCATTACTGCATCAAGTATTAACGCGTGGTCATTAAGTGGCAACACATTAACTGGTTCAGAATTTTTAGGGTCAACGAATGCACAACCACTTATCATACAAACTAATGGAACCGAGCGGATGCGCGTGACGACGAGCGGTAGTGTCGGGATTGGGACAACAAGTCCATCGGCATTGTTACACGTTGCCGGGACGGGACGGTTTGATGGGGTGTTGACAGCGGACAACAACCTTGTGGTCAACGGCAATGCGACGTTGGGTGATGCGGCAGCTGATGTGGTGACGGTTGTTGCCGGGACGGTGACGTTGCAGAACGTGCCGGGTAATTCGACGGCGACGGACGTGTTAGTGCGGACAGTAGACGGGAACGTCGCGTACCGTTCGGCGAGCAGTTTGTTAGGCGCCAGTGGGTGGAGTTTGACCGGGAACAGTGGGACGGACCCGTTGGTGAACTTCCTTGGGACGACGGACAATCAGCCGTTGGTGATCCGGACGAACAACACCGAGCAGCTGCGTGTGACGACGAGCGGCAGTGTTGGGATAGGGACAACAAGTCCATCAGCATTGTTACACGTTGCCGGGACGGGGCGGTTTGATGGCGTGTTGACAGCGGACAACAACCTTGTGGTCAACGGCAATGCGACGTTGGGTGATGCGGCAGCCGATGCAGTGACGGTTGTTGCCGGGACGGTGACGTTGCAGAACGTGCCGGGTAATTCGACGGCGACGGACGTGTTAGTGCGGACAGCAGGCGGGAACGTTG
>Ga0308409_1000049_pt1 | contig 75017 bp, 71 predicted proteins | sample HotsprSampleMSe4_FD_203469 | JGI IMG/M metagenome (GOLD analysis project Ga0308409, IMG submission 203469) | Hot spring phototrophic mat microbial communities from Mushroom Spring, Yellowstone National Park, Wyoming, United States - 20060912_MSe4 ... | reverse complement strand
GCAACTTGCAGGTGGACGAATCGGCCCTCACGGGAGAGTCGGTGCCGGTGGAAAAACGGCTGGGATCCCTCCCCGAAGACACGCCGTTGGCCGAGCGCCAGAACATGGCCTACGCCGGCAGCTTCGTGACCTTTGGCCAAGGGGCGGGGGTGGTGGTGGCCATCGGTAACCAGACCCAAACAGGCCGCATCTCCAAGCTGATCGAGGAAGGGGGATCCCTGCAAACTCCCCTGACACGTAAGTTTGAGGCGTTCAGCCTGACTTTGCTGAAAATTATCCTCACCTTGGCTGCGCTTACTTTCCTGGTGGGGCTGGTGCAGGGCCAGGCGGCAGCGAGTGTCTTTGAGGCGGCGGTGGCGCTGGCGGTGAGTGCTATCCCCGAAGGGTTGCCGGCAGTAGTTACCGTAACCCTGGCCATTGGGGTTTCCCGTATGGCCCGACGCCATGCGATTATCCGCAAGTTGCCGGCGGTAGAAACTCTAGGCAGCGCCACGGTGATTTGCTCGGACAAAACCGGCACCCTCACGGAAAACCAGATGACGGTGCAGGCCATCTACGCCGGATCCCGGCTCTACCGGGTTAGCGGCAGCGGCTACAGCCCCCAGGGCCAGATCCTACCTCAGGAAGACGATTCCCCCGTCGAAATCCGCCAATCGCCTGCCCTAGAGGCTTGCCTGGTGGCCGGCTGCCTCTGCAACGACACCCGCCTCCAAGCCAAGGACAACGGCCAGTGGGAAGTGGTAGGGGATCCGACTGAGGCGGCTCTGCTCGTGGCGGCGCAGAAGGGGGGTCTGGATCGAGAAGATCTGCAGCGCCGCCGCCCTCGCCTGGACAGCATCCCCTTTGAATCCGAGTTTCAGTACATGGCCACCCTGCACCGGTTGGGGCCGGAGGAGCACTGCATCTACGTCAAGGGATCTGTAGAAGCTCTCTTGCCCCGCTGCGGCAGCCAGATGGGATCCCAGGGGGAGATCCAGCCCTTGGAAGCGGAGCGGATTCGGCAGCAGGTGGAGGCCTTGGCGCGGCAGGGGCTGCGGGTTCTGGCCTTTGCCCAAAAAACCGTCCCCAGCAGCCAAACGCAAGTGGATCACCCAGATTTGCAAGAGGGTTTGATCTTCCTCGGTTTGCAGGGAATGATCGACCCGCCGCGCCCAGAGGCCATTGCCGCCGTGCGCTCCTGCCAAACCGCCGGGATCCAAGTCAAGATGATTACCGGCGACCATGTGCTCACGGCCCAAGCCATTGCCGAGCAGATGGGCCTGGGCGGCGGCAAACCGGTAAAAGCCTACAGCGGCCGGGATCTGGAGCAGCTCGGCCCAGAGGAGTTTGTCACTGCCGCCAACGAGGGATCCGTCTTTGCGCGGGTGGTGCCGGAGCAAAAGCTGCGCCTGGTGAAGGCCTTGCAGTCGCAGGGTCAGGTCGTGGCCATGACCGGCGATGGGGTCAACGACGCCCCGGCCTTGAAGCAGGCAGATGTGGGCATTGCCATGGGGAGGGGCGGCACGGAAGTGGCCAAAGCCGCCGCCGACATGATCTTGACCGATGACAACTTTGCCTCCATCAAGGCCGCCGTCGAGGAGGGGCGCACTGTCTACAACAACTTGCTCAAGGCCATCGCCTTCATCCTGCCGGTGAACGGGGGGGAGTCGATGACCATTCTCCTCAGCGTCCTCCTCAACCGGGAGCTGCCCATTTTGGCCATTCAAGTGCTGTGGCTGAACATGATCAACTCCATCACCATGACGGTGCCCCTCTCCTTCGAGCCCAGCACGGGGCGGGAGATGGCCCAGCCGCCGCGGGATCCCGATGCCAACTTGCTCTCTCCTCGGCTGCTGCAGCGCATCCTGCTGGTGTCGGTGTTCAACTGGATCTTGATTTTCGGGGTTTTCGAGTACATCGAGCAAACCACCGGCAACCTCAGCCTGGCCCGCAGCATGGCCATTCAGGCGCTGGTGATTGGGCGTATTTTCTATTTGCTCAGCCTCAGCCAGGCCATTCCCACCCTGTTGGGCCGCGGGCGGGCCAGCCAGTTGGATCGCCGCGAACGCCTGATGGATACGGCGGCTATCGCCATCGGCGTTGGGGCGGCCATCCTGCTGCAGATCCTCTTCAGCCAGTGGGGCGTGATGAACATCATTTTCGACACGGCACCTTTGTCTTGGGATCAGTGGGGCTTTTGTCTGTTGGTGAGCCTGCCCATGATTGGGGTTGCGGTTCTGGCCAACCGGCTGGATCCGGGAGGGGTCTCGCTGGCTCGCTCCCGCTAGCTGCCTAGGCCAAGGGGGCGTCTTCGGCGGGCTTGACCGGACCCGGGTGGAGAAGAGCCGAGCGCCACTGCTGTGCCGAAGAGGCCTTTTGGAGGGTGCAGCGGCGCCTGAATTCTTGTCCACAGGGATCATCCAGCCTCCTCCAGTCTCTGGGAGGGGCGGCAAGGGCTTGCCGCCAGTTGCGTTTTGGCTGAATGGCTGCCCTCAGCGGTTGACCTGAGGGATGAGCAGTTGCCGCAGGGCTTCTTTGAGGTGGGGATATTGGAAGGGGAAACCTAGCTGCAGCGCGGCCTGAGGGATCACTTTCTGCCCTGTTAGAACCACCTGAGCTGCTTCGCCCAGCAGCAGTTCTAGGGCTGGGGCTGGTACCGGCAGCCACGAGGGGCGGGCCAAAACTTGTCCCAAAGTGCGGCAGAACTCTTCCATCTGCACCGGGTTGGGGGCAGTGGCGTTGAAGACGCCGGATCCCTGCTGCAGCAGGAAGCAGGCTAGGCTCACCCAGTCGTCGCGGTGGATCCAGGAGACCCACTGCTTGCCAGAGCCAATGGGGCCGCCGAGGAAAAACTGAAAGGGGGCAAGCATTTGGGCCAGCGCTCCCCCATCGGGCCCCAACACGATCCCGGTGCGCAGGATGGCCAGGCGGATCCCCAGCTCCTCTGCCGGGCGGGCGGCAGCTTCCCAAGCTTGACAGACTTCTGCCAAAAAGCCTTGGCCCGGGGGATCCGCCTCCGTCAGGGGATCCCCTTCGGGATGGGATCCGTAGTAGCCCACCGCCGAGCTGCTGAGGAGCACCCGGGGCTTTTGCTGCAGGGAAGCAAGAGCCTGGACAAGAGCCTGGGTAGTTTCCACGCGGCTGCGGCGGATCTCTCTTTTCTTAGCTTCTGTCCAGCGGGAAGAGGCCAGGGGCTCTCCGGCCAAGTTGACAATGGCCTCGTAGCCTTCCAGAGCTGAGGCCCAGGCTTGCGGTTGGTAGGGATCGTACTCCAGCAGCTTGAGGTTGGGGGATGCTCCCAGAACGCGGCGGGCCTGCTCAGGGCGGCGGCTCAAAACCAACACCTCATCTCCTCGCTCCAGCAGGCGGGCCACCAAGCGGCGCCCGATAAAACCACTCCCACCCGTGATGGCAATGCGCATAGGCGGATCCCGATAAGCACCCTACAAGCCCCTGGGCTCTCTGTTGCCTTCGTCCTTTGGACGGCGTAGAGCTTGCCCAAGGTAGGAACCTCTAGCCTAGCGCGTTTCCGGGTTTGGCCATAGCCGGTTTTTCTCTGGGCTGTCCGGCAGTTCCTGCTTGGCGTTGACCGAAGACCCGGAAAAAGAGCCGAAATCCGCCTCCGCCGTACCGGAGTAGAGCTGAAAAGAAAAATGTTTTGGACCACCGCCTGACACGTTCGGAAAAATCGGCTTCAATAAGCCCTAGCTGCGCTTCCCAGTAGCAGAGGTGGTCTTTCATCCCCCGATTGCTTCCCTTCACCCGTGACACCCAAGTCTACTTCGCGTACCTCGGCTCGCCCCATGTCTGTCAATGAGGGGCAGGTTCCTCGGCCTGAGCTGGGCGTCTCTATTGCTCCGCGGCTGCGTCGTTTGCAGGGGCAGGGATCCCTGGTTCGGGCCGGAGCGCCCCCTTCTCTCCCGGTTCCCGGCCCGCGGACGATCCCCGTCCGGCCTTCCTGTTCAAGAAATCTGTCTCGCCTGCGGGAACGACGAGCCCCAGAGCCGGAGCCCCAAGCTTGGGAACTGCTCTGTCGCATCGGGGTGAACCTCGTGTTTACGGCGGCTGCCCTCGGCGGCCTGTATCGCCTTTTACCGGTGCAGTTGGCCCAGCACCACCGCCTGCAGGTTTTGGAGCAGAACCTCGAAGTCCTCTCAGCCCGAGTCTCACGGTTGCGGGAGGGAGTGGATCGCGGCATGGATCCCTTGCAGCAGCAAGCCCTCATCAAGGAACGCCTCAACCGCGTGCCGCCCGATCAAATCCAGGTGCGCCTGCTGGATCCCAGCGACCTAGTAGCCGACGCGGAGAAAAAGGCACCCCCCACCTGGATTGGACAATCTCCCCAGTTGTCCAGAAGGCCCTAGCTAGGACTGTTGCAGCAGCAGGGCCGCCTCTTTGGCAAAGTAGGTGAGGATCATGTCAGCGCCGGCCCGCTTCATGGCCAAGAGGGATTCCATCATCACCTTCTTGCCGTCGATCCAGCCCTTTTGCTCAGCAGCCTTGATCATGGCGTATTCGCCGCTCACGTTGTAGGCGGCCACGGGCAGATCTGTCGCTTCCTTGACCCGATAGATAATGTCCAGGTAGGCCAAGGCCGGCTTCACCATCACAATGTCCGCCCCTTCCGCCTCGTCCAGCTCCACTTCTCTAAGGGCCTCGCGGGCGTTGGCGGGATCCATCTGATAGGTTTTTTTATCCCCCCACTTGGGCGCGGATCCCAGGGCATCGCGAAAAGGGCCATAGAAAGCGGAGGCATACTTGGCGGAGTAGGCCAGAATCGCCACGTCGGTATAGCCTTGCTCATCCAGGGCCTCGCGAATGGCGCCGACGCGACCGTCCATCATGTCGGAGGGGGCCACGATGTCGGTTCCCGCTTCCGCCTGGGAGAGGGCCTGCTTAACCAACACCTCCACTGTCTCGTCGTTGAGGATCACCCCGTCCCGCACAATGCCGTCGTGGCCGTCGCTGTTGTAAGGATCCAAGGCCACATCCGTGATCACCAGGATCTCGGGGATCTCCTGCTTGATCCGACGCACCGCCCGCTGGATGAGGCCCTCCGGGTTGAAGGATTCTCGCCCCGTGGGGTCTTTCTTTTCTTCGGGCACCACCGGGAAGAGGGCCACCGCCGGGATCCCCAAGTTGGCCGCCTCCTCCACCTCCTTGAGGAGCAGATCCAGGGTGTAGCGGTAGCAGCCGGGCATCGACTCCACCTCTTGCCGCTGGTTCTCCCCTTCCATGACAAACAGGGGGTAGATGAGATCCTGCACCCGCAGGTGGGTCTCCTGAACCAGCTGGCGAAGGGCCTCGGTGCGCCGCAGCCGGCGGGGACGGTAGATCAGGTCTTGGCTCATAGGAGCAGGAGAAAGAGGGCCTCTCTATTTTGCCATGAGGGCCCCAGGAGCTCAGTCAAAGCGGAGGGGGAAAATGCCGCTCCAACCAGCAGCCAATTGCTTGCTGAACAGCTGCAGCCTCGCAGTCGTGCAAAAGGTCGTGGCGCGACTGGGGAAAATCGTAGACTTCACCCTTGGGAAGCCGACAGGCAAACTCCACAGCGCCAGCAGGATTGACAACAATATCGGCAGAGGTGTAGAGCACCAAAACTGGCAGCTCCAGCCGGTGGGCTTGTTCAAGGCAGCGCCGGCCGCTGCGCACCAGCTCCGCCGTAAACCGGGCCCGGGTAACACCACACACGTAAGGATCTGCAGCCAAGGCTGCCTGCTGCTCCGCTAGGGAGGTCACCCGCCCGGGTTCGTAGAGGCCGGTCAGGGCCAACTGGGGCAAAACCTTGTCCAAGACCTGTAAAAGACCCCAGGTAAAGTGGTTGAAATAGTGGTCGATACGAAAGGCCGGGGAGATAAGGATCAAACCTTGCACCTGGTCGGGGTGAGCAAGCGCACATTCCGTAACCCAATTGGCCCCTGCACTGTACCCACACCAGATCTGCGGGAGCTCTCGCTGGGGCCAAACTTGCTTGACGATTGCCTCTAGATCCGCTTGGTACTGGCCGAAGCGGTCGATCCAGCAGCGAACCAAATCCCCGCATGTCGGGCGCCAAAGCTTCCCACCCCTGAGCCGCCAACTCCGCCGCCAAGGGGCCAAACCCGCCGCCGTGATCCCCTTTGCCGTGCAACAGCAACACCCGGCCCCGCGGGGATCCCTGTAGCCAGTGGCGCAGAAAAACCGCGGTGCCGTCTGAAAGCTGTAGTTCCCGGGAGCAATAGATCTCTTGAGACGACGGAGGTCTTGCCTGACTGGGCAACCGCTCCTCTGAAGCATCCCAGTGGTTTAACTGATGAACTGGATTACCGGACAAGTCAAAAGGCATAGATAGGTACCCAGCCAGCAAAGCCGCAGATCCCATCCTCCCATTCCCCAGCCTTCTCCAACACTGCTGCCGCTGAGCGAGCGCAATGTTGCTTTTCGCTTTAAAACATTTCTTAACAATTTTGCCCCTTGCCAGGGATCCCTATCTGGCCGAGCTTTGCGGCTCTTTTCCGGCAAGTGTCCGAGGCGTTTTGGGGACAAATTGGGGCCAACGGCGGGAATGAGGAGCTGTTGGGAGGTATGATCTTGTGAAGAACTTTTGCCGAGCCTCAGGTCTGACGGGATCCCGTCTCCGTGGCTCTCGGTCTTTGCTCTACCATTGCTTTGTTGCTTGTTCGCTTCATCCACTTGGAAACGGGTCGCTGAAACTATGCTGTTACTGAAAATCTCTGTTTACGCGGTGGTAATCTTTTTTGTGGGACTGTTTGTTTTTGGTTTCTTGAGCAATGACCCTGCCCGCAACCCCAACCGTCGGGACATGGAATGAGGGATCCCGCATTTGGGCGTTCCTGGTGAGAAGGGCTTACGCCTTAAGGGGGTGCTTGACGCATCCCCTGCTTTCGCTTAGCTCTCAATCCAAAGCAACGGCTCGGCTTGCCTACTGAAAGACTGTAATCAGAAGAGTCTGGGATCCAGAGCGGTTTTGCTGGTCAAAGGCAGTGATTCGAAACTGCCAAACGCCGGCAGGATCGCCAGGAGCAACCCGGAAGTCGGTGTTGAAGCTACAGAAAGTGGCACCTGGGCTGCAGCCAACCTGCTGGGGGCTAAAGACTTCCCTTTGCACGCGCGTGCCAAGCGGGTTGAAGGTTTCCAGTTCCACAAACTGGGTTGAGCGGGCGCCGCCCGGCACACTGACCTGCACCGTGAAAGCCGGTGTGGAGGTGCCTACGCGCCCAGAGGTAGGCGGATTGATAAAGGAAACGGTTGGGCTTTGGGGTGGAATGACAATCGATCCGCCAGAGTTGCCGCTGTTGCCGCAGGCGGTCAGAGTGGTGGCTAGAAAGCCCGTTGCCAAGAGAGTTAGCGCAGCGCGTCGCATTCTTGCCTTTTCTCACGAAACTTTGCAGAAACCTGGTGAAACCTTGGAAACCCCTTGTCCCTTCTCTGGGGCAAGTTTGCCTCTAGGCTAATCTTTGCTGCTCCAGCCCAAGAGCAAATGCGCAATCGCGCAAAGATAGAAGGTCTTTTGCGCTAAAGCAGCAGCAAGCGCCGCAGGATCAGGGCTAGGAGGGCAGCGAAGCTGACCACGATGAGCTGTCCTGGCAGGGTATAGCCAGAGTAGAGCCGAAGCAACTGCAGCAACTCTCCATTCCAGGGCTGAGTAGCTAAGAGATAGGTGATCCCGGTCAGGTGAACCAGGGTCAGGGCCACCAAACCGGCGGCGGCCAAGTCTTGCAGACGCACCGGCGCAGAGAGGCTGGGCTGCACGTAGGGGTTGCGGCGAGGGGGAAAGGAGGCGCGCGGTAAATGAGGATCCGTTTGTCGAAAGGCCATTGTCCCGCAGGCCCAGGCTGCAGGCAGAAACCCGAGCAAATAGCCGAAGGCGGGCTGGTACAGGTATTGCCATCCGCCTCCTTGGGCAAACACCTGCAGCCCCGCCAACCCCAATCCCAGATAGACGATCTGAGCGCACACTGCCGCCACCGGCCCCGCCAGACAGGCCGTCAGCAGCACGCCGCCGATTTGCAGGGAAAAGCTATATCCGCCCACCCCTGGCCACTGAGGCGGCAAGCTCACCTGGGTTAGGGTGCCCAAAATGGTCAAGATCACCCCAATCGCGATCCAGAGCCATTCCAGAGGGGTTAACAGTCGGCCAGAGCGCATAGCCGAGGGGAAGTCTTTTTCTATGCTAGAAGAGGACAAAGTACAGAGAGAGTAAGGTGGTCAAGCCAGAATGGATTGAATTGGCGCAGGCCCTGGCCGAGGCTGCCGGAGCGGTGATCCGACCTTTGTTTCGCGGGGAGCTGAAAGCCGAATACAAGGAGGCCCGCTCGCCAATTGTAACGATAGCCGACCGGGAGGCGGAACGGGCGATGCGGGCGCTGCTGGCCGCCCACGTGCCGGAGCACAACATCCTCGGCGAGGAGTTTGGCTTCCACCAGACCGGATCCCCCTACACCTGGGTTTTGGATCCCTTGGATGGCACCATCGCCTTTTCCACCGGCAAGCCCACCTTTGCCACTTTGATCGCCCTGTTGGCGGAGGATCGCCCCATCTTGGGCCTCATCGATCAGCCGGTGCTGCGCGAGCGCTGGCTGGGGGTGCAGGGACAACCAACCCGCTGGATAACCCCCTCCACCCAACAGCTCACGCGCACCAAAGCCACCACTGAACTCAGCCGCGCCTACCTAAGCTGCACCACCCCCGATTTGTTCGCCCAGCCTGACCAGCGGCAGCGCTTTCAGCAGCTCAGCCGCTCGGTTCACATCACCTCTTACGGCGGCGACGGCTACCAGTACGGCTTGTTGGCCAGCGGCTACATCGATCTGGTGATGGAGTGTGGGCTTGCCCTCTACGACTTTGCTGCTCTCGTGCCTGTTATCGAGGGATCCGGCGGCCTGATTACCGATTGGTCGGGGGATCCCTTGACCCGCACGTCTAGGGGGGAAGTGCTGGCGGCGGCCAACCCCGACTTGCATCGCCAGGCCTTGGCTGCAATAAGCTCCGAGAGGTAGTCCCTAGCCCGAAGGTAAGCGCTGGGGAGCGATTGTTAGAAATTGTTGCTGACAAGATAAGGCTCTAGCCAAGTTCTTCGTCCGGCGCCCCCGTCGACAACCGGTACCGCCACCCCCGGCAGTGCCAGTTCAGACCAAAAGCGTACCAAGCTTTCCCTTTTCTCCATAGCCGTTTCCTGACACTTTCTGACCCCAAACTCAACTGCAGTTTAAGGCTGGAAGTGCTTATCTGGAGCGGGTTTATGGCTTTGGGTGGCTGGAAGCGGGCGAACGGAATCGAACCGTCAACAGCAGTTTGGAAGACTGCGGTTTTACCATTAAACTACGCCCGCACAGGCATTTGCCTCTGCAGCTACCTATACTAGCATCTGCCGGCAGTCTCCTTCTAAGACCATCGCCGCTCAAAGCAGAGAGACGAGATGCTACTCATCGACGCTGAAGCTTCTTCTGGCGTTTCTTTTGCCACTGCTGAAACTCCTTTTCGTAGCGTTCACCCTCCGTTTGATAGGCGTTCCAGCCTTTGAGGGAAACTGTCAAGCCCCAGCCCATGAGTATAAACAGCGACCAGGATAGCCCTCCGCCGGAAAGCCAGTCCAAGCCCAGCAGAAAGCTGTTGACAATTGCATATCGCCCCAGCAACTGGTAAAACTGCCGGCGGCGGTAGCGCTGGAATTCGCGATGTTGGCTGTTCAGCTCTTGCCAAGCCTTCCATTCCTGTTCGGCCAGATCCAGCTCTTGGGGGGAGATCCCCAGTTCGGCGGCCATCTCCTGCAGTTGGGCGCGGGTAAACTCGCCCAGACGCGGCTGGCGGGCCATGGCCCGCTGGAGAATTTGTTGCACGTCCTCTTGGCTGTACCGGGATCCCGACATTGGGTCTACACACAACCTTACAATTCTTAGCCCAAGTTAGCCAGATCTTGCAGCTCGTTAAGTTCGCCTTGCTGCAGAACCCAACCGCTAGACTAAACCTAGGCCAGCCCGCCAGGCGCTTTCTCCACGGCTAAGTTACTCCTTGCCAACCGAACTTGCCAATAGGGCTATGACTTCTACCCGCCCTAGATCCCGCCAGAGCCGTCAGAGTCGGACTTCCCTATTGAGCGATCTGCTGGAGGCTTTGCCCCATCTGCGCCCGCAACTTTATTTCAAGTCTTCTCTGGTTGCCCTTAGCCACGCCATCGAGGATCAGGTGTTGCAAGGTCAGGGATCCCCGTGGGTGTTCGCCAATTTTCAAAAGGAGCGCTACTACCGCCAGGAGGCGCGGCGCTACCGTCGCATCGGCGCGGTTGCCCAAGATGTGTTTGTGTTGGCTGCTCCCGATGGGGCTCAGGCCGACCTGCCCCCTGACTTTATCCCCCTGGATCCGGAGGATCCGCTGGCGCAGGAGTGGCATTTGATCGTTATCGACGCCCACTATGCCACCTGCTTGGTGTGTCGGGAGCGGCCCTGGCAGGGCAGCGACATGGATGCGGCCCGCCAATTCGATGGCATCTGGTCATTTGATCGCTCCGTCACTGCCCAGGCGGCTTTGGCTCTGTTGCCGAAGATCCTTGGCTACCGTCCGGATCTGGCCCCTCGCCTGGAGCCGGTTCGCCAGTACCTCGAAGGAGCTCCCCAGGATGCTGACAGCCAACTGAACCCCGGCCCTTTTACGGAGCGGCTGATCACCTATCTCCAGGTAGGGCAATACAAGCTGCAGCGGGCCTATCGCACCATTCAAGCTCAAGAGCGCAAAGAACACTTGATCAACCGCATCAGCAGCGCCATTCGCCAGTCTTTGCATCCCGGCAATATCCTGACCATTGCCGTTCAGGAATTGGGTCAGGCAGCGAAGGTGGGGCGCTGTTTGATCTACCGCTACGACGGTCAGGTTCCTGCTGTCCAGATCGATCACGAGTATCACACCCTGACGATGGGCAGCCTCAAGGGATCCCTCTGGCCCGTGCCAAGCAACCCTTTTTTGCAGGAGGCGATGGCCTCGGCCCAACTGGTGTGTTGCGAGGACACCCAAAAGGATCCGCGCTTGCAGCAAGTGCCGGAGCTGTGGCAGGCGGCGCAAATTCGCGCTTGGGTGGCCATGCCGATTCTCTATCAGGGGCGGTTGCTGGGCCTATTGGAGCTGCACCACCAACACCCCCGCCGCTGGCAGCTGGCCACCCTGGAGCTGGCGGAAGCCATTGCCAACCAGGTAGGAGTAGCCCTCCTGCAGGCAGAAGCCTATCAGCACCTGGAAGAGCTGAATCGCCAGTTGCAGGCTCTGGATCGGGCCAAGTCGGAGCTGATTGCCGTGATCGGGCACGAGCTGCGCACTCCTTTGTCCACCATTCAAGTGTGTCTGGAGTCTTTGGCCGGCGACCCCGACATGCCCTTGGAGAGGCGCCAGGAGATGTTGAATGCGGCCCTGCAGGATGCCGGTCGGCTGCGGGAGCTGGTGCAGGATTTTCTCACCCTCTCCAAGCTGGAAAGTGGTCGCGTTCGCTGGCATATTGAGCCGCTGTCTGCCCAAGAATGCGTGGAGCTGGCCCTGAGCAACGTGAAAGCGCGACGACGGCACGAGGAGTTACCCACCATCGAGCAGGCGCTGCCCAAACGGCTGCCGATGGTCAGGGCAGATGGCGAGTGGCTGGTGGAAGTGTTGCGCAAGCTGTTGGACAATGCCTGCAAGTTTACTCCTCCCAGCGGGCGGATCTGGATCCGGGCAGAGGTGGAGCCACCAGCCGGCGAACCTGGAGAAGCGATGGTGAGATTTACTGTGGCCGACAGCGGGCGAGGCATTGAGCCGGAGCGGTTGCAAGCCATCTTCGAGCGGTTTTACCAGGCAGAGGGATCCCTGCGCCGTTCCGTGGGCGGGACGGGTTTGGGGCTGGCCATCTGCCGGCTGATCGTTGAGGCGATGGGGGGGCGCATCTGGGCCGAATCGCCGGGGATCAACCAGGGCAGTGCCTTCCACTTCACCCTGCCGATAGCAAACCCACGAACCCAGACTCAGCCCTCGATGGCCGCCTGAAAAGTGGGGGGCTGCCAGGCTGCTGCGATGAGCTGGGATCCCAGCCGGCAAATGCAAACCGCGAATGTCCAACAAATCAGGTTGCCGCATAGCTCCCCTCTCCCAAAGGGAGAGGGGCTGGGGGTGAGGGATGGCACGCCCTATTGGGAGTATAAACTCAGGCAGCGCTCCCGAATGGCCTGGAGATTGAAGGCCAAGTCTCGGCAGATGCGCCGTTCCACCAGGCCGACCGGCATGCGGCGCGGCGGCTTCACCTGCAGGTGGTAGGTGAGCAAAGTTTGCTGGTTTAGCCACTCGGCCAGCTCCCAAAACCCCTCGAAAAGGAGAAAGTCCCCCTCTATTTCTTGGAAGCGAAGCTGGTGGGGAAAGATTTCCTCAATGGCCAGCACCACTGCCGCCGAAAAGCGGGCAAAGAGAACCTTTTGGGATCCCACCTGGCGTACCAGCTTGCGGCCGTTCTCGCTGCCGAGGAAGCGGGTTTCCACCAAGTTGGGCACAAACTCCGCCAGATGGTCGTAATCGGTTAAAACCTGCCAAACCCGCTGCCGCTCCACCGGGATCAAGACGCAACCTCGCACTTGGCGGCGGCGATCCCCCAAGTCCTCCACCTCCACTTGGATGTCTTCGGGAACTGGGATCCCGTCTTGCGGGGCAGGGTCTGGGAGGCTTTGGGGATCCTGTGCGGAGTCGGAAGGCATGGCCAGCAATCGAAGCGCGTCAGGGTTGCAGAACAAAGGGGAAGGGCCGGCAGCCCCAACCCAAGCCCAGTCCATTGTACGAGGAATTGTATAGGGGACAACGCGCTAGGGGAAAAAGGCCCGGAACCAGGCGACGATCACCTGCCACACCTGCTCCAAAAAGGCGAAGGGATCCCGCAGCTCCTGCAACACCTGCCGCGGGCCAATTCTAAAGACCACGTACAGCACGGCCAGGAGGACCACGATCCCCACCGCCGTCCAGATGGCCTCCCGAACCACCCGCACCCAGAAAACCAGCACAAAAATGGCGATGGCCACCGCGGCCACCAGCGGCAGGGTCTCCAGTACCATCGCGTCCTCCCTTTGGCTTGGGTTTTGGCCTCTGACCTTAATCTACCCAGTCGAGCCCTGTTGTAGATGCGCCGGGGATCCCATCCCGTAAAATGGGATCACCCCGATGAGCCTTCTTTGCTTGGCTAGACCTATGGACATCATCACCTTTGGCTGGGTTGCCGTTGCGGCTTTCTTCGCCCTTTCCATTGCCTTCGTGGTTTGGGGCCGTAACGGCATGTAGCCCCAAGCATCCCCCTTGTCCTTCGCTACCTCTGGCTCTATGGAAACCGACTTGCCCTGGGTGGCCCGCCTTGCGTATGGGAGCATCTTTTTGCTCTTGACGGCTGTAACGGTGGGCGTTGGCTACATCACCTTTATCGACTGGCGGGATCGGCGGCGGCGCAACGAGGCAGAACGGCAGGCTCGCCGCTCCAAGCGTCGCTAGCTCCTGGGGTTCTGGGAGAGGGGCCAAGAAGTTTCTCATCTCAATCGGGCTTACCGCCAACAACCCTCAGAGTAGGAGAGGCTACCGGGGGCAAGGGATCCTCAGGCTGGAGGCAAGAGAGCTCTTGCAGGAGGCTCTGGTTGGCTTCCCAGAGAGCTTGCAGGTTGTAGCCAGCGTAGGTGGGCAGAAAGTCGGCCAGCTTGCGGTTGGCCTCCCCCAGCAGGATCATGCAGCCGCGGCGGTTGCCGTTTTGCAGGTGGTAGTAGGCCACGGCGGTTTGCAACAGCCCCTGGTAGAAGCGCCGCTCCGGATCCACCGCTTCCATCCACAGGGCCTCCAGGGTGTCGTGGCAGGCGTAGAATTCCCCCCGGTTGAATTGCTCAACCGCCCGTTGCAGCGCTTCCAAATCGCAATCGCCCATCACGCGGTGCAAGAGGTCTGCCCAGGCAGGGATCCTTGCGGCAACACCAGGGTAAAGCACGTCTTGCCCTGGCCGCTTTCTATAGAGACGCAGCCCCCCAGCCGCTGCATCCACTGCTTAACCAAAGCCAGCCCCAGGCCGGTGCCGCCCCGCTTCCAGGGATCCCCGCTGGGGATGCGGTAGAACTTCTCGAAGATGCGCTCCCACTCGCTGCGGGGAATCTCCACCCCCTCGTTGACCACCCGAATTTGCACTTGTTCAGGGCTGAGGCGGCGCGCCGTCACCGTGATGCGGTGCTGAGGCGGGGTGTACTTGCAGGCGTTGTTGACCAGCTCCTGTACCACCCGCGTCAAGGCGGCCTGATCCGTCACCACCTTGCCCACCTTCGGGTCAATCTGCCACTGCAACTGTTGCTGATTGGCCTCGGCCCGCTGCACAAAGGGCTGCAGCACAGTGGGCAGCCAGGCGGCCAGGGACACTTCTTCAAGATGAAGGGGTTTGGATCCCTGCTCCAACCGCTGCAGATCCAGCAGATCGTTGATCAATTCCGCCTCGCGCTCGCACTCCTGCTCTAGGATTTGCAGATATTGCTCCCGTTTTTGGGGGGTGCGGGCCATTTTCAGCAGTTGGATGGCCATTTTCATGTTGGTGATGGGGGTGCGCAGCTCGTGGGAGACGGTGCTTAAAAAATCATCTTTGAGGCGGTTGAGGCGCTCCAGCTCGCTGATTTGTTGCACCGAGGCCTGGTAGAGGCGAGCCTGGCGGATGGCGATGGCACAGTGATCCGCTACCTGCTGTACCACCTGCATCTCCAGGGTATCAAAGCACTCGGCTGCCGCCTTGGCCAACCACAGATCGCCCAACGCCCCCTGGTCATCCCGCAGCGGGCAAACCAAAAGCGTCAGCCCTTCCCGCCGTGGGATCCAGCTTTGCCCCGGCAGATGGCACAGTTGCGCCGCCTGCCCCCTTTGCAGTTGTCGGTAGAGATCTGGGTAGTCGGCCAGGGTTAGGGTGATCCCGCCGGCGGGCGGCAGGGCGGCGGTGTATTCATAGCGCACGGTGGCCTGGCCGGCTGCTCCCTCGTAGAGGCAGAGATCGCAGCCTTGGATGGGCAGCCCCAGCGCCAACTCCTGCACCACCGCCCGCAGGATCTGGGCTTCGTCTAGGCTGCTGCGCACCTGGTCGGTAACCCGCTGCAAGAGGGCATCCATGGCCAAAGAGCGCTGCAGGGCCGCCGTCCGCTCCTCTACCTCGTGCTCCAGACGGGCGTTGAGATCTTGCAACTGCCGGTAGAGCTGGTTTTGCGCAATCGACAGGGCCAGGTGCACCGCAGCGCGGCCGACCAGCTCCAGCTCCGCGGCCGACCAGGCCTTGGGCTCGTCAACTTTCAGCTCCCGCCAAGCGGCAAAGGAGATCAACGGCAGTTCTTGACGGGGATCCTCCCCACCTTCCCCTTGGGCGGGCCAGCGGTAGCCGGCCCAGTGGGTCTCTTGGCAGAGGGCGCCGCGAAAGACGCTCAGCCAGCCCACCAGCTGCTCGTTCCAAACCAGCGGCACCGCCAGCAGCCCGCGAATGGGCGTCTGCTGCAGCTGGGCCTGCAGTTCTGGCCACTTCTCCAACTGGGAAAGCGACCACGTCTTCACCCCGTTTCCTGCTGTCTTGGGCCTTCCCACCTGCTCCTGCAGCCAGGCGTCGTAGCCTGCCGGCGGCTGGATCCCATGGTGGCAGAGGGTGTCCAGGCCCAGGAACCGGATGCGCAGCCGCGCCCCGATCCCTTGGAGGCCGGCGGTAAGCTGCTCCAGCACAGTGGTCAAGGTGGTCTCGGGGTGGAGCGGCGAGTACACCAGCGCCGCAATTTGGTTAATCAAACGTTCCTGCTGCGCCTTTTGCCGCGCCTGCTCCAGCAATTCCGCCTGGGCAATGGCAATCGACACCTGATCCGCCACCAACTGCACCACCTGCAGCTCTTCGGCAGAGTAGGAGCGGGGCTCGGCGTGGTGGGAGACCAAGAGCCCCCACAACTGCTGGTGATGCAGGAGGGGTACCACCAGGGAGGAGGCCACCCCCATGCACTTGAGGTAGTGGGCATGGCAGGGATCCACCAGCCGCTGCGGCACCTCGCCCAGGGGCAAAGGCCGGGCCTGGGCAAAGTGGCCCAGCGACTCCGGCTGGCTGAGGAAGCGGGTCTGGGCCTCCACATCCACGATCACCCGCACCTGGGCCAGGCGAAACAGCTGCCGCGCCTCTTCTGGGATATCCCCCGCCGGAAACGATAGGCCCAAGAGGGAGGGCAACCGCTCGGCTTGTCGGGCTTCCGCCACCACCGTCCCATGGCCTTCCGGGTCGAAGCGGTATACCTTGACCCGATCCGTGCCCAAAAAGGCGCGCACCTCCTCCACCGTTGCCCTCAGGATCTGATCCAGCTCCAGGGATTGCCGGATCTGGTGGGTAATGCGGTTGATGAGGACATCCCGGCTGGCGCAGGCTGCAGGGGCTAAGGTTTCCATAGCTATAGGGGAGTGCAAAAGTATTGGAAGCTACACCTCCTCTTTCACGATAGCGCCCCCTGCCGGGAAGTTAGAGAGCCCCAAGTAAAAAGCTTAAAAAATGCCAAAAGTTCTCCACCCTTCTTCACAAGGGGGGCTGAGGCAGGCGGAAGAGGCGGGCGGCATTTTGGCTGGTCTGTCGGGCCAGGTCTTGCAAGGGGATCTGCAACAGCTCCGCCAGGGTTTGGGCCACCCGCTGCACATGGGCCGGCTCGTTGCGCTTGCCGCGGAAGGGGGTGGGGGCCAGGAAAGGGCAATCGGTTTCCACCAGAAGCTGGGACAGAGGCACCTCCTGGGCCGAGCGGCGCACCGTCTCAGCGTTCTTAAAGGTGACGATGCCGCTAAAGCTGATGAAGCAGCCCAGCTCCACAAACAGTCGCGTCTCCTCCGGGGATCCGCTCCAGCAGTGCATCACCGCCCGCAGCGGCCCCCTGGCAGCCATGGCCTCCCTCAAAATCTCGTAGGTGGCTGCTGCCGCCTCGCGGCAATGGACGATCAGGGCCAAATCCTGCTCCTGGGCAAGGGCAATGTGGGCGCGGAAGGATTCTGTTTGCCGCTCCACATCGGCCGGGTCGGACTTGTAGAAATCTAGGCCTGTCTCCCCAATGGCCACCACTCGGGGGTCGCCGGCGGCCAACTGGGCGATCTTTTCGGCCAGATCCGGCTGCCACTGGCGCGCCTCCAGAGGGTGCAGCCCCACCGACAAAAACACCTCCGGATACTGGTCGGCAATGGCCTGCAATTGGGGAAACTCCGCCGGCGTTACGCAGGAGTGCACCAGTTGCTGGATCCCGGCCTGGCGCCAGCGCTCGGCCACCTGCGGCAGATCTTCGGCAAAATCGGGATAGTTCAAGTGGACGTGGGTATCCACGAGGGGGGCAGCGGGCAAGACGGCGGTGCTCAAGGCTCAGCTCCCGAACCAAATGTTGCGGACTCTATCCAATTGTAAAAGCGGTTCCCGGCCTGCTTGGGGTGGGGGCTGCTGCGGGAGGAGCAGGATGATCCATGATGATTGAGGAAACCTTACGCTGGAGGTTTGCTATGGCCCGTACTCCCTCGACCATGTTGCCTCTGGGCACCCCTGCCCCTGACTTCAGCCTGCCCGATGTGGTGAGCGGCCAAACCATTTCCCTCTCCACCTTTGCCGACAAGCCGGCCCTGTTGGTGATGTTTATTTGCCAGCACTGCCCCTATGTGAAGCATGTGCAAGAGGAGCTGGCCCGCATTGGCAGAGATTATAAGGATCGCGGCGTCGGCATTGTAGCCATCAGCGCCAACGACGTGGAGAAATACCCCGACGACAGCCCCGAGAACCTGAAGAAGATGGCCGAGACCTTGGGCTTCACCTTCCCGTTTTGCTACGACGAAAGCCAAGAGGTGGCCAAGGCCTTCACGGCGGCCTGCACCCCCGACTTTTTCTTGTTCGACGCGGAGCGCAAGCTGGTGTACCGCGGCCAACTGGACGACAGCCGCCCCAGCCTGCCGGATGTGCCGGTGACGGGCAAAGATTTGCGGGCGGCGCTGGATAACCTGCTGGCGGGCAAGCCCATCGATCCCGACCAAAAGCCCAGCCTCGGCTGCAACATCAAGTGGAAACCCGGCAATGAGCCCGACTATTTCAAGCAAGCCTAAATTCGCCAGCAACCCTTGGGAAAGCCTGAGCCGACCGGCCAGCCAAGCCCGCCGGGCGCCTCTAGTAGGGGTGGGCTTGGGGGAATCTGCGGAAAAAGTAGCCAGGGCAGTTCCGGGTTCCTTTGTGCCAGCAGGCTGCAGGCCTTGAAGCTAGGGTTTTTGCCTGCGGCGGCGCCCAGGGTTTTCCCCTCTCCCAGGGGGCTGCGGCATCAGCCGCAAGTTCTGGGTAGCCCAGGGCGCAGAACTAACTCTGACAAACCGGAAAGGACTCCAAAGGCAAGCTGTAGCCGCGGGGAGAATCTCAACATCCTCGATGAATCCAGAGATAACCTCGGGTTAATCTTCCTGGGGTAGTTTAGCGATGGCTGACTCTTGCCAAAGGCAAAAATTGCAGGGGGCGAAGGTCGAAGTGGATTTTCACTGTCGCGATCTGGACGCGATCTGAAATCCGAAAATGCCTTTGCCTTTGGCAAGTTGGTAGCGGAGTCCAGGTCAAGCTCTCAAGCGAGGGAAAACGATGAAGCGTCCTCTACCTTTGTTGGCGGTACTCTGGAGCCTGGTTTTTGCCCAGCCCCTTGGGTGGGGATCCCTGAACCCAGCCTGGGCCAAGCCGTCCGGCACCTTGCGTTTGTACACTTCCCAACCCGATGCAGATGCTCAGAAAACCGTGGCTGCGTTTCGGGAAGTTTATCCAGAGGTTTCGGTGGAGATCTTTCGCTCCGGCACCGAGGAGGTGATCAGCCGCTTTTTGCTGGAAGCCGAAAAGGGTAGTCCCCAGGCTGATGTGCTGCTGGTGGCCGATGCGCCTACTTTTGAGTTGCTGAAATCCCGCAATTTGCTGGAGCCCTACTGCAGCCCTGAAGCCAAGGCCATCGCCGCCACCTACTACGATCCAGACTGCCACTATTTCGGCACCAAGATCCTGGCCACGGTGATCGTTTACAACACGGCCAAAGCCCAGCCCGTGGATAGCTGGGCGGCCCTAGCCCAGGTTCCGGAAGGCCAACTGGTGATGCCCAGCCCCACCTATTCGGGTGCTGCCGCCTACAATTTGGGGGTGATCACACGCACCCCCGGCCTGGGCTGGGAGTGGTACGAAGCCCTGAAAAAGAACAAAACGGTGCTGGTGCAGGGCAATGGCGCTGTCGCCCGCAACGTCGCCAGTGGCGAACAGAGCTACGGCATGGTGGTGGACTTTCTTGCCATTCGCAGCCGCAACGAGGGATCCCCAGTGGAGGTGGTCTATCCCAAGGAGGGCGTGCCGGTGATTACCGAGCCGGTGGGAATTGTCAAAGGAACGTCTAACCTGGAAGCTGCCCAGGCTTTTGTGGACTTCTTGCTGTCTCAGAAGGGGCAGGAGGTCGCTGCTGAGATGGGCTACATGCCGCTGCGGCAGGGTGTGACGCCGCCAAAAGGGTTCCCCGCTTTGAGCGAGCTGAAGATCTTGAGCGCCCCGGCAGCAGAGTTGGCCCAAAGCCGCGAGGCCGACAAGGCCCGCTTTGCCAAGTTGTTTGAGGAATAGGTGGGATCCCTTGGGCGTCGGCAAAGGCGTGGTCTAACGTTTCTGGGGGAGGGTTTGAGTAAAGGGTTAAGGCACCCCATCATTCCCTGGCTGGTGGCTGTACCGGGCCTTTTGGTTTTGACCCATGCCTATCCCCTCTGGCGGCTGCTGCAGCGAGCTTTGAGCGGGGAAGGTGAGAACATCCGCTGGTTGCTGGAAACGCCCCGTGTCCATCTGGCGCTGGTTCACAGCCTTTGGGTGTCGGCGGTCTCAGCCACATTGGCGCTGGTCGGCGGCCTGGTGCTGGCGGTACTCACCACCCAGACAGATTTGCCGGGCCGCAGCATCCTGCGGGTGCTCTTTTTATCTCCCCTTGTGGTTCCGCCCCAGGTTTTGGCCTTGGCCTGGATCCAATGGGCCGGGCCGGTGGGCTATTTGCAGCAGGGGCTGCGCTGGATTTTGGGGGGTCAGGGATCCCTGTGGAGCCTCTACACGCCGGGGGGGATCATCCTGCTGCTGGCTCTTTTTGTGCTGCCAATTGCCTACCTGACGCTGGTGGCGGGCTTGAGCCGGCTCTCCAAGCAAGCTCAGGAGGCGGCCCAACTGGATGGGGCCAACCTGCTGCAGGTTTGGCTCTTCATCACGCTGCCCCTGTTGCGGCCCTCTGTGGCGGCAGCAGCGGCGCTGGCCTTCTTGGGGGCCTGGGGCAATTTCGGGATCCCGGCCTTGCTGGGGATCCCAGGACGCTACCTGACTTTGCCCACCCTGCTGTACCAAGAGGTGATCAACTTCGGCGGGGATGGGTTTGGGCGCAGCGCGGCGCTGGCGTTGCTCTTTGGCCTGCCGGCCCTCTTCTTTTTGGCCTGGTCACAGCAGCCTCAGGCGGGGCTGGATCCGGGCGAGGCCCCTCCGGATCCCTATCGCTTGGGCTGGCTGGGTTGGCTGCTCAGCGGGATCCTCTTTGCCGCAGCCTTGCTGGTCATCCTTGGGCCTTTGCTGGCCATGGCTGCAACTGCCCTGCTGCGGGCCTATGGCCTGCCCTTGGTCTGGTCTAACCTGACGCTGGAGCATTTCCGGCTGGTTCTGTTTGAGCTGGAGCGGGCCCGCCGCGCCACGCTGCACAGTTTGGGTTTGGCGGGAGGAGCAGCGCTGCTCTGCAGCGGGATGGCGACGATCTTGGGCTACGCCCTGACCCGGCTGAAAGCACGGCTGCTGGCGCTGCTCAGCTTCATTGTGGACTTGCCCTATGCCCTGCCGGGCCTGATTTTTGCGTTGTCCCTCATTTTGGTGTGGTTGCCCCCTCCCCTGCCGGGGCTGAGCCTCTACGGCACCCTGTGGCTGATCCTGATGGCCTACTTGGGGCGGTTCTTGGCCCTGGCGCTGCAACCGATGCAAGCTGCTTGGCGCAGCCTGGACACCAGCCTGGAGGAGGCGGCCAGCATCGACGGGGCCTCCCTGCTGCAAACTTTTCGCTACATCCTGCTGCCCCTGCTGGCACCGGCCTTGACAGCAGCGGTGTTGCTGGTGTTTCTGCAATCTTTTGCCGAGCTGACCCTCTCCGCCCTCTTGGTCACCTCCCGCTCAGAAACCTTTGGGTGGCTCATCTTTGGCTTGCAACAGGGGGGCTACACCCACCAGGCAGCAGCTCTGAGCACCCTGCTGGTACTCGTTCTCTTTGGCTTGGCTGCCGGGATCCAGGCGCTGCGGCGGCAGGTTGGGCAGCCTTAAGCAGGGGATCCCACCAGATCCTTCACGGATGGGGGTCGATGGTGGTGGTGCGACGGATGGGTTGCCCCTTCAGGATCCCCGGTTTATAACCTGCTCTTAATGTCGCTGCGCTAGTATCAGTCCTGCCCTTAGTGGATGCGACTGCATTTTATTTTATGAATACCCGTCGGACTTTCCTGGCTGCTCTGGCCGGCCTGGCGGCTACCGCTGGTGCTGCCTTCCTGGCTGCTGACAGCTTTGCCCAGTCTCCTGCCAACGTCAAAGTTTGGATTGCCTTTACCGATAACCGTCTCGATTGGGCCCGTCAAAAGGCGGCAGAGTTCAACAAGCAATTTCCTCAATACAATGTAACTGTTGAGGGCTACGGCAACTACGAAGAAATTCAACAGGCCACCGACCTCGCTATTCAACAAAAAGCCGCTCCGGCAGTGGTGCAGTGGTTTGAGGTGGGCACCCAACGGGCACGGGATTTCGGCTACTTCAAGTCCATCGCCGAGGCGCTGGGCAACCGCACCGAAGTGAACGGGATCCCGGTGAACTTCGAGGATTTTATCGAGCCGGTGGTGAGCTACTACACCCTGGATGGCAAGTTCACCTCCATGCCCTGGAACAGCTCCAGCCCCATCCTCTACTCCAACACCGCCATTTTGAAGAAGGCCGGGATCGAGAAGCCGCCGGCCACCTGGCAGGAGCTAGAAGCCGCCTGTGAGAAGATCATGGCGCTTCCCGACGCTCCCCAGGGCTGCGTCACCTGGCCCAACCACGGCTGGTTTTACGAGCAGTGGATGGCGCAGCAAGATGCTCTCTTGGCCAACAACGAAAATGGCCGTGCCGCCCGGGCCACCCAGGTCTTTTTGGACTCGCAGCCCTCGGTGGCTATCGCCACCTGGTGGAAAGGGATGTATGACAAAGGCTACTACATCTACAGCGGCAAGCAGCGCGATTGGGCGGCCACGGAGCAAGCCATCCAAACCGGCACCGTCGCCATGGCCATCACCAGCAGCGCCGACGCGGCCAACATCACCAACGCCGCCAAGCAGAACAACATCGAGCTGGTCACCACCCGCATGCCCTACAACGCCGACAAGGGTTGGACGGGGAACTTGATCGGGGGCGCCAGCCTTTGGTTGGTGAAGGATCTGCCCAAAGAGGTGGAAGAGGGGGCGCTGACCTTCATGTTGTGGCTGAATAACACCGAAAATGCTGCCGAATGGCACCAAGTGACCGGCTATCTGCCCATTCGCAAAAGCTCGGTAGCCTTGCTGGAGTCGCAGGGCTGGTTCAAGGAAAACCCCAACTTCTTCACTGCTATCGACCAAATCAACAACTCCAAGGTCACTCCTGCCACCCGTGGGGCGTTGCTGGGAGCCTTTCCTGAGATTCGCAATGTGGTAACCCAGACCATGGAAGATCTCATGCTCAAGGGCGGGGATCCGGCCCAAGCCATGGCCAGGGCCAACGAGACTGCCAACCGGCTTCTGGCCGAGTACAACTCCCTCTATCAGTAATTGGTCAGGAGCTGGGCTACAGCAAAGCAAAATCTGAGGATGGGGGGTGGGCGGCGGCCTGCCCCTTTTTGGCTTTTGCAAGGTTGGATGGGAGAGAGAACATGGGGAAATGGATCCAAGTGCTGCTGCCGCTGCTGGCGGGGTTGTCGGGGGCCCTCTGGGTGGGATCCCGTTTTCGGCGCATCGAGCGGCCTGTGCTGCTGGGGGCGGCTCTGGGGGGGCTGGCAGGAGGGTTGGGATCCCTGATTTTTATGGCGCCCCTGGATTTTTGCACTTTTGAGCCGGAGCGCAAGGCCATCGACATGGCCTTTGGCGTGGGGCTGGTGCTGGCGGGCATGGCCATTCCCCTCTGGCCGCTGTTGGCGTGGACGCAGAAGGAGCAGGAGCGCCGCCTGGGGATCCCCGGCCCAGCTGTTCAGGAGAGGGGCATCTTTAAGCAGTGGTGGCTGGCGTGGCTGCTCTTGTTGCCCACCTTCGCCATTTTGGTGGTGTTTCTCTACTATCCAGGGCTGGATACCCTGCGCCTCTCCACCCTGCTCACCTTTGTGGGCGCGCCGCGCAGCCGCTTCGTCTGTGTGGACAACTTTACCGCTCTGCTGACGGATGCCACCTATCTGCGCAGCCTGGGGATTACCTTCGCCATTTCGGCGGCCATCGTGGTGTTGGGGCTGAGCGGATCCCTGTTGATTGCCACGCTGGCCTACCAGCCCATCCGCGGGGCGGCAATCTATCGCATCTTGCTGATCTGGCCCTACGCCATTTCGCCAGCAGTGGCCGGTATCATCTTTTTCATTATCTTCAACCCCTTGGGCGGCGTAGCCAACTACTTGCTGGGGTTAGTAGGGATCCCACGTTTGAACTGGCTGAGCGATCCCAATTTAGCCCCTTGGGTGGTGATCTTTGCCAGCGTTTGGAAGCAAATGGGCTACAACATTTTGTTTTATCTGGCTGGGCTGCAAAACCTGCCTAAAGATTTGCAGGAGGCGGCTGCCATCGATGGGGCGGGGGCCCTTCGCCGCTTCTTTTCCATCACTCTACCGCTGCTTTCCCCCATCACCTTCTTTTTGGTGATCACCAACATGACCTACGCCTTTTTCGATATTTTCGGCACCATTGATTTGCTGACTGCCGGCGGCCCTTCCGGATCCACCTCGGTGTTGATGTACGAGATCTACAAGATTGGCGTATCGTCAGGCAATTTGGGCAGGGCAGCCGCCCAATCCATTGTGCTCTTCTTAATTGTGGTGGGCCTGACGATCCTGCAATTCCGCACCACCGAGCGGAATGTAACGTATGGGGGATAACGGGGCTGGGGGAGAGAGCAAAATCTAGGATTCGTCAGCTTCCGACGGCTTAGAAGGGTCAGACAACTCGCGCCATTGCTTGAAAACATTGCCTAGGTTGCGGCGGAACTCGTCAATCCCCAGCAGGGATCCCGGCTCTGGATCCCAAGAAGCCGAGAACACGCCGTAGCTAATGCCCAAAAAGCCAAGGCCGAAAAAGGCCAGCGACTCCACCAAAGTAAAGTAGGGGGGCAGGGCTATCACATGGTTGGTTAAGAGATAGTAATTGACAAAAAAGCTGCTCAAGCCAAGGCCAGAAGGGATCCCGGAAAAGACCAAGATCCGCCGCACCATACGCCGGCTGACCTCAGGGGGAATGACAGCAACCGGCTCTCTTTGGGTCGGTTGCGTCTCCACCTGAGCAGGGGTAGAGCTGGAGCGGCGGCGGGAGGCTTTGGAATAGCGGCTGGACTTGCCCACGAAGGTAGCTCTCCGACAGTGATTTAGCTAGCTGCCTACTTTTTCACCCGAATGTTCAACCGTTCGGCCAGCTCCCGGAAGCGGTCGGGAGAACGTTTGGCAATGTAGTTGAGCAGCCGCTTACGCCGACCGATCATCATCATTAGGCCGCGGCGCGAGTTGAAATCTTTCGGGTTTTTCTGAAGGTGCTGCGAGAGTTGGTTGATACGGCTGGTTAGAAGAGCAACTTGTACCTCGGCAGAGCCGGTGTCAGTGTCGTGAAGTCGGTAGGTCTCGATAATCTCCTGCTTCTCTTGCTGCAGTAAGGCCATAAGTTCACAAAAACTGGATGCACTGCCTCAGAATGATAACATCGGCTTTTCGTCCTTTGCTATAGCCGGGTTAGGGGGAGAAAAGGAGATGACGACAACTTCTGGGGATCTGCCGGCCTTGCTGGAGCTGTTGAGCTCTCAGAACTTGGGGGATCGGCTGCGCGCCGTCAACAAGGCCAGAGAGCTCCCCGCGACCGAAGCCTTGACGCTGTTGCAGCGAGCTGTAACCGACGAGAATGCCCGCGTCCGCTATGCCGCCATTAGCCAATTGGGCACGCTCTCCGGCGCAGGTGTCGACCCGGCTGCCCTTTTGCCGATTCTGCGACAGTTTTTGCGAGAGGACCCCGAGTTCGATGTGCGGGCTGCCGCCGCCGCCGCCCTGGGGGATCTGAAGCAGCCACAGGCCCTAGACGATCTGCTAGAGGCTTACCGGCGAGAGACGGAGTGGCTGGTGCGCTTTAGCATTGTCGCCGCGCTGGGCGAGCTGGGCAACCCCGCCGCCTTCGACACCCTAGTGCAGGTTTTACAGGAAGGAGACGAGCTGCTAACAACAGCCGCTGCCGCTGCCCTGGGAGATCTAGGGGATCCGCGGGCCATCCCCCATTTGGAGCCCCTCATCGATTCGGACGATTGGCAGTTGCGCTACCGCGTCTGCATTGCTCTAGCCCAGCTCGGCACCGAAGCCGCCCGCCCCGGCCTAACCCGGCTGGCCCAGGATCCCCAAGAGCAGGTGGCCGCCCACGCCCGCACCGCCCTGGCATCTCTGTAGGCAGCAAGACCACCAAAGCTTGCCTCTCCACCGCCCAGACCGGCCTCCCTCCTCAAGAGAGGCGAGCTAGCTCATGGCATTGATGATGTAGTCGAAATAGGGGGCAGCCTCGGCGGCGGAGTCCGGATCCAGCAGGCTGAGGGCTGCTTCCTTCAAGAACACGATCGCATCGATCATACCGGCAATGGGCACGTTGAGGGCATTGTACATCTCCCGCACCCCTATCAAGCCGATGGACTCGATCGGCTCTTTGCTGCCGGCAATGATGCCATAGGTCACCAGGCGGAGATACCAGTCGTAGTCCCGCAGGCACTGGTTATAGCGCTTTTCGCCGTAGGCATTGCCGCCGGGTTGTATGTATTCGGGTCGCTTGGCAAATAGCTGCTTCTGCGCCTGATCGATAATGCGTTTTTTGTTCTCAGTTAACACCTGAGCGATCTGCAAACGCTTCTCGCCGCTGCTCATGTAATCTTTGATAGCTTGCAGTTCGCTGACGGAGAGATAGCGCAGTTGGTCGTCCGCGGTCTCGATGATCTGGTTGATCACGCTCACGGTAGGAATTCTCCTGTTTGCTAACTTGCTTTCAATTCAATTTGTTCACCAATCCGGCACCCATCCCGCAAGCCAAAGCTCGGCTCAGGAGATGAGAATATGGCCCAGAAAGCCAGCCTTGCCGCTTGCTCTCAGTTTAGGATAGGGCGAGCTTTCCCTCAAGCACCCACCCTGCGGGGCAGCGACCTCAGATGCGCCCCCGCAGCCATTGGGCCATCTCGTTGCGCCGCGGAGCCGCCTCCAGACACACCTCCTCTGTAATGCGCCCCTCTTGGTAGAGCCGAAACAGCGACTGGTTCATGGTACACATCCCCTCGTAGGAGCCGTCGGCAATCAGCTCCTCGATCTCGTCCACGGCACCCCGTTTGATGTAGTCGCGGATGGCATCGGTGTTGCGCATAATCTCGTGGGCAGCGGTGCGCTTGCCGTCGGTGGTGCGCACCAGCGTCTGGGCAATAATTGCTACTAGAGTCTCGGCCAGTTGCAGACGCATTGGCTCCTGCTCCTCTGGCCGGTAGATCCCCAAGAGACGCTCGATGGTGCGGACGGCGCTGTTGGTGTGCAGGGTTCCAAACACCAGGTGGCCCGTCTGGCCGGCCTTGAGAGCCGTATCCACGGTTTCGCGATCCCGCATCTCCCCGATGAGGATGATGTCCGGATCTTCCCGCAGCGAAGCCTTGAGGGCGTTGGCAAACTCCAGGGTGTGGATGCCGACCTCCCGCTGCCGCACCAGCGATTTCTTACTCTGGTGGACGAACTCGATGGGATCCTCAATCGAGATGATGTGCTTAGCAAAGTTGGAGTTGATGTAGTCCACCATCGCCGCCAGGGTTGTGGACTTCCCGGAGCCGGTGGGGCCTGTCACCAGTACCAGGCCCTTGTGCTCCTCGGCAATGCGCTTGAGCACCTCCGGCGCCCGCAACTGCTCCAGCGTCAAGATCTTGAGCGGGATCAGGCGCAGCACCATGGCAGGCCCTAGCAGAGAAACAAAGCAGTTAACCCGGCAGCGCACCAAGCCCTCGTACTGGATAGCGGTATCCAGCTCCAGGCACTCCTCAAACTGGCGGATTTGGTTCTCCGGCAGGCTTTCCCGCAGCCAGCTATAGAACACCTCGGTGGTGGTGACCGGGTAGTTGCCTATCACAATTTGCCCCCGATCCCGGAAACGGGGCACCTCTCCCACCCCCAGGTGAATATCCGAGTAGCCTTTTTCGTAGGCTTCCTGCACCAGTTGGCGCAGCGTCGGTCCAGCGGGGGCAGACTTAGGAGCAGCGGCGGCCACCGGGATCCGTCCAGCAGCCGTGGGGCGAGCCGGCGGCCCAAAAGGCGGAGCAGCCGAACCGGGGCTGGGGGGAGACACCTGAGGCCGGGCAGCAGGAGCTGGAGGGGGCGGAGACATCTGCGGGGGAGTGGCAGGGCCCGGCATGGGCACCGGCGTCTGCGGGGGGGCGACGGCCACATCTGGGGGGACGGGCCGGCCCAAGATGGGCTTGGGGGCGCTGGGGACAGGACGGGATCCGCTCCCGACAGGGGGAGGAGCAGCCCTGCCCAGCACCGGATCTAGCTGGGTTGGGGGTTCTGCCGAGGGCGCTTGCGCGGCCGCACGCGCGGGGCGCTGGATAACAGGCGGGGTCGGCGGCTTCCAACCGGAGTCTAAGTCGGTGGGAAATTGATTTTCGGGGCTAACCTCGCTCATAACAGGCCTCGCTTCTGGCAGGATCTGCGTCGATTTTAAGCTAGTATGCCCAGCCAGAGCAGAGGATTAGCTTTCTTGCCGGCAAAGCGCCGCGGCATCCTTAAAGGTTGGACGGGTGGCGAATGAGGCTCAAAAACTCCTCCCGCGTGCGGGGATCCTCCTGGAACACCCCCACCATCGAGCTGGTGACCGTCCAAGAGCCCGGCTTTTGCACCCCCCGCATCACCATGCACATGTGGGTAGCCTCGATAACCACCCCCACCCCATAGGGATCCAGCATGGTCATCAAAGCTTCCGCGATCTGGCGGGTAAGGCGCTCCTGAACCTGCAGGCGGCGGGAGTACATCTCGACAATGCGGGCGATCTTGCTCAGGCCCACCACCTTTTGGCGGGGGATGTAGGCAACATGGGCCTTGCCGATAAAGGGCAAGAGGTGGTGCTCGCAGAGGCTGAACAAAGTAATATCCCGCAGCAGCACCATCTCGTCGTGGCCCTCGTCGAAGATGGCGCCGTTGATGAGATCTTCCAGGGACTGCCGATAGCCGCTGGTCAAAAATTTCAGGGCGGCCACCACCCGCTCCGGCGTTTTCTTGAGGCCCTCCCGCTGCGGATCCTCCCCAATTCCCCGCAGCAACGTCTCCACTGCCGCTACCATCGCCGGATCCAGGCTCTCTGAGCCCTCGGGCTCTTGCCCCGCCGCATGGGACAGATCTCGGACAAGGCGAGACTTCAGGTTGGCTTTGTCGTTGAGTCGAAACTCGGCACCGGATCCAGGCTTGGCAAGAGTCATAGCAGGATATTCCTTGGGTTGAACGAAGGGTTGAAGGAACTTGTCGAGGGAGGCGGTGCAGGCAGATCTCCTCAAAAGCTCAGTCACAAAGGCCGTTACAGGAAAAGCCAGCTCCAGCCCGGCCTAAAAGGCCCCTGCTGCCGGCATGAGGGTCAGATCTTCCACCACGGCACCCTTGGGCAGGCGAACGATGTGGGCAATCAAGTCCGCCACCCACTCCGGCGAGAGCATTTTGGAACGGTCGAAATCGACCTGAACTGTATCCCAAAGAGGTGTATCCACAGCTCCGGGACACAGGCTGGTCACCCGAATGCCATGCTGCCGTTCCTCTGCGGCCAGGGCTTGAGAAAAGCCCAGCAGGCCAAACTTACTGGCGCAGTAAGCCCCCCAATTGGGAAAGGCTCGCTTGCCCGCAATGGAGATAATGTTGACAATCGTGCCGCAGCGCTGCCGGCGCATCGCCGGCAGGACGGCTTGGGCACAGAGAAAAGCTGCCGTCAGGTTCAAGTCGATCACCCGCTGCCAATCGGACAAAGATAAGGTGGCCAAAGGCCCGACATGGGCTATGCCGGCGTTATTGACCAAGACATCACAAACACCAAATTGATCCAGGAGAGCCTGCAACCGCTGCGGCAGGGCTCTTAAGTCGGCCAAGTCGATGGGAAAAACCTCCGCCTTTCCTCCCTTTGCCTGGATCTCCGCCTGTACCCCCAGCAAATCGGGATGGGAACGGGCCACCAGAGCAACTGCCACCCCCTGCCGAGCTAGGGCTAGGGCCACTGCTTTGCCGATCCCTCGACTGGCCCCCGTAATCAGGGCACGTTCGGGAAACTGGGTCTCAAAACTCATCCACAATAAAACTCTGGGATGCGCCGTCGAGAATAAGCGCCACCAGAGCCTGGGAAACTTCGTTAACCCAGTGTAACACTAATTCCTGCCTGCCCCTCCAAGCAAACAGGAAAGACTGGCATCGATCCCTCTCCGCCGCCCTCTAGCTGACTGGCGTCGGGCCGGGAAGGATCTGAGGTATGGTAGTCTGGTAAAGATAGTGAAAATCTTTTGCAACAACGATCATGGCCGAGTTTTTGATTTCCTCGACGTCCACCGCTGCCCGGACGGACTCTCCCTACATTCTTGAGGTTGAGCACATCAGCAAGGGGTTTCCCGGCCAGCGGCAGTTGGTTTTGCAGGAAGTGGCGTTTCGCCTGCCCCAGGGAGACATTCTGGGGATTGTCGGCCCATCGGGCTGTGGGAAGACCACTTTATTGCGCACCATTGCCGGCTTTGAGCAGCCAGACAGCGGGCGGATCCTGCTGGGGGGGCGAGTGGTGGCCGGGGAGGGGCAGTGGATCCCACCGGAGCGGCGGGGGGTGGGGCTGGTGTTTCAGGATTTTGCCCTGTTTCCCCACTTGGATGTGTTGGCCAATGTGATGTTTGGCCTCCGGCCCACTGCCCTGTTCGCGTCGGCAGCGGGGGGCGGCAGTCGCTCCTCCTCGGCTGAGGTGGGAGGCGCTGCCCAACAGGCGCGGGAACGGGCTGACGAGGTGTTGCGGTTGGTGGGTCTAGAGGACTACGCCCACCGCTATCCTCATGAACTTTCAGGCGGGCAGCAGCAGCGGGTGGCCCTGGCCCGAGCTCTGGCCCCCAAGCCCAGCCTAATCCTTTTGGATGAGCCGTTGAGCAACTTGGATGTGCAGGTGCGCTACTACTTGCGGGAAGAAATCCGCAAAATCCTCAAGCAAACCCAGACCTCGGCCATTTTCGTTACCCACGACCAAGAGGAGGCTCTCTGCCTTTCCGATTGGGTGGCGGTGATGCGGGAAGGGCGTATTGAGCAATGGGGATCCCCGGAGGAAGTCTATCGGGAGCCGGCTACCCGCTTTGTGGCGGAATTCATCGCCCAGGCCAACTTTCTTCGCTGTGAGCGGCGGGAGTTCGGTTGGCAAGCTGAGGGGCTGCTGCACATCCCATTTCAGGCTTTGAGGGATCAGCCCGATCCCCATCTGCGCCAGGGAGAGCTGATGATCCGGCAGGAGGAGTTACGTCTGCATCCCAATCCCCAGGGGAGAGTTACCATTCGGGATCGACAGTTTCTGGGGCGAGAGTATCGCTATTGTCTGGTTACAGAGACGGGCAAGCAATTGCACGCCCTGGCGCGGGAAGCTTTGCCGGTGGGCACGCGGGTTCAAGTTACCGTCGAGCAGGGCCGTCTGTTTCCCATTTCGGAACCTCAGTCAGTAGCGGGATCGGGAAGCAAGAGCTTTGCCTGATGGGATCTTTGCCCTCAGCCCAGGCGCCCCACGCCGCTGCCGCGTTCCCAGGATCCTGCCTTCTCAGCCCAGACTCTACAGCCAGAGGATGGAGGGGCTATCTGTATTTGGTGTGGATCCGCTTTGTTAGACTCCGTATATAGTAGGAGGTGATGCGGGATCCCCACCCAAAACGAGGGCTTTACCCCTCGACAGGGGTTGAGCAAATGCTTTAACCTTGCCTTCTAGGGTGGCCCAGGGGGCGCTCGTCAAAAAGGGTAGAGGGGCGTAGTGTCAGCAAGGGCCAGCTTCGCCAGGCGCTGTCCCCAAAGTCCCAAGAGTGCGCCGCATGGCCAGCCTGAGCTGTGTTGAGCAAGGTGAGCTTGGTCAGCTCCTCTTGGGCAGAGGTCGTCGGTTAGTGTTTCAGGGATCTGACCCAATAGCAACGAAGACAAGGCGTGATGCCAGGAGTAGAGATGAAAATGATGCGCGGTAATGCAGTGCCGCTTTTGGGATCCCTCTGCCGCCGTAGAGCTCAGGCAGGCGGGCGGGCCGCGTTCGTAGCGGCAGTTCGCAGCACCCTCCTGCTGGGGTTGGCGGGGGTGATCTGGGGGGGAGTTCCTACTTTTGCTCAAGGGGGGCCCCTCTCGACTCAGGCAGTGGCAGCCCCCATGAGTCGTCAAGAAGTGGCGGAGCGGCTGAATCTGGTGCCGGTTTTTGCCATTGTGTCTCAGAACGGCACCCCTGTGGTCGCTAACGTAGAGCGGGAGGGTCGCACCATCCAGGTGGCTTCTTTCTGGCTGGATCAGAACCAAGCCCAGCAAGCGTTGGATCAGGTGAAAGCCAAGAACCCTGAGGTGGGCCAGCAAGCCCAGGTGGTGCCCATTCCCTTGGGCTACGCCTACGAAAAGTCGGAAGAAGAGCGGGCCAAGAATAGCAATCTGTACTTTGAGGTGGTGCCTCGGGCTGCTGATGTGGAGGCGGCCAAGCAAGTGCTGAAAGAAACGGGTCAGGAGGTGCCGCCGGAAGTGATCGGCGTGCCGCTGTTCTATGGCCGCTCGGGAGAGGGGTTGCTGACCATCGAGCAGGATGGCCAGGAGGTGGTGCCTTTCTTCTTCGACCGCAACGACCTGAAGGGGGCTTTAGACCGGGCGGCGGCGCAGAACCCCGAGGTGGTCGGCAAAACCCAGATCGAGGTCACTTCCCTGGCCATCGTGGTGGAGCGCATGTTAGCCCCTGACGCCCAGGAGGATGTGCAGAAGATCGCTTTCATTCCGCCGCGCGCGTCGCTGGAGTACGTGCAATCGTTAATTCGCTCTGCCACTCCCCAGCCCAATCCACCTGCCACTCCCCAGCCTCAGCGGCGTTGACCTAGCTCCTGATGGGATCCCCCTCTGCGCTGGTGCAGCAATTGCTGGCCTGGCGTGCCCAGGCTCTGCAGGCGGCGCAAGCCGCCGGCATCCCTCCTCAGGAGGTGGAACTTCTGCTTAGGGAACGGCTGGGCTGGGGATCGTTGGAGCGCTTGCTGGGTCGGCCCCCGACGCTGCAGGGGGATCCGCTGGCGGAGGTAGAGGAGCTGTGGCGGCGCCGGCTGACAGAGCGCATCCCCCTGCAGTACCTGCTGGGAAGGGTAGAGTGGGCAGGTTTGAGCTTGCGGGTAACGCCAGCGGTGTTGATCCCGCGCCCGGAGACCGAGCTGCTGGTGGAGCAAGCCTCCCTTTGGTTGCAGTCTAACCTGCTGCCGCCGGGATCCCCTTTTGCCGACCTGGGCACCGGCAGCGGGGCCATTGCCATCGCTTTGGCCCAGGGGCATCCCCAGTTGCAGCTTCTAGCGGTGGACGTGAGCCCAGAGGCTTTGGCCGTTGCGGCAGCCAATGTGGCGGACTATCATCTGCAGGAACGGGTGAAGCTGTTACAGGGATCCTGGTTTGCGCCTTTGGATCCCTGGCGAGGTCGGCTGCGTGGCCTGGTTTCCAACCCGCCCTATATCCCCACCGGGGAGCTGGCCTACCTCATGCCCGAGGTACGGCTGCACGAGCCACGACAGGCCCTCGATGGCGGGGAAGATGGGCTGGTGCACTTGCGGCTTTTGATTCAAAAAGCACCGGATTACTTGGCCCCCAACTCCTTTTGGGCGGTGGAGGTGATGCAAGGCCAAGCCCCTTGGGTGGCGGAGCAGTTGCAGGCCAGAGGCGGCTATCAGCAGATCCAAGTCCACCGGGATTTGGCCGGAATTGAGCGGGTGGTCAGCGCCCACTTCGTCGGCTAGAAAGTTGGGAAGAAAAAGGTAGGATCCAGGAGCGCGCCGTTGTCAAACTAGCTAAAACCCAAGGCTCTCCATCCGAACGCCCTGCTTCGAACATCAACGGGATCTCCTACCTTTTGTCCGAAGTACCTCTGGAGGAAACCCTTGCCCGCAGCAAAACCCGATCCTCCCTCCCAGCAGGCCGCTGCTGCCGTCAGGCAAGAGGCGGTGGATTGGCAGTTTGCGTTTGAGCGCTCGGAGGTGATGCGCGCCTTTCAGCAGGAGCTGCTCGTCAGCATTGGCCACGAGCTGCGCAACCCCCTCAGCAGCCAGATGGGATCCCTGCAGTTGGTGCTGTCCGATCTGTGCGATTCCCGCGAAGAAGAGCGGGAGTACCTTCAAAGTGCCAAAGAAGCGGTGGAGCGCCTGATCCAGTTGCTCGAGGAGTACAGCCGCCTGGCCCGCCACGACCTGCCCATTCAACCCTTGCAACCGAAGCCGACCCGACTCCGTCCCCTCCTTCAGGATGTGTACAGCCTAACTCGCCTACAGGCCCAGGATCAGGGCATTCGCTACGAATGGCCGATCCTACAACCGCCTTCTGCCTCTGAGCTGCCCGCCCTCCCGGACAGCCTTATGGTTTGGGCGGATCCCCACGGTTTGGTGCAGGCTCTGCTGGGGGTGTGTCGCTGGGGTATTCGCACCCTACGCTATGGTTCGATGGCTCTACACCTCTATCCCATCGCAGCAGCGGAGGGGCGCCTGTGCCTGGAGTGGAATCTGGAAGGGCGGTGCCATGTGCCCATCCAAACAAAGGGTTGCGCTGCTTGGCGGGTGAGCGAACGGCTCCTGAGAGAAATGGGGGGCGATCTGGAGCTTGGCGAAAGCAGCCTCCACCGGGTTGTCATCAAGGTAATCCTGCGCCTCGCCCAGTGATTTGGATCTGGGAGATCTGAAAAGCTTAACCTTCGCGGCGCAAGGCCAGCTCAGCGCGATCCAGTTGCATCAGCACCCGCTCCACCTTCTCTGGGTCAAGAGGCCGCTTGGAGGTGCGGTAGTGGGAGGCCACGGTGTTGAACACGGTGCGCAGAGTCGTAAAGGATTGCAGCTTGTCGTAGCGATGGCCATGGTAGCGCCCTGCAAATTCTTGAATGGCCTCCATCGCTTCCACCTGCGCCTCCTCTGGATTCATCACGGGATCCGCTTCCGAGAGAACGGTGCGCAGGGTTTGGATCAGGGTCATGCTGTCTTCGTAGTACTTGCCGGTGAGGCGGGCCGCCTGAGCGCTTGCGGTCGCCCAGCCCAGCATCAGGGTGACCGAGAGGAGCAGGCCGAGAAAACGTAGAAAAAAAGGTTTCAGCATCGGAAGGTTGCCCAATGTAACTTATCTTTAAGCATAAGTCACAGCGACACCGGAAGAGGAGCCATCGAAAAGATGCTGTCCACTTTCTTCAACCACTTGCTGCCGGAGCTCGCCCGGTACAGATCCCACGCGATCATGTTGGGCATGATCTTGGGGTTTGCCTGTGCTCACAGTGGGCTGGCCCACTTGCGCCCCTGGGGGGAAGCTTGGCTGGGATCCCGTCTGTACCGCCTTCTTTTTGCGCTGGTCAGCCTCAGCTTGGCTCCGCTGTTGCTGATCTACTTTTTGAACCATCGCTACGACGGGGTGATCCTCTGGGATCTCCATGCTGTCCCCGGCATTCACACCACCGTTGTTCTTTTGTCGGCGCTCTCGTTTTTCTTTTTGTATCCGGCTACCTTCAACTTACTGGAGATTGCTGCCATTCACAAGCCGGAGATTCACCTGTTTGAGACCGGGATCATCCGCATCACCCGCCACCCCCAAATGGTGGGCCAGGTGATCTGGTGTGTGGCCCATTCCCTTTGGATTGGCTCCAGTTTTATGCTGGTCACTTCCCTGGGGCTGGTGGCCTACCACCTGTTCGCCGTCTGGCACGGGGATCACCGTCTGGAGCGGAAATACGGCCAGGCCTTCCGCGATCTCAAGGCCCGTACTTCTGTGATCCCCGGCTTGGCCATTCTGCAGCGGCGACAACACCTGCAACCGCGAGAGTTTCTGCGCTGGGCCTATCTGGGGGTGTTCAGCTTTGTTGTGATTCTTTATGCCTTTCATCCGCAAATGGTTTCTGCAGCCAGCGGGGTTGCCTGGTAGCATGATCCCAAACAACTTCTTTAGTCTGGGAGTGATGAACTTGCAAGTTGCTTTAGATGCTTTTAATCAAGAACTTTTGACAAGTGACGGGTTGGTGTTGGTGGATTTTGGTGCCCCTTGGTGTGGCCTGTGTCGCTTCATTCAGCCGATTACCGACCGTCTCGCAGCAGAGTGGGGCGGCGCGGTCAAGGTGCTGCGGGTGAATGTGGACGACAATTTTTGGCTGCCGCGCCGCTATCGGGTGCGCTCGCTGCCGACCTTAATTTTGTTTGAGAAGGGTCAAGAAGTGCAAAGGCTGGAGCACTTCGCCAGCCGCGATGATGTGCTCCGCCGCTGCGAGCAGTTGTTTCTCGCTCGCCTGCGCTATGTGGGTTCGGGTGCCTGCTCCTCCTCGCTGGACCCCCAAGCCCCGCCGCCAGGGGTGTAGAGGGTGAGCACATCGCCGGCTTTCAGGGGGCGGCTGATCTTGCTGGGCAAGGGATCCCCGTTGACGAGGTTGATCCCCAGCTGGCCAGGTTCGCCGCCTTCTTCCCCTTGCGGGGCATGGTGGCGCCGGTCGGTGAGCAGGGAGAGGGTGCAATCTTGCAAGGTCTGGATGGAGCGGATCAGCCCCCACCCGCCCCGCTGGCGGCCATGGCCGCCCGAATCTGGGCGCAACTCGTAGCGCAGCACCCGCAGGGGATACTCCAGCTCCAGGGCTTCGATGGGGGTGTTGAGGGTATTGCTCATGCCCACGTGCACCCCATCCAGGCCTGGTCGCTGCTGGCTGGCCCCCTGGCCGCCCCCCAGGGTTTCGTAGTAGGTGAAGTGGCGGTTGCCCAGCACGCAGTTGTTCATGGTGCCCTGCCCCTGGGCGATGGCACGGGATCCGGCCACCGGGGCCAGGGCTTTGAACACCACATCGGCAATGCGCTGCGAGGTTTCCACGTTGCCGGCCACCACCGCCGCCGGAAATTGGGCATTGACCAGGCAGCCGGGCGGGGCCACAATCTCGATGGGATCCTCCAGGCCGACATTGCTGGGGGCAGTGGGATCCAACAGGCAGCGCAGGGCAAAGAGCACCGCCGAGCGGGTCACGGCCAGAGGCGCGTTCAGGTTCCCCGCGGTGGCCGGGGCTGTGCCGGCGAAGTCCACCCGCAGCCTCTCCCCCTTGACCTCTACCTGCACCCGGATCTCAATGGGCTCAGGCGGATCCCCGTAGCCCTCCAGGTAGTCGCAGGCGGTGTAGATCCCATCGGGCAGAGCGCGGATCTGGGCCTGCATCCGCCGTCGGCTGTAGGCGATCACCCCGGCAATCAACTGCCAGGCCTCCTCTTCCCCGAACCGGGCCAGCAGCTCGCCAAACCGGCTCACCCCCACGGCGCTGGCCCCCACCTGGGCCTGCAAATCTCCCCGCCGCTGCTCAGGGTTGCGCACATTGGCCAGGATCAGGCGCAGCAGATCCTCCTGCCAGCGCAGCTCCCCTGTCGAGGTCATCTGGGCCAGCCGTAGCGGCGGGATCACCAGCCCCTCCTGCCAGATTTCCGTAGAGTCGGCGGGCATGGAGCCGGGGCGCATCCCCCCAATATCGGCATGGTGGGCGCGGTTCACCGCATAGGCACAGACCTGTTCTGGATCCCGCAGGCCGGGGATGGCCGTAACCACCGTGATATCCGGCAGATGGGATCCCCCCTGGTAGGGATCGTTGAGGACGAACACATCGCCGGGCCGCGGGCCGGCTGCCACCACCGCCCGCACCGCCTCCGAGAGAGCTCCCAGGTGAACTGGAATGTGGGCCGCCTGGGCAATACAGGCCCCTTGGGCGTCGAACAGGGCTGTCGAGCAATCCCGCCGTTCCTTGATGTTGGCCGAGTAAGAACCGCGGATGAGGCGCGCCCCCATCTCCTCGGCGATCCCCGCCAGCGCATTGGCCATCACCTGCAGCCGGATGGGATGGGTATCCATGCCCCTCACAGCCTGCGCCCCAGCCAAACAGCCACCCTGCGGATCCCTTGCCAAAACTGCAGACGGCGCTGCCAGCGGTCGAGGGTATGGCGATTCTCCCGCAGCCGATCCCGCAGGCGCAGCAACTCAGCCGGCGTGGGAGCCAAAGCCCGCTCAGCGGCTTCCCGCCAATCAGCCATAGCCCGCTCCGTAACCCAGAGCGCCGACCGCAGGTTCAAGAGGACAGGAATCAGGGCAAGCAAGGCTAAAAACAGCAGCCCATTGAGGCCGCAAACCGCCCAAACTGCCCACTCTGTCCCTAGTGCAGCAGTCACAGAGAGCTCAGCAAGGGATCCCTGGCAACACTCACTGCTGCTGCAGCATCAAGGGGCGCAACACACGGCCATCGCCGACCACAACCACCGTCGATAGCACTTGTCCGCCGCGCCGGAAGGTAATGGGTACCCGCTGGCCCACGGGGGTGTTTTGGATAATTTGCTGCACATGTTGCACCGAGGTGACCCGCTGCCCGTCCACCCCAATCAAAATATCCCCCTGGGCCAGACCCGCTCGTTGAGCCGGGCCATCCTGGAGCAGGCCAACCACCTGCACCCCTTGAACTCGAGGCGCAGGGCCGAACAGGCGACGGCTGATAGCGCCTTGAGCCGGCTGTCCATCCACCGCTTCGATGGCAACCCCGATGAAACCGTTGCCTACGACAGCAGGCGACACCTGAGCCCCGAAACTGTCAACCTGAACCGTGGGGCTGTAGAAGTTGTAAGCTTCACCCCCAACCGAGTCACAGGGGTAGGCCACAACAGCATCTGCCAGCAGGAGGGAGGCGGGCAGGGCGAGGGCAAGCTTGAACAGAGTGTTCGGTTTCTGCATAGTTCGAGCCTGGAAACGGCGAAGAATAACAAGTTGAGATCCGCAAAAGCATTGGGATGGATCGACCAGCCCGAGAGAGACAGCGGAAGCCATCAACCGGGCAGCTTGCACCGCCCTTCCCTCAGTGATAAACCCAAAATCGCCAACTGTCGATAGGCTTGGCCGTGCTTTGGGGCTAGATCCCAAGGTTTTGCCGGCATTTCTGTAGCAATTCTTCAAGCTCTTGGGATCCTCAACCCGGCCTATCTCAGCGGCTCACAGACCAACGCAGCGATCGGTGGCCTGCAGCAGGGCGGTGCGGATCCCGGGCTCGGTGATGGAATGGCCGGCATCGGGAATGAGATGAAACTCCGCCTCTGGCCAGGCCTGGTGCAGTTCCCAGGCGGAAATGGGGGGGCAGACCACATCGTAGCGCCCCTGGACAATGACAGCCGGCAGATGGCGCAGGCGCTCCACCCCCCTGAGGAGCTGATCTTCAGGATCCAGAAAGCCGCCGTGGACGAAGTAATGGCACTCGATGCGGGCAAAGGCCTCGGCAAACTCTTCCCGGCCAAAGCGCTCGATGAGCTCAGGGCTGGGGATCAACTTGCTGGTGCTGGCCTCCCAGATGGCCCAGGCGCGGGCCGCCCTCAGGCGCACCTGGGGATCGGGGTCGTTGAGGCGGCGGTGGTAGGCTGCCAGCAGGTCATCCCGCTCGTTGGGGGGGATGGGATCCAGGTAATGTTCCCAAGCATCGGGGAACAGGTAGCTGGCCCCCGACTGGTAGAACCAGCGGATCTCAAACGAGCGCAGCAGAAAAATGCCCCGCAAGATAAACCCCAGGCAGGATTGGGGGTGGGTTTGCCCATAGGCCAAGGCGAGGGCGCTGCCCCAACTGCCCCCGAACACCCACCAGCGCTCAATGCCCAGGTGCCGGCGCAGCTTTTCGATATCGGCCACCAGATCCCAGGTGGTGTTCTCCCGCAGCTCGGCGTAGGGGCGGCTCTTGCCGCAGCCGCGTTGATCGAACAGCACCACCCGCCAGCGGCTGGGCTCGAAGTACTGCCGGTAAAGGGGATCGATGCCGCCGCCGGGCCCTCCGTGCAAAAACACCACCGGCTTCCCGTCTGGGTTGCCGCACTGCTCGTAGTAGAGGGTGTGCAGGGAAGAGACGGGGAGAAAGCCGTGATCGTAAGGCTCGATGGGCGGGTAGAGGTCGCGCTGCATAACCAGAGATTCTAAGGATCAACGGCCAGCCGCTCAAGGCCTGCGCAGGGCGATGGTGGCCTTGGGCGGGATCCCTTCCTGGAAGGTCTCGCCATCGGCGGCCACGATGACGAACTGCAGCTCTTGTCCCGGCTGGGCGCCCAGATTGCTCCAAGGAATAGCCACCTCCAAACAGGCATCCACCACCGCTTTCACTTGGTGGCTGATGGCGTGCCAGGTGTGGTACTCCCCTGCCTGCAAGAGCTGAGCCTCGACAGGGGCGGGATGCTGGCCGGTGCCGGGGGGCGGCAGCGATAGCTTCAACAGGTGGCGGTAGTGGTAGTTGAGGGGGGCTTCTGCCGGCAACCCTTGGAGGGGAATGGGGCTGTTGACGGTGACGCAGTTGGGGTAAAACCACAGCACCTGCAGTTGCTTGGGCCGCTGCACCACCGAGTTAAAATCCAGCCGCAGGTAGAGGTTGAAGTGATCGAACCCGTACCAGAGGCGGCGGACGACGCTGTTGCGGTGCATGGTGCCGCGGGCGGCGCCGATCTCCACCCGCCCGGCTTGGCTCCACTCCCGTTCGGCGGGGCGGCCGTTGATGGCCGGGTGGATAAATCCTTGCGGCAGGCGATCCCCCAGCCCATCGTGATCCTCGAGAGGGAACTGCAGCACTGCCGGCACGGCCTCTCCCAAAGCGGTGTAGAGGGCCTGCAGATGTTCCCGAAACAACTGGTCGAAAACGGCATCGTGGGCCGAGGAATGGCCCGCCCCAAACCACCAGAACCAGTCGGATCCCTCGGCGGCCCAGAGGGCTTCCCAGGCTTCGGGATTGGCGTGAGGGTGATCCTGAATGACCTGGCGGGCTTGGGCCAGGAGCTCCCAGGCGCGGTTTTTGACGGGATCCCCGATCCAAGTGGTAAAGTCAGCTTCAATCCAGGAGCCGCTGTGCAGTTGTTCGGCTGGCAGAAACTCCGTAGGGGGAAACTGGTCCAAAAACTCCGAAACCGTCACCAAGCGCAGCGCCGGGTGCTGGCTGAGGCGGGCATAGAGGTTCTCCAGGAAGGGCCGGCCATCTTGGGGGTAGTACTCCCAGCAATTTTCCCCATCTAGGGCGATGGTGACCAGCCAGGGCTGTTCCTGGGGCAGGCGGTTGCGGATGCTCTCCAGGTGGCCGATGAGATCCTTGGCGGCAGCATCGGCGGGCATGGCGCTGTAGCTGAAGCCGATCAAATCGGAGAGGCGGTGATCCCGAAAGACAATGGCCAGATCCCCTGCCTCGCTCTCCAGACGGTAGGGCCGATAGAGCTTTTCCGGCTCGAGGATATGGCCCTGCCCGTCGCGATGAAAGGGTTGGCCCAGGCTCCAGCCCAGCACGCCCTCGTCGGAGATGATCCACTCAAAACCCTGCTTTTGCACGATGGGGACAATGGCCGGGCTCACGGATTGCTCCGAAGGCCACAGACCCCGCGGCTCGCGGCCAAAGCGCTCCCGGTAGATCTGCTTGGCCCGCTCCAGTTGGCTGTGGACATCCTGCTCCCAGTGGAAGGGGTAGCGGGGCAGGGGCAAGCCGGGCCGAGCCACCCGCGCCGAGCGCTCGCTCACCAGCAGGGGCAAGATGGGATGGGTGTAGGGGCTGGTGGTCAGCTCCAGTTGGCCGCTCTCTTGCAGCTTGGCGTGCTGGGGCAAGATGGCGGCCAGGATCTGCTGCTGCTTGGCATAGATCCGCTGCCGATCCGCCAGGGTAAAGCCGGATCCCATCTTGATCCAGCCCTCGATCTCGGGATCCTCGTGGAAGAGGGGATCGAACCAGGAGAGGTTGTGCCAGGCCAGCAGGTCGCTGAAGTCTTGCGGTGTCCAGTACTGTAGGCACCAGTTGATCCCCTGCGATTCCCGCTGTTCGTAGAGCTGGCGGTAGCGGGGATAGGGCTCAATCATGGTGGGGTAATGGCTGTCGAAGAAACGCTCGACAATGAAGCGCCGCTGCTCCGGGGTCAGCTTTTCGACAGGAGATAAAGTCAGCTCCAAATAGGGATCGAAGGCGGAGCCGGCCACGTAGTCTTCGATTTGCACAATCAGAGAGGGCACCAGGTTGACCGTTTGGTGCAGGCGAGGATAGCGCTCCAGCAGCAGAACCAAGTCGAGGTAGTCTTTGATCCCGTGTAGGCGCACCCAAGGCATGCGATATTTACCCGCTATCGGACTTTTGTAGAGGGGCTGGTGTTGGTGCCAAACCAAGGCGATATGCAGCGGGTAGGTCATGGGAGGCACGGGATCCGACCATCACCCGGATACTAGCCCATCTGTCCGGCTCCCGATCGTCAGAAACTCTGGAATGTTGAACGGTGGGGATCCGCCTGGATGGTGCCCACTGCGGGAAAACCTTGTCATTCGCCGGATTTCTCAGGACAATGGCGGCAAATGGAAGAGCTAAGTCATGACTGCTGCTACCCACGTCCTGGAACAGTCGATCGTTGTCTTCTCCCAAAACTACTTGCCCATTAGCCGGGTCAACATTAGGCGGGCGATTGTGCTGCTGCTGACGGGCAAGGCAGAGCCGCTGGCGATGATGAATGTGCCGGTATGGAAAGTGCGCTCCCCCAGCCAGGTGATCGAGGTGCCCGAGCACATCCGCCTGACCATCAAGGGCAAAGAGCGGGCCTGGCGAGTGCCCCCTGTTAACCGGCGGGAGGTTCTGCGGCGGGATCACCACACCTGTCAGTACTGTGGCAGCACCCACAACCTAACCCTGGATCATGTCGTGCCTCTTTCTCGCGGGGGATCCCACACTTGGGACAATGTGGTGACTGCCTGCGAGCGCTGCAACCAGCGCAAGGGCAACCGCACGCCCGAAGAGGCGGGCATGGTTCTGCGCAGCAAACCCCGCGCCCCCCTCCACCCGACGGTGGCTTTTGCCGAGCAGTTTTGGCGCGAACAGCAGAGCCGGCAAGAGCCAATCTACGGCTACAGCGCAAGTTAGAATCGGCAAATTTCGGTTGTTATCGAGGAGGATCCGCGTCGGCCATGATGACCGTAATGGAGTTTTTTGCCCTCAGCGCTGGCGAGTGGATGTGTCAGCGTACCAGCCATCACTTGGCCTTTCGCCGCTCTGAGGGGGGGAGATCGCGGATGCAAATTGCTACCCTTTCGCCCGCCGATCCGGCAGTTATCCAGGTTTGTGAGCTGTTCAAGGTGGATCCACGGCGGGCCGTGGGGGCGGCGCGAGTGCAGTGGAATGGGGAGCAGGAGTGGGACAACGAAGAGTACAAAGGCGATGTGGTGCTGGTTCCCATTCCCGATCCCGACAACCCCATGCGGGGGCAACTGTTGCGGGATCAGGGCTATGCCGAGAAAGTGCCGGTGGCCGGCACCTACGTCATGGGATCGGACGGCGCCCTCACCCTCTACACCGAGTACGAGATGACCGAGTCGGAGGAGCGCATCTGGTTTGCCAGCCCCAACCTGCGCCTGCGGGCCAGCACCGTCAAGCGCTTCGGCGGCTTCAGCATGGCCTCTTTCTGCTCCGAGGTGCGCAAGCTCTCCGCCAGCCCTTCCCCCATCTCGGCTGTGGCTGAATCCCGCTCTCTCTAGGCTGTGGGCTGACCAGAAAGCTTGCCGGCGCCGGATCCCTGGCTTACTGGGGAGAGCCTCAGCCGGCAAGGGATGGGCTAAAACCTCTGTTGGTGGGTCATTTGTAGACGGAAAACCCGGGCTGTGGCGGATCTAAGCGACTTTATCCAGGGTATTGAGCAGCTCATCGAGCTAGCCCAGAAGCTGGACGAGAAAAAAAACACGGGGGGGCTGCGAACCGAAGTGCGCATCCAGGCCCGATCCCTGGGCAGCTCCATCCCCCCTTCTGGTTCTATCCCCCGCCGCCGCAGTGCCCAGACGGGGGATCCCTCCTGGAGCAGCGAGCCTCAGGTGATGTCCACGTCAGGCTGGCGCGAGCCGCCCAAGGCTGACCCTACGCCTGAGGCCACTGTCGCCGACCCCCCCGGCAGCCCAGACACCTGGCCGGGACCGCGCCTCAAGGATGTGGGGGGGTTGAAGGAACAACTGCAAGCTTTGCGGGAGCTGGTGGAGATCCCCCTCAAGCGGCCCGATCTGCTGGCCAAGTTGGGTTTGGAGCCGCCCCGTGGCGTGCTGTTGGTTGGCCCCCCTGGCACTGGCAAGACCCTGACGGCCCGCGCTTTGGCCGAGAGCCTGGGGGTGAACTACATTGCCCTCGTCGGCCCGGAGCTGATCGGCAAGTACTATGGGGAGGCGGAGGCGCGCCTGCGGCAGGTATTTGAAAAGGCGGCCAAGTCGGCCCCCTGTCTGGTGTTCATCGACGAAATCGACGCCCTTGTGCCCAACCGCGCCGCCGTCGAGGGAGAGGTGGAAAAGCGCCTGGTGGCTCAAATGCTGGGGCTGATGGACGGCTTTGTGGCCCAAAAAGGTGTTGTGGTGCTGGCGGCCACCAACCGGCCCGAGGCCCTGGATCCGGCGCTGCGGCGACCGGGCCGCTTCGACCGCGAGGTCATTTTCAAGGTGCCGGATCGGGAGGGGCGGCGGGAGATCTTGGCCATCCACACCCGCGGCATGCCGCTGGCAGAAGATGTGGACTTGGACAGCCTGGCGGATCAGACGCTGGGCTTTGTGGGGGCAGATCTGCGCGGCCTGTGCCAGGCGGCAGCCTATGCGGCCTTGCGGCGGCAGGTGCCGGATCTGGGATCCCCCATCCCCGACTCCTTGACAGTTTCGGCGGCGGACTTTCAGCAGGCCCTGCAACAGGTGAAGCCGGCGGTGTTGCGCTCAGTGGAAATCGAGTCGCCCCAGGTGAGCTGGGATCAGATCGGCGGCCTGGAGCAGGCCAAGCAGGTTCTGCAGGAGGCCATCGAGGGATCCCTGCTGCACCCGGAGCTGTACGAGCAGGCCCAGGCGCAAGCGCCCAAAGGGATCCTCCTCAGCGGCCCTCCCGGCACCGGCAAGACCCTGCTGGCCAAGGCGATTGCCTCCCAGGCCAAGGCCAACTTCATCGCCGTCTCCGGCCCAGAGCTCTTGAGCAAATGGGTGGGATCCTCCGAGCAGGCGGTGCGAGAGCTCTTTGCCCGCGCCCGCCAGTGCGCCCCTTGTGTCATCTTCATCGACGAGATCGACACCCTCGCCCCGGCGCGGGGCAGCTACTCCGGCGATAGCGGCGTCAGCGACCGCGTTCTGGGGCAACTGCTGGCCGAACTGGACGGGATCCGCCCCAGCCAGGGGGTGTTGGTGGTGGCCGCCACCAACCGCAAAGCCAGCTTGGATCCCGCCCTCACCCGCGCCGGCCGGCTGGAGCTGCACCTGAGTGTGGAGCTGCCGGATCGGGCCGGGCGGCGGGAAATCCTGGCCGTGCACAACCGCAGGCGGCCCCTAGGGCCAGATGTGGATCTGGAGGTGTGGGCCGAGCGCACGGAAGGCTGGAGTGGGGCCGATCTGGCCCTGCTAAGTAACCGTGCTGCCATTGCTGCCATTCGCCGCCACCGGGCCACTGCCGAGTCGGTGGATCCCAAGACCCTGGTCATCCGCCAGGAGGACTTTGCCCAGGCCTTTGCCGAGCTGCAGCAGCAGCGCCAGGCCACCTAGAAGACCGGGATCCCTTGCCATTCCGGCTGCCGGTGGGCGTGGGCCGCCTCGCCGCAGGTGCGGGGGGTGGGAAAGATCTTGTCGGGATTGGCGATGTGCTGCGGGTCGAGCACCTGCCGCACCCACTGCATGCTCTCCAAATCCGTGGGCGTAAACATCTCCGACATGTAGCAGCGCTTGTCGGCCCCGATGCCATGCTCGCCAGAGATGCTGCCTCCCAGGCGCACGCAGAGCTTGAGGATCTCACCCCCCAGCTTCTCCACCTGCTCCAGGGATCCCGGCACCGACTCGTCGTAGAGAATCAGCGGATGGAGGTTGCCGTCGCCGGCGTGGAACACATTGGCCACCGGGTAGCCGTACTGGCGGCTGAGGCGCTCGATTTCTTTGAGGACATAGGCTAGCTGGCTGCGGGGGATCACCCCATCCTGGACGTAGTAGTTGGGGCTGAGCTTGCCCATGGCGGCAAAGGCCGCCTTGCGCCCCTTCCACAGCCGCGCCCGCTCTTCTGCATCGACGGCCACCTGCACCTGGCGGGCCCCGTTTTTCAAGCAGAGCGCCCTCACCTGTTGGCCGACTTCCTCCACCTCCAGCTCCAGCCCGTCCACCTCCACCAGCAAGATGGCTGCCGCATCCCGCGGGTAGCAGCCCAACTGCACCACATCCTCCACAGCATTGATGCTGAAGTTGTCCATGATCTCCAGGCCGGCGGGGATGATCCCGGCGGCGATGATGTCGGAAACGGTGGCTCCTGCCGCCTCGACGCTGTCAAAATCCGCCAGCAAGACCTGCACCTGGGCCGGCGCCTTGAGCAAGCGCAGGGTAATCTCGGTAGCAATGCCCAGAGTGCCCTCGGAGCCGACGAACAGGCCCACCCAGTCGTAGCCGGGCATCTCCGGGATCTTGCCCCCCCAGCGCACCACTTCCCCATCCGGCAGCACCACCGTCAGGCCGAGGATGTGGTTGGCCGTCACCCCGTACTTGAGACAGTGGACGCCGCCGGAGTTTTCCGCCACATTGCCGCCGATGGAGCAAACCGACTGGCTGGAGGGATCCGGCGCATAAAAATAGCCCTGGGCGGCCACCGCTTGGGTAATCCAGGCGTTGATTACTCCCGGCTGCACCACCATGCAGCGGTTGTCTAGGTCAATCTCCAGGATCTGTTTCATCAGGGTGGTGGCGATGACGACGCTATTTTCCAGCGGCAGCGCCCCTCCCGAAAGGCCGGTGCCGGATCCCCGCGCCACGAAGGGCACCTGGTAGCGGCTGCACAGCTTCACCACCTGCGCCACCTCCTCCGTGGTGCGCGGCAACACCACCAGAGCCGGCCTTTGCCGGTAGCTGGTCAGCCCGTCGCACTCGTAAACCAGCAGCTCCTCCGGCCTGCTGATCACCCGCCGGGGATCGAGAATTTTTTTGAGCTCAGCCCTCAGTTTGAGCCAATCGAAGGTGAGGCCAGCTTGCAACGGGTGAGAGGAGCGAACAGCCATAGGGGGCGGCAGAACATCTCGTGAGGGGGATATCGTCACTATAGTCTGGATAGTCTGGCCGGAGAGCCTATGCAGTCCCGCAACGCCGAACAGATCCTTGAGCAAGTGCGGCAGCTCTACGACCTCTACCCCTTCCCACCACAGCCCATCGGCACCGTTCCCCCGCCGGGGTGGAACTGGCGCTGGAGCTGGCCCCAGGCCTATGCTTTTTGCACCGGATCCCATCCGGGCCGGCGCAAGGTGCGCATCCTGGATGCCGGCTGCGGCTCTGGGGTAGGGACAGAATACATCGCCCACCAAAACCCGGAAGCGGAGATCTGGGCCTTTGACCTAAGCGGCCGCGCCCTGGAGATTGCCAAGGCCCGCTGCCGGGCTTCCCAGGCGCCGCCGGTGCAGTTTTGCCAGCTCAACGTTTACGACATCGACCAACTGCCGGGGCAGTTCGACTTCATCAACTGCGTGGGCATGCTCCACCACCTGCCGGATCCGCTGGCGGGGCTGCAGGCGCTGGCGAGCAAATTGGCCCCTGGCGGGATCCTGCATTTGTTTGTCTATGGCGAGCTGGGCCGCCACGAAATTCGCCTGATGCAAAAGGCCATCCGCCTACTGGTCGCCGGCTCCGAACACCAGCCCCTGGCTTCCGCAGAACACCTGCAACAAGGGCTACAGGTAGGCCGCCGCCTCTTCCGGATTTTGCCGGAGAGCAACCGCATCCAGCAGCAGGAACGCGCCCGCTGGGCCGTTGAGAACGTGGACGACGAATGCTTTGCCGACATGTACCTGCACCCGCAGGAAGTGGACTACAACATTGAGACCCTGTTTGAGCTGATCCGCGCCTCCGGGCTGCAGTTTTTGCGCTTTTCCAACCCGGAGTTCTGGCGGCTGGAACGGGTGTTGGGCCAGGATGAGGCCCTGCTGGCCCAGGCGGCTCAACTGCCAGAGCCGGAGCGCTACCGCCTGATCGAGCTGCTGGATCCGGTGGTGGCCCACTACGAGCTCTTCCTCGGCAAGCCTCCCCTCCCCCGCTGGGAATGGACCAGTCCGGAGGCGGTGGCCTCGGCTGTTGCCCACCTCAGCCCATGTCTAGGCCTGTGGCCGGGCCGGAGCATCTTCAACTACGCCTACGAGGCAATCTCCCTCAGCGAGGAAGCCTTCGCCTTCCTGCAGCAGGTGGACGGGATCCGCACCGTCCAAGCCCTTCAAGACAGCCTGGAGTCTCCCCTGGGCTGGCCGCAGTTGCAGCAGTTGCTGCGCTGGCAAGTGCTGCTCTTGGAGCCACGGGAGGGCTGTCTTTGAGTGCCTCTGAGCAAATGTGGGCAGCCAAGACCGGTGGCAGCATTTGCCTTCTTGGACTTTCCTGCTCTATGCTGGGAGGCTGTGAGCTTTTCTCCAGCCCCACCCATTCTGGGGGTACTGCCATGCCCAAAATCAAAACTCGCAAGGCAGCCGCCAAGCGCTTTCGCCTCACCGGCAGCGGCAAGTTTATGCGCCGCCGGGCCGGGCACAACCACCTACTTGAGCACAAAACCAGCAACCGTAAGCGCAAGCTGGCGGGTGTAGCCCTGGTAAGCAAGCAGGATCTGGCCAATGTGCGCCTGATGCTGCCCAACACCCACTAGCTGGGTCCTGTTCGCGCTACGCGCCGCTTCCCCGACGCCTCGGCACGTTGGGGACGGGTTGAAGTCTCAAGGTTTGCCGGGGGCTCGCCAACTTCTATATCCGTCTGTATTGGGTTACTGCCATGAGAGTCAAACGCGGCAATGTTGCCCGCAAGCGTCGTAAGAAGATCCTCAAGCTAGCCAAAGGCTTTCGAGGAGCCGGCTCCAAGCTGTTCCGCACTGCCAACCAGCAGGTGATGAAGGCTCTGCGCAGCGCCTACCGGGATCGCCGGCGCAAGAAGCGGGATTTTCGCCGCCTGTGGATTGCCCGCATCAACGCGGCCACCCGCGCCCAGGGCCTGCGCTACAGCGAGTTCATCGACGGCCTCAAAAAAGGCAATATCCAACTGAACCGCAAAATGCTGGCCCGCTTGGCCTTCCTGGATCCAGAAGCCTTTACCCAAGTGGTGGAAGCAGCTCGCCAGGCCCGCGCCTCCTAAAGAGATGGGGTCTCGGTCTCCGTTGGCCGCAGCAATCCAGAGGTCTTGCATGGCAGCCGGCCTGGCCTTGGCTTGCTTGGGGAGGGGGATCCCTGCGGCTGCCCGCCCCTGGCCAGAGATTGTGCGTTCGGGTCAGGTGCGAATTGCGGTCAAAGACAACCTGAGGCCGTTGGGCTTTCGCGATCCCATGGGCAAGCTGCAGGGGTTTGAGATCGAGCTGGCCCGCGAGCTGGGATCCCGGCTCTTGGGATCCGCGGAGGCGGTGGAGCTGGTGCCGGTAGCCAACGTGAAGCGGCTGCAGGCAGTGGCCGCTGGGGAGGTAGATCTGGCTATTGCCCAGCTTGGCATTACGCCGGATCGGGCGCGACAAGTGGAGTTTACCTCGCCCTACTATCAGGATGGCCCCAGCTTGGTTGTGGCCCGTTCCCACAACTGGGAAAGGTGGTCGGATGTGGGCGGCGCGCGGATTGCCGTCCTGCGCGGATCGGCTGCTATTCCTTACCTCCAGCGCTACCTCCCAGGGGTTGAGTTGGTGGCGGTGGATTCCTACCGGGAAGGGGCGGAATTGCTCCTAAAGGGAGCGGTGCAGGCCTGGGCAGCGGATCGCTCGGTGCTGGCAGGGTGGCTGGCGGAGCACCCCCAGTTTCAGTTTTTGGGATCCCCGTTGGCGGCGGTGGGGCTGGGCATTGCCCTGCCCAAGGGGCTGGAGCATGCTGAATTGCGGCTGCGGGTGCGCCGCGAGCTGGAGAACCTGCGCGCTGAGGGCTGGCTGGCGGAGCGGGCCAGAGCCTGGGGTCTGCCCTAGTGCAAAAAGTGACGGATGCCAGTGCAGACCATGGCGATCCCAGCAGCATTGGCAGCAGCAATGGAATCGGCATCGCGGAGACTGCCTCCCGGCTGGATGATGGCGCGGATCCCAGCACGGGCTGCCGCCTCCACACTGTCGGCAAAGGGGAAAAAGCCGTCGCTGGCCAAAACCGCTCCTGCTGCCTGCGAGCCGGCCTGGCGAAGGGCAATCTCGACGGCGCCTACCCGGTTCATCTGGCCTGCGCCAATGCCGAGGGTCTGCCCCTGCCGGGCAACGACGATGGCGTTGGATTTCACGTGTTTGCAGACCGTCCAGGCAAACTCCAGATCCGCCCACTCTTCCGGTGTCGGCTGGCGCTCGCTCACCACCCGCCAGGACGGGCGGCGGTCGGATCCCTGGGCCAAGTCAGCCTCCTGCACCAGGAAGCCCCCAGCCAGGGTGCGAATGGTTTGGGCCGGCCCAACCGCAAAGTCCGGCAGAACCAAAAGCCGCAAGTTCTTTTTGGCTGCCAGTTGCTCAGCCGCCTCGGGGGTGCAGTCCGGGACAACCACGCATTCCAAAAAGGGCTCCGCCAGCCGCCGGGCAGCCTCCCCATCCAAGGTTTGGTTGAGGGCGACAATGCCCCCGAAGGCGGAAACGGGATCGGCGGCCAAAGCCGCCTCAAAAGCGGCAGCCAGAGTTGGGCGAACGGCTACCCCACAGGGGTTGTTGTGCTTGACAATCACCGCCACCGCTGGCCTAGGGCCGTTGGCCAGCCCTAGGCTCAGTTCTGCCGCCAGGGCGCGGGCCGCCTCTAGATCCAGCAGGTTGTTGTAGCTGAGCTCCTTCCCCTGCAACTGTTTGGCCCGATGCCAGCCGGGAGCAGCCGCATCCACCACATACCAGGTGGCGGCTTGGTGGGGATTTTCCCCGTAGCGCAGGCGTTGCCAAGGGATCCCTTGCAGTTGAAAAACCTGCTCGGCAGCGGTTGCAGGAGCTGGAGCTTGAGAGGGGCGGGACAGCTCTGAGCGAGTTAGGTAGTCGACAATGGCGCGGTCGTAGGCCAGTACCTGCTCGAAGGCGCGGCGGGCACACTGGAAGCGAAAGGCCAGCCGCTCCGCCTCGCTGGAGGGGCTAGAGAGCAATTGCAAATACTGAGGGTACTGGCTGGGATCGGTGAGCACGGTAACGTGGGGATAATTCTTGGCTGCCGCCCGCGCCAGCGTCGGCCCGCCGATGTCGATCTGTTCAAAAGCCTCCTCCAGCGACACCCCTGCCCGGGCCACCGTCTGCTCGAAAGGATAGAAATTGACCACCACCAACTGGATGGGAGGGATCCCCAGCGCCTCCAGATCCGCCCGGTCTTCGCGGCGCTCCAGGCGGGCCAGAATGCCCCCGTGAATGCGGGGGTGCAGCGTTTTTACCCGTCCCCCCAAGATCTCCGGCGCGCCGGTATGCTCCGAAACAGGGGTGACCGGGATCCCAGCTTCTGACAGCGCCTTGGCTGTGCCTCCGCTGCTGAGCAGCTGAAAGCCGTGCTCCTGCACGAGGGCCTGGGCCAGCGGGATCAGGCCGGTCTTATCGGAGACACTTAGGAGAGCCAAAGGTGGGAAGGGCTGAGCAGACATCGGTTGTTAGCGATCTCAAGAGAGCAGAGTTGCCTAGGAGATCCCAACAGGTGGAGATCCCACGCCCCAGCATAGCGCCCCTGCCGGGAGGGGGATAGGAGGTTGTTGCCACTACTGAGAGGTCGGAGAGGTGGCTGGGGTTCACGTGGGATGATCCAGGATGCCAGAAGGTGCAATTCCAGCCACTCAAAAGGGATCCCAGCCCTGCCGAGAAAGTGCTATGACAAGATGAGCGTGAATTGCCGCTAGAAGGGGGTAACTAGGATCGTATGGATAGAGTCTTGCAGCTCCTGATCCAGGGTTGGTACTATTCCATCCCCCTGTTGACGTTCTCAGTCTTCTCGGTGGCCTGTTGCATCGAGCGGGCCTTGTTTTGGTGGAAAGTCACCCACCGGCAGGAGGAGGTGGTGCGGCAAGCCCTGAGCCAGTACCGCCGCAACCCACGCGCTGCCCAGTACCTGCTGGAGCAAAATGCGGATCTCCCCATTGCCCGCATCTTTTTGGCCGGCCTGGAGCTGAACGAAGCCAGCCCCGAAGATTTTAAGCTGGCCCTGGAGACAGCCTTGGCGGCAGAGGTGCCCCTGCTGAAGCGCTTCAATACGGTCTTCGACACCGTCATTACCGTTGCCCCCTTCCTGGGCCTGCTGGGCACCGTTACCGGCATCATCCAGATCCTCAGCTCCATCCAACTGGGGGATATCGGCGGCACCGATACGCAAGGGGTAGGGCAGGGGATCGCCGAAGCCCTCTACTCGACCGCTTTTGGGCTGATCGTGGCCATTCCCACCTTGCTAATCTCCAACGTCTTCCGCTCTCTGTACCTGCGGCAGCTCTCCAAGATCCAGGAGTACGGCGGCGAGCTGGAGTTGCTGCATCGCCAGCGGCAAGAGATGCAAGCCCAACAGCTTTCCCAGTATTCTTACGCCAAGCCCAGCCCCAGCGGCAGCTCCACTCTTCCTCCCTACTCCCCCCTTGAGCCCTCCTAGCCTATGCGCATCCCCGAAGAAAACTTTCGATCCGGCGAGATCAACATCGTGCCCCTGATCGATGTCATCTTCTCGATCTTGGTGTTTTTCGTCATCGCCAGCCTGGTGCTTACCCGCTCGGAGGCCCTCGATGTCAATTTGCCAGAGGCCTCCACAGCCGAAGCCCGCCGCCAGCCAGACGTTACGGTGAGCATCACCGCTGAAGGCCAAATTGCCGTCAACCGCAAGGCGATTGCCAATCTTGCCGCCCTGATCCCAGAGGTGGAACGCGTCCTGGCCGAGAAGCCGGCTGAAGGGCGCCGCCTGGTGGTGATCAACGCCGATTTGGCTCTCTCCCACGGCAAGGTGGTGGAGGTGATGGATACCCTGCAGCGACTGCCCAACGTCAGCCTGGCCATCGCTGCCCGCCGCCCTGCCAATAACCGTTGACAGGCTCCCCTCTGGGGCCGGGGGTGAGGGCCATCACCCTGCCCCCAGCAGTTGGATCAGGAGCGCTTTTTGCACGTGGAGGCGATTTTCTGCTTGATCCCACACCCGGGACTGGGATCCCTCCAAGACCTCGGCGGTGATCTCCTCTTCCCGGTGCGCGGGCAGGCAGTGGAGCACAATGGCCTCGCGAGCCGCCTGTTTCAGCAGCTTAGCATTGACCTGGTAGGGCAGGAAGTCGGCTTTGCGCGCCTCGGCCTGGTCTTCTTGGCCCATGCTGGCCCACACGTCGGTATAGACCACCTGGGCTCCCGCGACCGCTTCGTAGGGATCCCGCAACACCCACACCTGCGATCCCTGGGCCAAGGCTTGCGCTTCTGCTACTACTGCCGCATCTGGCTCGTAGCCGGGGGGGGTGGCGACGCGGATGTGGATCCCGCTCATGGCACAGCCCAGCAGCAGGGAATGGGCAACATTATTGCCGTCGCCGCAATAGGCCAAGGTCAGGCCCGCCAGTTGGCCGAAGTTCTCCTGGATGGTGAGCAGATCGGCCAAAACTTGGCAGGGGTGAAACTGATCCGTGAGGGCGTTGATCACGGGGATCTCGGCATATTCGGCAAAGATTTCCAGCTCCCGCTGGTTGTAGGTGCGAATGGCAATGGCGTCCAGGTAGCGGGAGAGAACGCGGGCCGTATCCTGCAGAGGCTCGCCGCGGCTCATCTGCATCGCCGTCGGCACCAGATCTAGGGTGCTGCCCCCGCACTGGGCCATGGCAGCGGTAAAGCTGACGCGGGTGCGGGTAGAAGCCTTCTGAAACAACAGCCCCAGCACCCGGCCGCGCAGATCCACCCGATAGGGATCCCGCTTCAGTTGCGCCGCTTGGACCAGCAAGGCCGCTAGCTCCGCCGGGCTCAGGTCGCTGAGTTTGAGCAGATCCCGCCCGGCTAAGTTGATGGATCCTACAGCTTGCAACCCCGCCATCGCGCTTCACCGCCTCCGCAAACAACTTCCGGCCCGCGCTGCTGCCTGCTCGCCAGCGCAAGGCCGCTACTCAGCAAGGTCTCGCAGCCTGGGCCCCAACGCTGGCTAGAGGGAAGAGGAACGCATTGGCTCCTTGGCCTGTTGCTGGCGGGCCGAGATCTGCGCCTGGAGGGCCTGGATAGCGGCGGCATATTGCGGGTCGGCGGGAGTCGCCACCAACTCGCGATCCCGGCTGAGGCGATTGAGATCTTCTTCGGACAGTTCCACGACAATGTCAGGGGTGATGCCTTTGTGATCGATATCGGTGCCTTTGGGGGTGCGATAGCGGGCGATGGTCACCGCCAGGCCCGACCCATCGGAGAGGGGATGCACCGACTGCACTAGGCCCTTGCCAAAGGTTTGCGTGCCCACGATCACGGCGCGCCGGTTATCCTGCAAAGCCCCCGACAAGATCTCGCTGGCGCTGGCGGATCCTCCATCCACCAAGACAGCCAAAGGCTTGTCGGTGAGGGCGCTGTTGTTGGCCGTGAGGCGATCCTGCTCCCCTTGCCGGTTCACCGTCGAGACAATGCTGCCCCGGTCGATCCACATGCGGGCGATCTCGGCGCTGGAGTAGAGCAGCCCCCCCGGATTGGCCCTCAGATCCAGCACATAGGCGGCCACCCCTTGTTTCTCCAGCTCGCGAATGGCCTGGCGCACCTTGTCGGCGGCATTGCCGGAAAACTGGGTGATGCGGATGTAGCCAATGGGCAGGCCATTTTCCTGGTGAACCGCATAGCGCACGGTGGCCAGCTCAATTCTCTCCCGCACCAGGTCGAACACCTTCAGCCCTTCCCCCTCGCGGCGGATGGTCAGCCGCACCCGTGTGCCCGGCTCGCCGCGAATGAGGCTGACGGCGGTGTTGGTGTCCATCCCTTCGGTGGATTTGTCGTCGATGCGCACGATTACATCTTTGGACTTGATCCCGGCCCGGTCGGCGGGGGATCCTTCGATGGGGGAGATCACCACCAGCTCGTTGGTCTCTTGATCCATGCCCAGCGTGATCCCCACCCCGGTCAGCTCACCGGATGTGTCAATTTGCATGCTGGCGAACTGGTCGGGATCCAAGAAGCGGGTGTAGGGATCGTTCAGTTTCTTCAGGGCTTCGCGAATGGCTGCATAGGCATCTTCTCGGGTGGCATATTCTCGGCTGAGCAGATCCCGCCGCACCGCCTCCCAGTCGACGGAGTTGAAGGAAGGGTCGACGTATTCGCGATTAACAATCTGCCAAACTTCGTCCACCACTTCCTTGGGATCCCGGCGAAACCCTGCCCAACCCGGCATGGATAGCTGCACCCCGACAAGCGACACGGCTGTGACCACTGCAGCCGTTGCACTCACCACAAACCCACGCTTTCTCATTGGCTCTCCTGGAAGACAAGGTCTAAAAGTCGAGGTTAATCTCCAGCTTTTGGGGGTTTCGCCCAGAGGCTCTTCCCTGCCCCAACTTTATCTCAGGGACAAAGCAGTGCTGCCTGCCCCAGCCGGTGGTATCCAAAGTTTGGTAGGCTGCAAATGGTACAGCCCAACTGTGCCCAACGTAGCACAGGGATCCCTGCAAAGGTGCTCTCGCGATCACATTTGCAAAGGCGCTTTTTCTTCTGGAGTCCATGTCTCTTGTAACCGACTCTCCCAGCCTGCCGGAAGCTGCTGCTGACTCGCCCCTGCTGGCCCAGGTGCAGTTGGCTCGCGCTGCCGCTCGACGCACGGCTACCTTGCCCACTGCCATTAAAAATGCCGCCCTAGAGGCCATGGCCACCGCTTTGCTGGAACACCAAGAGGCCATCTTGGCAGCCAACCAGGCGGATTTGGAGCAGGCAGCGGAGCAGGTCAAGGCCGGTGAGCTGTCCGCCTCGGCCTACGCCCGCTTGAAGTTGGACGCCCAGAAATTGGCCGACGCGGTGGCCGGGGTGCGGCAGGTGCTGCGGCTGCCGGATCTGGTGGGGCAGGCCTTGCTGATCCGGGAACTGGATGAGGGGCTGGTGCTGGAGCGGCGCACCTACCCTCTGGGAGTGCTGGGGGTGATCTTCGAGTCGCGGCCCGATGCTCTGGTGCAAATTGCCGCCCTGGCGGTGAAAACCGGCAACAGCGTCCTGCTCAAGGGTGGCTCGGAGGCGCTCTGCTCCTGCCAGGCATTGATGGCGGCCATCCAGGCGGGGCTGCAGCAGATCCCCGAGTTTCCCCAGGGATCTTTGCAGTTGCTCACCAGCCGTGCCGAGGTCAAGGCCCTGCTGCAACTGGAAGGGCTGGTGGATCTCATCATCCCCCGCGGCTCCAGCAGCTTTGTCCGCTACATCATGGAAAATACCCGCATCCCGGTGCTGGGCCATGCCGATGGCCTCTGCCACTTGTACGTAGATCGGGCTGCCGATGTGGACATGGCGGTGAGGCTAACCCTGGACAGCAAAACCCAGTACCCCGCCGCCTGCAACGCCATCGAAACCCTGCTGGTGCACGCAGAGATCGCCCCCCGGTTTTTGCCCCTGGCCGTGCAGGCGCTGCGCGAGAAGGGGGTGGAGTTGCGCGGGGATCCCCGCTGCCGCCAACTGGTGCCCGATCTGATCCCGGCCAGCGAGGCCGACTGGCGCACGGAGTACGCCGACCTGATTCTGGCCATCAAAATGGTGGATTCTCTCGACGAAGCCATTGCCCACATCGAGCGGTACGGATCCCGCCATACCGAGGCCATCGTGACCGAAGATGCCGCCGCTGCCCAGCGCTTCCTCGACGAAGTGGACGCAGCAGGGGTCTTTCACAATGCCTCCACCCGCTTTGCCGATGGCTTTCGCTACGGCTTGGGGGCAGAAGTGGGCATCAGCACCCAAAAGCTGCCGCCGCGCGGCCCGGTGGGTTTGGAGGGCTTGGTGACCTACCGCTACCAACTGCGAGGGCGAGGCCATCTTGTAGCCGACTATACAGGCCCCCAGGCCCGACCTTTTCAACATCGAGATCGCCTGAACACCACCGGTTTGTCTTAGGGATCAGGGCCTGCTGCAGCGGCCGACTGTACAAAGCAATCCATGACGGAAACCGTTCTGCTCGTCTGGGTGGCTCCAAGTTAAGGTAAATTAGAAGATAGCCTTGTGATTTGCAAAGGTTGTGCTTTGTGCCCCGCTGTGGTGCAACAATAGACCACCGAAGGCTACTGGGTTTTGAAATTTGCTGTCGGCTTGAGCGCCTTTGACCTAGCACCTTGCTTTTTGGCTGCCTTTTGTTATTATTTCGATAGGAGCTTCGCTGCATCATGCCCGTTCGTCTGTATGTCGGAAATCTGCCGGAAGAGGTGGATCGTCAGGCATTGGAGAAGCTCTTTAGCTCTGCAGGTGAGGTCATTTCCACCAAGGTGATTCGGGATCGGCGGACAGGCAAATGTCGCGGCTTCGGGTTTGTAACCGTGAGCACCGAAGAGCAGGCGCAGCAGTACATCGAAAAGTTCAACGGCCACAGCTTTGGCGATGTCAACCTGCGCATCGAGATTGCCCAGCGGCGGGAGAAACGGGAAGACGCCGAAGCCAGGGCAGCAGCCTCCAGCTCCCCAGCTAAGGAGTCTGCCAAAGATGCTGGCAAGGATTCTAGGGCGCCCGGGGATCCTGAGCCCCGAGGTTCTTCCAAAGACTCCAAAGAGTCTGGGGAAAAGTCCGCTCCCAGCAAAAAGCAACGCCAGCGGGGCAACAAAGGGAGTGGAGGCAATGTCGTTGCCGAGACTGAAGGGGCCTTTGAGCCGGATCCCCGTTGGGCCAGTCAGTTGCAGCGGATTAAGGAGCAGCTTCTCCAAGCGACCAACTCCTGATCCCCCCAAAAGCGTGGTGGACATCGCCGCCATCTGGCGTTAGCCTGGTTGAGCTGTACAGCTCTGGGCATACTCGAGAGGGGGTTTTGGGATGGATAGTCTGGCAAGGGTTTTTCGCGCGTGGGGACAGTGCTTGGCCAAAGCTGGGTTCCTCGGCGCGCTGCTGGTTTGGCTGGGGATGAGCAGCGTTGTCCAAGTTGCCCTCGCAGCTCCAGCCGATTTGGAGGAGCAGGTGCTGCAGATCATTCGCAAGCACCCCCAGGTGATCCTGGAGGCGGTGCAGGAGTACCAGCAGCGGCAGTACCAAGAGCAGCAGCAACAACAGCAGAAGTTGGCGGAAGAATTTGGCCGGCAGTTGCGGGAGAACCCGCGTGCCGTCATCGGAGACTCTCCTCAACTGGGATCCGACGCTTTGCGGTTGGTGTTGGTGGAGTTTTCCGATTTTCAATGTCCCTTCTGCGCCCGCGCCCACGACACCCTCAAACAGTTCATGGCCGAGCACGGGAATGAGGTGACCTTGGTGTACAAGCACCTGCCCTTGACCAGCATCCACCCGGAGGCGATGGCGGCGGCTCGCGCGGCCTGGGCTGCCCACCGTCAGGGCAAGTTCTGGGAGTTCCACGACGAGCTGTTTGCCAACCAATCCCAGCTTGGGGATGAATTTTATGTAGCTACCGCCGAGAAGTTGGGCCTAAATGTGGAGAAATTCAATCGGGATCGGCGCAGCCGGGCGGCGGAGCGCGCCATTCAGCGAGATATGGATCTGGCCTCTCAACTGGGCATCGGCGGCACCCCTCATTTCATCTTGAACGGCCTTTCTTTTTCGGGGGCGCAGCCTTTGGAGGTGTTTGAGCAGACGCTGCAACAGGCCAAGCAAGCCCTCTAGCCCGGTTAGAGCCTCAAGTCCAGATGTCGAGTCCCTATCGTTGCCCAGAGTGCGGAGATAGTTTCCTGTTTCGGCCGGATCCCTGCCCCACCTGTGCCAGCCGAGAACGCCAGAAACAGAAGGCTGCCCGCGCCAGGGAAAAACGGGGCAGCTACGACCTGACGGGCCAGGTGGCCGCCGCCGAGTTCTGGCAACTGTTGCGTTGGTACCCCTGCTGCCCTTGCTGTGGCAAGCCCTGGCCGGAGGTGGGATCCGCCCCTGTCCAGGATCACATCATCCCCCTTAGCCGTGGGGGGCCCAACACGGCTGCCAACCTGCAGCCTCTTTGTCCAGCCTGCAACGGCTGGAAGGCGGATTTTCTCATTTGTTTTGACAGAGCCGTGCCGGGGCGGGTGCGACCCTTGCCTCAGCACCTTTGGCCCAGCTTTCGGCGTTGGCTCGGCCTCGGCGGCGTCGAGGAAAAGCAAGCCCGCGAGCGGCAGTTGGATTGGTTGGATCCCGGCCTAGATCTTGGCGGCGGGGATCGCCCCCAACTGGTGCAACAGTTGGCCTATCCCTTGGCCAGCCCAGCCCAATTGCAGGCGGAAACCTTGCGCCTCACGCTGGCGGCGATCTCACTGGAAGAAGGATCCCTGGCGATTCCAACCAGTGGTGCAAAGGGCAGCGAGGCCCAAGCAGCCCGATGGAGCTATTCCCAACAGCCGCGAAACGGTTCCTAATCTCCCCTCTCCCTGAGGGAGAGGGGCTGGGGGTGAGGGAATCCCTGAGGGAGAGGGGCTGAATCCGGCTGCCGCTACTCGACGGGCAGGATGCGGGCGTCAAACCCTGCTTCAGCCAGAGCACGCCGCGCCTGTTCGGCATTGGCCCGTTGCCGGTAGGTGCCCACCTGAATCACTGAGCCGCGCACAAAAGCGTCAGGGGCAAACTGCTGGAGCTTGGGCAGCGCCTCTGCCCCGGCGGATACCACCACCCAAAATCCGCCCGTGCCTTCTGCGCGCAGGGATGCGGCAGAGGGGGTGGGATCCTGAACCAGAAGCGGTCGAGAGCGGCGCAGATCGGCGGGGAAGATCCCGGCTTCGTAGCCTTGGTCGGCCAAGTACCGCACCTGTTCGGCGGCAGCAGCGGGGTCGGCAAACCCGCCGGTGCGCACCACCCGCAGGTCGTCGTAGATCAAGGGCAGGGATCCCTCTAGCAGTTGTTGGAGTGCAAGCCATTTTTCACCGCTGGGATCGGCCACCAACACCCAGTAGCGCTCCCCCTGAGGTGGGTTGGAGTCGGGATCCCCCACAGCTTCCTCTCCTGCCAACGACACCGCCACCGCCGGCAGGCCCTGGGCGGTCAGCCAGCGGGCCTGATCCTGCGCCAGCGACAGGCGGGAGAAGGTGCCCGTCTGCAAAGCCGCCTGGCCGCGGTATTGCACCACAGCAGCCCCTGGAAAGAAGCGGCGCACCCGCTCTTCCAGCCGGGGATCCCCAGTAGGGTTGGGCACTTGGGTGGCAAAGGGCCGCTGCGGATCGAAGGGGGGAGCCGTTGGCGCTGGCGGGGCAGGACTGGGGGAGGGAGCGGGAAAAGCGGGCGGCAGGGGCGGATCCGTCTCTTGGCGGCTCACCACCCGCACCGGCAACCCCAGCCGTTCCAATTCCGCTTGGCGGCGTTGGGCGTGGTTGCGGTTGATGAACGTCCCCGCTAAGATGAACACTTGTCCATCCCCTTGCACGAAATAGGCGTCCGGCACCTGGGCGCGCACCTTGGCCAGCTCGGCTGCCCCATCGGCCAACACGTGAACTTGGTAACGCGTCAGCGCCAGAGCAGCAGGCAGGGCGAGGGCAAAAGCTGCCAGAGATCCGGCCACGAGCGCCGTCGCCATCGCCGGTCGCAGCCAAGGGACGCATGGAAGGAGGCCTGTACAAGTCGTCCCCCCTGAGGCAAGCCACAGGCGAGCAATCCATCTGCGGCGGTTACGCAGCCCAGCGTTCACGGGAGAAGCGCAGATTTAGTGTACCTCTAGTATAGACACGCCGCTGGCCGAGGAGGGTTTGACAACCCCTGTCACCTGCGGTCTTCAGAAGCGACGGCGACGATAGCGCTGGCGACTCGGTCGGCGGAGGGCCGGGGATCCCCCCAGAGCAAAGCGGATGATCTCCGTCTTGTACTGCTGTGAGCCCTCCGTGTAGCGGGCAAGCTGGATGGCGGATCCCTGGCCGGAGGGGAGGGCTGGCAGAGACTGCTCCGGCGTTGCGGCTTCGATGGCGATGAAAAACCGCAAGCGCAGCAGCACCTCCAATTTAGACAGTCGCTCGGTCTGTTCGGGCACGAGGCGGCCCAGAGAGATTTGGAGGCGCGGCCCGCGTCGCCGGGATCCGGGGCGGCTCCAGAGCTGTTGGGCCAACGTCCCCAGAGAGGCCTGCTCAGGAGATTTGACCAACAGCTTCAGTCCCGCCAAGGGGTTGAGGCCATAGGTAAGCAGCAGAGAATACATGGGCAGCGGACTGAGGAGCAGAGAGGCGTTTTTGGGTTAGGGTCAAAAGATAGCTCATAGGCCAACTGTAGCACTGCTACCCGCTATCTGAAGACCGATGGCCATGGCCGGGATCCCTGACCAACGCTGGCTGTTTCAGCCTGTGAACCCACTGGCTGCCCAGAGCTTGGCTGAGGCGGTGGGGGTCTCGCCCGTCTTGGCTCAGATCTTGCTCAATCGCGGCCTCTCCAGCCCTGCTGCCGTGCAGCAGTATTTGCAGCCGGATCCCGTCCACCTGCCCCCGCCCAGCCAAGATTTTGCCGATTTGCCGCTGGCGGTGGAATTGCTGGAGGGGGCGATTCGCCGACAAGAGCCCATTGCCATCTGCGGCGATTACGATGCCGACGGCATGACCAGCACGGCTCTGCTGCTGCGGGCGCTGCGGGGCGCTCCAGTGTATTACCGCATCCCCAGCCGCCTCAGGGAGGGCTATGGCCTCAACAACCGCATGGTGCAGGAGCTGCACCGCGAGGGGGTACGCCTCATCCTCACCGTGGACAACGGCATTGCCGCCCATGCGCCCATCCAACTGGCCAAAGAGCTGGGCTTGACGGTGATCGTGACGGATCACCACGACTTGCCCCCCCAGTTGCCCCCTGCCGACGCCATCCTCAATCCCAAACAGCTCCCCCTCTCTTCTCCCTATCGGGGGATGGCCGGGGTGGGGGTGGCCTACCTCCTGGCCCAGGCCTTGGCAGAGCGCCGCGGGGACGAACATTTGGAGCGGGTGGCGCTGGAACTGTTTACGGTGGGCACCATTGCCGATTTGGCGCCGCTGACGGGAGTTAACCGCCTTTGGGTGCGGCAGGGGCTGGCTCTCTTGCCCACTTCCCAGGTGGCCGGGATCCGCGCCCTCTTGGCGGTGATGGGAATGACGGGATCCCCAGAGGAGCTGCGGCCAGAGTGGGTAGGGTTTGGCCTGGGGCCGCGCATCAACGCCATTGGGCGGATTGGCCGACCGGAGCTGGGGATCCAGTTGCTGACCACCGACGATCCGCAGCAGGCAGAAAAACTGGCCCGCCGCTGCGAACGCCTCAACCAGGTGCGGCAGCAGATGTGTGGGCGCATCGAGGCGGAGGCCCTGGAGCAAATCGCCCGGCAAGGGCGGGATCTGCAGCAAGAGCGAGTGTTGACGATTTTGGGATCCCCGCAGCAGCGCTGGCACAAAGGGGTAATTGGCCTGGTGGCCTCGCGGCTGGCGGAGCGTTTTGGCTGTCCGGTGTTTATCGGCAGCCAGTCGCCCCAGGGGGAGATTACCGGCTCGGCGCGGCAGGGGATCCCGGAGTTCGACGTGTTTCAGGCGTTGGAGTTTTGCAAAGATTTGTTCAGCAAACACGGCGGCCACCCGGCGGCGGGGGGATTTAGCCTGAGGGCGGAAAACTGGCCTCTTTTGGAAGAGCGGCTTCGGCAATTTGCCCAACAGCGGTTGCAGCCGGAACAAATCCGTCCCCTGGTGCAGATCGACGCGGAGGTGGCACTGGCGGATCTCACCTTCGACCTCTACCGCGAGCTGCAGCGGTTGCAGCCCTGTGGCATCGGCAATCCGGAGCCGGTCTTTTGCAGCCGCAACCTGCAGGTGTTGCAACAGCAGCGATTTTGCCCACAGCCTGCCCAAAGGGGGGAGGATACCCCCGGCCACCTGAAGCTGCTGCTCCGGGATCCCGTCAGCCGGGGCCTAGACGGGGCAGGATCCTCACTTGCTGCCCCAGCCAAAGCCCGCAGCCGTCCCCTGTGGGCCATTTGGTGGCGAGGGGCCGCCGCCTATCCCCTGCCGGCGCAGATTGACATCGCCTACACCCTCAAGGCCAAAAGGTGGGGGGAAGAAACCCAACTGGAGCTGGAGATTCTTGGGATCCGGCCTGCCGCAGAAGCCAGCTCTGCCGATCTTTCGCCCGCCGCCGTCGCTCCCACCCTCTCCGATGCCAAAGCTGGCGCCCAGGCAGCACCCTCCCCCCTGCTGATCTACCGCCCTGCCCCCCAGCCCACCCAACCGCTGCGTTGGCAGGCTGTATCTCGATTTTCTGCCCTCCTGCCCCAGGCGCGGGGAACGATCCTCCTCTACGGCTTCCGGCGCCCTACGTTTGTCCTGCCACCGAAGCAGCATCCCTCCCTGACCCTCCACTACGACCGCCCCCAAGCTGGCCATCGCTACAACCAACTGTGGCTGTGGAGTTGGCCTCCCTCTTTGGATCACCTCAAGTGGTTGCTCTCCTGCACTCCCGGCGACGCGCTGCTGATTGTCCTGCACCACCAGGCGGTGCCTCTGCCCTCCGCCGCTGCCTTACAACGGCAATTGCGCCACTACCTGCAAAACCAAGCCCAGGTGGATCTGTTACGCTTGGCCCAGCAATGGTGGCTGTCGCCAGCGCTGTTAGTGGCCGGCCTGCGCTCCCTGGGGTATGCCTGTCCAGAGTTTGGCCCGACAGGATCTTTGGAAGAGGAGCTGGAGGCCCAGCGGGCCTGGTACCGCAGCTCTTGGCAACAAGTGGCTGCCCTGCTGCAGGGATCTCGTCCGCAATAGACCCCTCGCTTCCCGCCAGCCTATGGGAATTAAACTGCTCCTCGGCTCCGACTACCACGGCAACGACCGGCTGATCCGGCAGGCCCTTGACCATCTGCCCCAAGTGGATGCTTACATCAACTGCGGCGATTTCTGTTCCAAGGCCGGCAAGCCCTCCTGCAAAGCCACTCAAGGCTTTCACCCCACAGCCCAAGCCGAGGTGGCCCAGTTGCAATCTTTTCTGGCGGCGGTGGACAGTCTGGGCAAGCCCTGGCTCTTTTTGCCCGGCAACCACGATCCGGCAGCCTCTGTTCTGGAGCCGCTGGCTGGCAGTTGGGGGCGGGCGATTACCCAGTCCTGTTGCTTTGAGTGGCTGGGGCTCCAAGTGCTGGCGGTGCCCTGGACTCCCCCCTGTGGTTGGAGCTGGACCCTCACCCGCAGCCATCTGCAGGAGCTGCTCACCCTCTACGGTCAACCTCCTCGCCCCATTGACCTGTTGCTCAGCCACGCGCCGCCGCGGGGCCTGTTGGACGAAGGCGGAAAATGGTACCACCGCCGCATGCCCACCTTGCGCCCCTTGGTGGATCACCTGCAGCCGCGCTACTACATCTGCGGCCACATGCACTGGGACGGGGGCAAGGTGGAGCGGTGCGGATCCACCCTGGTGATCAACACGGCGCTGCACAACATGGTTCTGGAAATCCCCTGAGCCCCTGGGCAGCCCCCCCACTGTCTGCTGGTTTCCCCTAAGATACCCTTATGGCACGCCCCTTGATCTTGGCCAGCAGCAACTCCGGCAAATGGCGGGAGTTCAGCACCTTTTTTCAGCTCCATGCCCCTGCCTGGGAGCTGCGCCCCCTGCCTGCCGAGCTGACTGTGGAAGAGAGCGGCAGCACCTTTGCCGAAAATGCCCTTCTCAAGGCCAAGGCCGTGGCAGAATCGCTGGGGGAGTGGGCCATTGCTGATGACTCCGGCCTGGCGGTGGCAGCCCTTGGCGGCGCCCCCGGGATCCACTCCGCTCGCTATGCCCCCGACGATGCCGCCCGCATCCAGCGGCTGCTGAGGGAGATGGAAGGGATCCCCAACCGCCAAGCCAGCTTTCACTGCGCCATTGCCCTTGTCGATCCCCAGGGCCAGGTGCGGGCCTTGGTGGAGGGCATCTGCCACGGGGAGATCCTGGCTCAGCCGCGGGGCAAGGGAGGGTTTGGCTACGACCCCCTCTTTTGGGTGCCCGAAGTGGGGCTGACCTTCGCCGAGATGAGCCCGGCGCAAAAAGAAGCGGTCGGCCACCGCGGCCAGGCCCTGAGAGCCCTGAAAGAACAGCTCCTCATCTTGGAGCGCAGTCTAGGCTAGCTTGAAGGTACGGCTGCATTCTCCACGAGGGGGGCCGAGACAATGGCAGCAGCCTGGGCCAGAAAAGGTTTCACGAGGCCGCGGGGGGGATCCCTTGAACCCTAAGGCTGCAGCTCTGTGGATCCTACCTGTCAAAAGGTTTCCTCGGTACAGGAAGATGGGAGTGCCAGTTTTGCGTTGGGAGCCTGAAGAATGACCTTCTCTGAGGAGCGCGATCCAAGCCGGGATCCAAACCGTATTCCAGACTCAACGGCTGCTGCCGGCGAGGGAAGCCGCGGCCAAGCTCCCAACAGCCCAGAGTCCCAAGGCCGGCGTTCCCCGCCCCCCTTGCCGGAGGACGGCTCTACTCCCTCCACTGGAGGTGCCGAAGACTGGCTAGAGGATGAGGAGAGGCAAAACGATGGCAAGACGTCCGCTGCTCGTCTCTCTGGGCGCGGAGGACAGAGGGCCAGCTCAGCCCGAGAAGCTGCCGCCGGATCTTCGCGGGGTGCCGAGACGGAGTCCTCTCGGCCCCGGCCCAGCCGTGCCGGACAAGCCTTGGTTCCCCGGCGCCCTATCTCCAGCAACTGGGGTTACGACGGATCCGCCCGCTCTGCCGCCTATGCCGGCTCCTACCGGAGCGACTCCAGCCGTTCTGCAGCTTACGGCTACACCCCCAGCTACGGGGGCAGGGGGGGATATGGAGGGGGAGGACGCAGCAGCAGCTCTTCAGGGGGAGTCTCCTCCTCAGATCTGACCATCCTGCTGGTGGTGGCCCTGCTGGCCTTCTTCGGCGGGTTTGCCATCCGCAACATCTTTGCCGAGTCGGGCGGCTTTGACGATGAGCGCCCCATCCGCGCTGCCAATGTGCCGGCGGCCTTCCGGGATTTTTGCTTTGCCTACAACGGCACGGCTTCCTTTACCGTGGTGCAACTGACCAGCGTCTCTGCCCTCACCATGGCTTCGGTGCCCATTTACAAGATGGACACCTGCACCATCCCTGTCAGCCAAACGGCCAATGCCCTCCAAGCTTTGGGCATCCGCGGGCGGGCAAACACCTTGGGCCCGCAACTGGGCGGATCCAACCTCACCCTGATCCAGATCCCCTTGGCCAGCAGCTTGGCCCGCGCCGTCTACAACCAGTTTCCCAGCTTAGCCACTCAGGGTAATGAGGCCCAGGTTTTGTCCCAACTGGAAACCGCCGTCAACAACGCGCTCCGCTCCAACGTGGAGGGGCTGGCCCTGCAAAACCTGGAGCCCACCAACATCCCCGACGTGTACGTGATGGTGCCGGGCCACTCCTTTGATTTGCAACCGCAGCTTAATCTGCGCTAGCCCCCTGACGGCGCCGTGTTCATTACTCTAGAAGGCGGGGAGGGGGTGGGCAAAACCACCCAGCAAGCCCTCTTGGCCGAGCGGCTGCAACGAGAAGGCTACGCCTGCGTGTCTACCCGCGAGCCGGGAGGGACGGCGCTGGGCGAAGCGCTGCGGGAGCTGCTGTTGCACGGGGATCCCTTGACGCCGCTGGCCGAGCTGCTCCTGTACGCTGCGGATCGGGCTGAACACGTGAACAAGGTCATCGCGCCGGCTCTCGCGGTGGGACAAGTGGTGATCTGTGATCGCTTCACCGATTCCACCTTGGCCTACCAGGGCTACGGTCGAGGCCTGAACTTGGAGCAGATCCGCCAGCTCAACCACTTGGCCACCGGCGGGCTGCAGCCGCAGCTTACCCTGTGGCTGGATCTTGCTCCCGAAGTGGGGCTGGCGCGCTCCCGTCTTGGCGACAAGCTCGAACAGGAGCACCTGGAGTTCCACCGCCGGGTTTACCGCGGATTTCAAGCTCTAGCCGCCGCAGAGCCGCAGCGGATTGTCCGCATTGACGCCGGGGGATCCCCCCTGGAGGTGGCTGCCCGCATCTGGTCGGTGGTCAAGCCTCGCCTGCTGGCAGCAGTCCCAAGGCCCTAGACGAAAGGTTAAGATTTGGTTAAAAAGGGGGGAGCAGGGGGCGGCTCAAGCTAGCCTAGGTAGGCTAGGGCAGGGGAGTTTGCCGCTCTTTGGAGTTGTTGTCGTGGGTAGAGAAGACTTGCGGTGGACATCATTGCTGCTGAATCGAAAACTGAGAGCCTCGGCAAGACGGAGTCCTCGGAGTCACTCTTGCTCTCGTCTTCAAGCTTGCCCCCGCTAGCTGCTTTGGCCCACCAACTGCTGAGCCAGCAATGGCAGCGGCTGCAGAAGCATGTGGGGAGAGTGCTCAAGCACCACCCGGAGGCGGCAGAATCCCTTCATCAGATCCGGGTGAGCTTGCGCCGCATCGGCACCTGGGCGGAGGTGTTTCAGGGATCCCTGCGCCTGCCCAAGCCGCTCAGGCCCAAACGTTTGCGAAAGTTGATCAAGACGCTGGGCCAGCAGCGGGATCTGGACGTGTTGCTAGAAATCCTCCGCGAACCCTGTTGGCAAGGGATCCCGGCAGACCAGCAGGCGGAGCTAGAGAAGCTGAAGGAAAAGCTGCAGCGGCGCCAAGCTCAAGCCGAGAAACACTCCCGCCGCATTCTGGCAGAGGAGGACTTCCGGAAGTTCCAGGCTGCTTGCGAAGAGTGGCTGGTTTCTCCTCGCTACCGGCCTGCGGCCCAGCTTCCTGTGCAGGAGAGCTTGCCCCATCTTTTGGCGCCGCTAGTAGCGGCGTGGTTCCTGCAGCCGGGTTGGCGGATCCCGGCCTTCCCCGAAACCGAAGCTCAGGCTGAACAACTGCATGACCTGCGCAAAGCCACCAAACGCCTGCGCTACCAGCTAGAGTTTTTTGCCCCCTTCTACGGAGAGACCCTCCAAAGCTGGGTGAAGGCCCTCAAGCGTCTGCAGGAACAGTTGGGCCGCTTTAACGACTTGCAAGTTCTCCAGGCCCAGCTACCTGCCGACTCAAGCTTGCAGAACTGGCTGCAGGAACAACAGAAGCTGGCTCTCCAAGATTGGCCCACGCAGCAACAGCGTTACTGTAACCCTGCCGAGCAGCAGCGGCTATATCAGTTGCTCTTCTTGGTTGGGGAGAACAGCAACGGGGAAGTCCAGGTGGTAGGCTAGAGCAGGGGTTTGAACTGCAGTTGGCCGGACAGGATCGCTCCAGATCCATGGCTAGGTGTAAGGGCGACGTCCAGCTCCACTAGGTTTGAAAATGCCCATGAAAAAGAGAATTGCCACGGCCGTTGCTTTGCTCTGCTGTCTACTGGCCCTACTTTTCTTTTGGCGCTTAGGAACTGCTGCCCGAAAACCAACCCTCCAACTCTACATCTGGTCGGAATACATTGACCCAGCCATTCTCACGGCCTTTGAGAAAGCCACTAACAGCCGCGTAGTGGTGAGTGTGTACGAGTCCAACGAGGACATGATTGCCAAGCTGCGGGGGGGCGGCGTCAGCCAGTACGACATTGTCGTGCCCACCGATTATGTGGTGCCCAACATGGTGGAGCTGGGCCTGCTGCAGCCTCTCAACAAAAACCTCATTCCCAATCTCCGCAACCTGGACGAGAAGTTTGTCGGCTTGCCCTTTGACCCAGAAAACACCTACACCGTTCCCTACCAGTGGGGCACCACCGGCATTGGCTACCGCAAAGACCGCCTGCCGGAAAACTTTGAGCGTTCCTGGGGGCTGATCTTTGATCCTAAGCAGCAGTACGGCCCCTTTGTGATGATCGACGAGATGCGCTCTATGCTTGCGGCTGCCGCCTTCTACCTGGGCTTTGACCCCAGTACTACCGTTCCCGCAGAGCTGCAGCAGATTCAGGAGCTGTTGATTCAAGCCAAACGCCGCAGCGCCGGTCTCATTGGCGGGGTGGGCGGCAAAAATCAACTGGTCTCCGGGACAGCCAATGTGGCGGTTGTCTACAGCGGTGATGCCCTGCAAGCTGCCGAAGAAAATCCCAACATTGGCTACTTTGTCCCCCGCGAGGGCGCCCACATTTGGCTTGACGTGATGGCTATCCCTGCCAAAGCTCCTAACCCAGAGCTGGCCAACCGCTTCATCAACTTCATTTTGGATGCCGAGGTCGGCGCTCAACTGAGCAACTACAACCGCTTCGCCACCCCCAACGCCGCAGCGCTGCCCATGATCAACCCAGAAGATCGGCAAAACCCGGCCATCTACCCCGATGAAGAAACCTTTGCCAAACTGGGCTACCTCAAGGTGCTGTCAGGGGAAGAGCTGCGCCTCATCGACGCCCTCTGGACAACGGTGAAAAGCAGGTGATGTACCCCTGTCTCTCGTGCTGATGCGTAGACGCGGCGCTTGTTTGGGGTGGTGGCACGGGTCTTGGCCGAGTCGGAGTACCTGGCGGGCGACTACTCCATCGCCGACATTGCCAGCTTCCCCTGGATGCGAGGCTACCCACGGCAGGGGCTGAACATCGAAGAGTTCCCCAACGTCCAACGCTGGTTGGCGGCCATCGAGGCCCGCCCCGCGGCGCAGAAGGGCCTGCAACTGCTGGCAGAGGCGCGCCGATCCCCCGACCAGCCCCTCAGCGACGAGGAACGGCAAGTCCTGTTTGGCGACCGCCAATACCAAAGGCGCTAGGCTAAAGAGGGGAAGTCGAACTTGTTAGCTCTCGACACAAAACTTGACAGTTTTTAATACTTGAGCCACATTGGAGATGTCACCCACTGATGGAGTTAAAACCATGGAGAACCAAGAAGCTAAGTTTGGCTTTACCCCCTTTGCCGAAAAATGGAATGGCCGTCTGGCGATGTTGGGCTTTGTGATTGGCGTGGCCACCGAGTTGCTGACCGGCCAAGGGATCCTCTCTCAAATTGGCCTGATGTAAGCCCAACCCGCCCGATCGATCGGGTTGAAGCACTAGCTAGATACTGTCTGCCCGGCTGTCCTCTCCCAGATTGATCAAGCAGCCGGGCTTTTGCCGCAATTTCGAGCCAGAACGAGGCCCAAACAGCTGCACCAATTTGCTCCTCTTGATCCCCATCTCCCCTCTCCCTTTGGGAGAGGGGCTGGGGGTGAGGGCGACAAGTCTAAGAAGCCCTAGGCCTCCAAATCCTGCAAGTACTGGCGAATGTCGGCCAAGATCCGCTCCAGCTCCTCCAGCTTCTGGGAAGCGCTGGCCCAGGCTAGCTCATCAGCCTGGGATCCCTGCTGGGCCAGTTGCACCCCCAGGTGCTCGAGCTCGCGGGCTGCTTGAGAAAAGGCATGGGCCCCCACGTTGGCGCTGGCTCCCTTGAGGCGGTGGGCAATTTTTCTCAAGTCTTCAGCATTACCCGCTGCAACGGCTTGGCGCAGCCGCGGCAACAGGTTCTGGCAATCCTGGACGAACACCTGCAGCAGCTCCCGCTGAAACTGGCTGTCGCCGCCCGTAGCCCGCTCCAAGTAAGCCGAGTCGATGGGATAGGGCAGCGTGGGATCAGAGTTGCCGCTGGCACCCTTAGGAGAAGGCGGAGCGGGCGAAGCCACCTCGGAGGTAGGCCCATTGGCTGCTCCTAGTGCGGAGGAGGCGATCTGGCGGCTCCAGTAGTTGATCACTCTCTCCAAATCCTCCTTTAGCACCGGCTTACTGAGATAGTCGTCCATCCCTGCTTGCAGGCAGCGCTCCCGATCCTCGTGCATAGCGTTGGCCGTGATGGCAATCACCACGGTGTGGTGGCCAGATCCCCGCTCCCGCTGGCGCAGACGGCGCGTGGCCTCGTAGCCGTCCATCACCGGCATTTGGCAATCCATGAGAATAAGGTCATATCTGACCTGCTGTAGGAGATCCAATACCTCCTGACCATTGGCCACCACATCGGCCTTGTAGCCCAAACTCTCGAGCTGGCGCAAAGCCACCTTTTGGTTGACGGGGTTGTCTTCTGCTAGCAGGATGCGCAGCGATTGACGGGGACGATCCTCCCTGGGGGTCGTCTGAGGGAGGACGGGACTCATTCCCAAGAGCGAAGTGGATAAACCAGAAGATTTCCCCAGCGCCATGACCAGCGCTTCCTGCAGACGGCTTTGTTTTACCGGCTTAACCAAGTAGGCGGCAAAGCCGATTTCGGCAGCGCGGCGGGAGTGCTCCCCCAGTCCCAGGGAGGTCATCATCACCAGTTGCGTCTCGGCCAGTTGCGGATCTGCCTTGATCCAGCGGCCCAAGGTCTCCCCATCCACCTCTGGCATTTGCATATCCAAAACGGCCAGGGGGAAGGGTCTGCCTTCCCGAACGGCTTGGCGCAGTTTGTCCATAGCCTGATAGGCATTTTCGGCCTCTTCCACCACCATTCCCCAAGCCGTGGCCTGGCAGCGCAGGATCTTGCGATTGGTGGCATTGTCGTCCACCACCAACAGCCGCTTGCCCTGCAAATCCACCGGGACGCGAGCAGAAGGCTGGGCAAGCTGCTGGACGTAGGGCTGCCGCTCCAGAGTCAGCTCGACGCTGAAGGTGCTGCCCTGTCCCTCCTGGCTTTGCAACGAGATGGTTCCCCCCATCAGTTCTGTCAGTTGTTTGCAGATGGCCAAGCCCAGTCCCGTACCTCCGTATTTGCGGGTAGTAGAGGCATCCACCTGGCTAAACGGTTGAAACAGCTTGCTCTGCGCCGCCGCCGGGATCCCGATCCCGGTATCTCTCACCGAGAGCCTGAGGTGGACATGGGTAGCGGTTTCTTGCAGCACCTCCGCTTGGATCACCACCTCCCCTTGGTGGGTGAACTTAATGGCGTTGCTTACCAAATTGTTGAGGATTTGCCGTAGTCGCGAGGCATCTCCCCGCAGGTAGCGCGGCACTTCCGGTGGCATGAGCACCGCCAGCTCCAATCCCTTGGCGTGGGCAGTGGGGGCAAACAGATCCGCCACCTCTTCCAGACACGAGCGGAGATCGAAATCCAGGATCTCCAGCTCCATTTCCCCGGCCTCCAATTTGGAGAAGTCCAGGATGTCGTTGATGAGGGTGAGCAGCGCATCGCCGCTGACGCGGATGGTCTCTACAAAGTCCCGCTGTTCTGCATTGAGGGGGGTCTCCAGCAGCAGGCCCGTCATCCCCAACACCGCGTTCATGGGGGTGCGGATCTCGTGGCTCATGGTGGCCAAGAAGCTGCTCTTGGCCTGGGCAGCCTGCTCAGCTGCTTTGCGGGCTTGTTCCAGCTCGAGGCCGCGCTTTCTCTCCCGCTCCAAAAGGGCTGCCTGGGTGAGGGCAATGCCAATTTGGTTGGCCAACTGCGACAGCAGCTCCATCTCAAACGGCTGCCACTGACGCGGGCCAGAGCACTGGTGGGCCAGCAACAACCCCCACAACTGCTGCTCCAAAAACAGCGGCACCACCAAGTTGGCCCTGACCTGCACTTTTTGCAGCAGCTCTAGGTAACAAGGCTTCAGTCCTTCACTTTCCACATCGCTAACAACGCGAACGCGGCCCTGGCTGTAGAGCTGGGCGTACTTTTCCTGAAAACAGGGATCCTCGATCACCTCTCCCAGCAAGGAGGGGATCCCCGGCTGAGTTTTCTCTTTGGAGATGATCCCAGAACCATCCGGCTGGAAGCGGTAGACCAAGACTCGGTCGGCTTTGAGCAGGGCTTGGATTTCTGTTACCGTCGTCTCTAGGATCTCGGCGATATCCAAAGATTCGCGGATCTTCAAGCTGAGATTGGCTAGCAACTGAGCCCGGCGGTTTTGCCGCTCCAATTCCTCTGCCGCTTTCTTCTGCTCAGTAATGTTGCGGAAGATGCCTCGCGTAGCCACCATCACTCCATCTTCAAAGCGGCAGTTGACATTGCCCTCCAACCAAACAGTTTCACCAGTGGCCGTGAGGAAAGCTGTCTCTACCCTCTCCAGTTTCTCCCCCGATAGAAGCTTCTGGAAAAGAGCCTGGCAGTGCTCCCGGCAGTCGGGATGGAGAATGTCGAAGAGGGTCATTTGATAAACTTGAGCTTCGTCATAGCCCAAGGTCTCTTTCCAAGCGCGGTTGACATATAAAAAGTGCCCTTCAGCATCCACGCTTTGGATGAGGTCAGTGGCATTTTCAAAGAGATCCCGGTAGCGCTCTTCGCTTTCTTTTAGGGCTAGCTCCGCCAGCCTACGGTCGGTGATGTCGATGCCGGTGCTCATGAGAAACTCTGCCTCACCGTTGGCACCGATTAAGGCGGTATTGGTCCAGTCAATCAGCCGCAGTGCCCCTTGCTTGGTGCGCCAAAAATTCTCATGGCGATTCAAAAAGAGGGAATAGTTGCCCTTGAGCTGTTCAAAAGCTTGCTTTACACTGGGCACGTCCTCCGGTGGGATCAAACCTAAGTCCCATAGCAGCCGGCCCTTGACCTCTGCCAGCGAGTAGCCAGAAAGCTGCTCGGCAGCGCGGTTGAAGCGCAAAATGTGTCCCTCAGGATCCAGAACCACCACCAGCGCCCCTGCTGTATCGATAACTGCGTTGGTAAAGTCCCGCTCTTGCCTAAGGGCTCGCTCTGCCTTTTCCCGCTCAGCACTTTCTCGGCGAATGAGGGAGTAAACAGCAGCCAAGATGCAGTAGGTAAACGTTAGACCCGCTAGCAGGATGGCATTGGTGCCGCTCCAGGCTAGCTGAAACTGATCGCTACTTTGCTGCAGCCGGCGGTGATCTTCCTCTTCTAGCGACGCTACCACGTCGACAATCCGCTGCCTCAATTTTTCCTCTTCCTGACTTTGCAGCGCTTCTTGAACCGCAGATAGCTCCCCTTGCTTCCTCAGCTCAATCAAATCATGGTTGAGTTTCAGCCACGGCGCCAGCAGCAGCTCTAGCCGGCTCAGGTGCTCTTGCTGCACGGGATCCAAGGCCGCAAATTCCTGTAGCCGATCCAGAAGAGCAAACAGCGAATCGGTGCTTGTCTGATAGCTCCGTAAGAAGCTCGCATTGCCTGTAAGGAGATAGCTGCGCTTGTGGACTTCTGCGGCCTGCACTTCTCTTAGCAGCTTCTCTAGAACCTCGTGCTCTTCTAGAAGCTGGGTTACCTCCCTGTTGATCTGGGGCAGACGGGAAGCAGCGCGGTGGGCGGAGTAGGCGATCCCTGCCAAGATCAGGGCAGCCAGGCCAAAACCGGCGGTAACTTTGAGGAGAAAGCGGTTTTTGCGGGCAGGTTTAGTATCCCCCGACTTAGGCAGCAGAGGCGTCTGAGCCAGTTCCCTCAAAGTACGGCGCAGCTCCAGTTGGGCCACCACCTGATGGGCCAGGGCTTGTAATTGCTCCAGTTGTTCTGGGGTCAGGTGCCGAGGCTGATAATCGACAACGCAAAGCGTGCCCAGGGCCTGCCCTTCTGGAGTTACCAAGGGAATGCCAGCGTAAAAGCGAATGTGGGGCTCTTGAGCGACAAACGGGTTATCGGCAAAGCGGGGATCCTGAGTGGCATCGGGCACCACCAGCGGCTCTTTAGGCGACAAGATGGCGTGGGCGCAGAAGGCCACATCCCGTGGGGTCTCCTGCACATCGACGCCGAATTTGGCTTTAAACCACTGGCGGTGTTCGTCGATAAGGCTGACCAGAGCAATGGGCGTGCCGCAGATGTAGGCGGCAAGGCGGACGATCTCGTCAAAGGCAGTTTCAGGTGCCGTATCGAGAATCTGATACTGCCGCAGGGCAGCCAGCCGTTGCTCCTCATTGGGGGGGAGGGGGGCCTTAGGCATAGGTCAAACTAAGCGGAGAGAAAGGGATCCCGATCCACCGATCTCGGAGGTCGATAGTCTCAAGGTAAAAGAGGTAACCCCAGCATAACTTCCAAGCCTCTCCACCGGAAGCTACAGGGATCCGATCCCCAAACCAGCTTCCCGTTGGTTCGGTTCGCTACATTTTCACCACGCCTGCGTCAGCTACTCTAGCTCCTGCAAACGAGCCAAAATAAGGGTCTGAGCCGTGGCCCGTCCAGAGCCGCCGCGGGCAGAAGGGAAAAAGACTTACCGGATCCCAGTTTCAGTATTTATACTGATGTCAAAGATGAGAAAGCTCAATAAGCTTCCTCTAATGCATTTGGTTTCACTTACCCTATAAATAATCAAATCCTAACATTTTTAAGCAAGCTTCGAGTTGAAATTTCTCAACGGAAGACTTACTATAGAGCGACGAGCTTTGTAAAGGGGGAATACTCTCAGTCATGCAAAAACTCCAAGACAGTTTGGTAAAAGCTCTGAGCATCGATGGAGCACTGGGGTAGCGCTGGGGGATTGGAAAACCGGGATGTGCCTGGGATACAAGGGTACCAACAGCCCTGCCTTTCCCGAAGCTAATCTAGAGCTGGCTGTTGCCGGAAACACAGAGGTGATCCGCGCTAAGATGCGAGCTGCGGAGTCCCTTGGATTCACTGACAGAATTGAAGAGATACTTATCATTCTGGAGACTCAGTACCACCTGATGTATCTACTCAGGAATATACCTGGCTTGTTTTTCTATCTGGCCCTGGATCGAGAGAAAGGAAACCTGGCCCTTGCCCGTATTAAGCTGGCTCAAATTGAAAAGGAGCTGACTCTGTAAGAGGAAGTAGAGGTGAAGCCAGAGATCTTAGCTGTACTTAGATGCGGAACCGGGGACTTGAACCCCGATGGCATTGCTGCCACTAGAACCTGAATCTAGCGCGTCTACCATTCCGCCAGTTCCGCGGTGATCTATAAGGATGCCCAAGGAAAGGGATCCTTGTCAAGGT
>Ga0308409_1000035_pt1 | contig 82640 bp, 105 predicted proteins | sample HotsprSampleMSe4_FD_203469 | JGI IMG/M metagenome (GOLD analysis project Ga0308409, IMG submission 203469) | Hot spring phototrophic mat microbial communities from Mushroom Spring, Yellowstone National Park, Wyoming, United States - 20060912_MSe4 ... | reverse complement strand
CCTTCCACTCCCCGAAACTTGGAACATCGGAGTCATCGTTGGCCCTTCTGGAAGCGGCAAGACTACGATTGCGCGCGAGCTCTTTGGCGAGTATATTGTCGATGGCTTTGATTGGGATGAGGACAAAAGCATTCTGGATTCCTTCCCGAAAGAGATGGGTATCGGCCAAATCTGCGAACTGCTTTCCTCGGTTGGCTTTTCTTCCCCTCCGTCGTGGCTGCGTCTTTATCGTGTTCTCTCCAACGGCGAGAAGTTCCGCGTCTATATCGCAAGAGTACTTGCGGAAAGTAGAGAACTCGCGGTTGTCGATGAATTCACCAGCGTTGTTGACCGCAACGTTGCCCGTATCGGAAGCGCTGCCATTTCCAAAACCGTTCGTAAGCTCAATAAGCGTTTTATTGCTATCTCCTGCCATTATGACATCCTGGAGTGGCTCGAACCGGACTGGATTTACTATCCGGCAACGAATGAGTTCCATAGTGGGAGGTATCTTCGGCGACCGGAAATCCGGCTTGAGATATGGCGAGTCCATCGTTCGGCTTGGGAAATCTTCCGCCGTCATCATTATCTAAACACAAGCCTGAAAGCAGGCTCTATCTGCTTTGCAGCTTTCTGGAATGATGTTCCGGTTGCTTTCACCGCCGCGATTCCTCACCCACATAGCATGGAGTTTATATATCGCGAGCATCGTACCGTCTGTTTGCCGGACTTCCAGGGCGTCGGAATCGGGAACGCCCTGAGTGATTTTGTTGCATCTGTTTTCGCCGGTCTCGGTTATCGCTATGTTTCAACGACTGCTCATCCGGCGATGATACGCAGTCGTTTGAAGTCGCCAAACTGGATGATGACCAGAAAGCCGGGCACAGTCGACAGGCGTATTAGTGCCAGCGCAAAGAGGAGAAGTTGGCTCATAGAATCTCTGAGAAACCAGCGCATGACGGCGACTTTTCGTTACGTTGGCAAGCCGTACCCGCGGGAGCAGGCGCGGGAGATGTTGGGAGACATGGTTGAAAAGCGCATAAGAAAGAATAGTTGATAGAACGTAACAGGAGGTGGATATGCCCCGCAAGCGGATATCCAGAACAAAGGTCAAAAATGCCATCCCCGGCAGCGGTGGCGTCATCTCGGCTATAGCCAGGGCAACGGGTTATTCCTGGTATGGACTGTACAAGTTTATCCACAACGACCCGGAGCTTTCCGAGATGCTGCGCAACGAAGAGGAGATAATCAACGACCTGGCCGAGAGCGTCCTGGTCGCGAAAATCCGCGCCGGCGATGAGACCGTGGCGCGCTGGTGGTTAGCCCATCGCAGACGCAACGTCTACGGCGACAACTTGGACCTGACCGCCGGCGGCGCCATCACCATCCGCGTTGTGCGCGAGGATGGCATAACTCAAGCCGATGCCGGAAACATCGATAACGCTTGAGGTCAAGCTTCCCAAACTCCACCCCCTCCAGGCGCGGTTCCTCAAGGATTTCACCAAGCGCAACATCCTGCGCGCCGGACGGCGTTTCGGCAAGACCTGGCTTGCGGCCGACATCGCCGTCGAGCGCTTCCTGGATGGCAAGCGCGTCCTTTACGCCGCGCCGACCACCGACCAGTTGGAGTGGTTCTGGACGCTGGTCAACCGCTTCCTCGCCGAACCCATCGCCGCGGGCATCTTCCTGCGCAATATCAGCCGTAAGGTCATCCAGTTTCCCGGCGACTCCAATGCTTCCATCCGTGCCAAGACGGCCTGGAACGCCGATATGCTGCGCGGCGACTACGCCGACCTGCTCATCCTGGACGAGTTCCAGCTCATGAACGAGAGCACCTGGAACACGGTCGGCGCGCCGATGCTTTTAGACACCGGCGGAGATGCTTTGTTCATCTACACCCCGCCGAGCCTGCGCACGCGTGCCGCGAGCAAAGCCCATGACCCGCGTTTTGTCTCCCGTCTCTTCGCCCGCGCCGTGCAGGAAATCCAGACTGCAAAGGATAAAGGGTCGCCGCCGCGCTGGCAGGTCGTGACCGCCACCAGCTTTGACAACCCTTACATTTCCCGCGATGCCCTGGACGACATTGCCTCTGACATGACCGCTCTGGCTTACCGGCAGGAAATCCTCGCCGAGGACGTAGAAGAAGCCCCCGGCGCCCTCTGGCGCAGAGAGGACATCGAACGACATCGCGTCCTGCGTCTCCCGGAAGCGTTTGACGCCGTGGCAATCGGCGTTGACCCGGCCGCAACCTCGGCCGGGGATGAAACCGGCATCGTTGCAGTCGGAGTGCTCGCCGATGAGTACTATGTGCTTGGGGATTACTCGCTTCAGGGCATGCCCCTGGAGTGGGCATCTGAAGTTATCAAAGCCTACCGTCTGCATGATGCCGATAAAATCGTTGCCGAAGGTAATCAAGGCGGGGAGATGGTCTTACAGGTCATCCGCGACATCGACCCACAAGCTCCCGTGCAGATGGTCATGGCGAGGCGCAGTAAAGCCGTACGCGCCGAGCCCGTCTCGGTTCTGTACCAGCAAGGCAAGGTTCACCATGTCGGCAGTTTCCCCCGTCTCGAAGACGAACTCTGCCTCTGGACGCCCGGCGATGCCTCACCGAACCGCCTGGATGCCCTCGTCTGGGCGATAACGTATCTCATGCGCGAGGGTATCTTCCCGTCCATCTATTGAAGGCTATTGACAGACCATCAAAAGTTATGCTATAGTGGAGACAAGATGTCCATCATCGAGCGTCTATCCGGATTATGGCGTAAGACGTTCTCGGTTGTCGTCAGCGAGCACGTCCGTTACACGTCCCCAACCTCCCCAAGTACATCTTACGAAGCGCTGGTCAGAAGCGGTTGGCGGCGCAATGAGCTCATCTATGCCTGCATCTCCAAGAAAGCCGAGACGGCATCCCAGGTCTATCTGCGCGTGGTCGACCCGGACGGCAGACCCCTTGCCGGACATCGTCTCCAGCGTCTGGTTGAGCGCCCGAACCGCGATATGAGCATGTCCACTTTCCTCAAGGCAATCATCATTTTCCAAGACCTGGCCGGATTTGCCCCGTTCGTCAAGCATCGCAGCCAGGCGGGTTTGACGCTTGCCTTATACCCTTTGCGCCCCGACTGGCTCTCTATTGAGCTTGACCGAGAGGGACAAATCCGCGGATATAAGTACTCTGTGCGCTCCGGCGGGGAGTACGTTGAGATGCTCTACGAGCCGCGCGATGTCATCATTTTCTCGCATTTTGACCCCCTTGGGAGCAAGTTCGGCTACCCGCCGGTTGCGGTTCTAGCGCATACCGGCGACATGGATAACATGATTACCGACTACCTACGCGCCATCTTCGCCGAGGGCGGCGTACCGCCTGGTATCCTCAAGACCACCAAGTCAATCACCAAAGCCATTGCCCAGCAAATCCGCGAGATGTACCTTGAGCAGTACGGCGGATACAAAGCCTGGAGTGCGCCGCTGGTGCTCGGCGACGACACGACTTACCAGAAGACCGGACTGGGTGTGAACGAGATGGGGCTTGAAATCCTGGACGAACGTGCAGAAGCGCGCATCTGCGCCGTGCTCAAAGTTCCCCCGGCGGTTGTTGGGGTGCGCATCGGCCTGCAGCGCGCCCTGGAGGCAAATATCGTCGGCTTCCACCGCAACTGGTGGGTCAACGACCTGATTCCGATTTATGAGACCATCGAGGACGAACTCAACCTGGCATTTGCCGATGAGCTTGGAGACAATCGTTTCAGCTTTGATTACTCGGATGTCTATGCCCTCTCGGAAGACGTCAATTCCCGGCGCAAGATTGCCATCGAAGCCTTCCGCTACGGCGCAATCACGCGCAACGAGTTCAACCGTCTGTGGGGTCTTCCGGAACTCGGCGAAGCCGGCGAGGTCTATTACCTGCCGGGCAACGTGATTGAGACCACAATCGAGTCCTCAAACGGCAAAGGGGCCCGCCTTCCCGAACGGGTCAAAGCCGGACAGCCGACTTATAATCCAGACGAGGACGAGAACCGCGCCTGGGCGGAGCGCAAGATTTCCGCAGTTGCCGAAAGGCATCTTGAAGACGAATTCAAGCGCCTGCAGGAGAGCGAACTTATCGAAGCCCTGCGCCAGGAGAAGCAGACAACCCCCGCAGGCTTCTGGGCGCAGAGCGAAGAGCAGTTTTATGCCATGCTCTTGCCGGTCATGATAGAGATTTACAAGCGTCTGGTCAAACTCGCTTATGACACTCTCCCCGCCCCGCCAGTGGCGATTGACTGGGACTTGTATAACTCTTACGCCATCGACTGGGCAAAGCAACACACCGCTCAGGTCGTGGCGCAGGTCTCGAAAACGTCCATGAACGGCTTTCTGGCGGAATTCGAGCGCTGGGTAGAGAGCGGAGAACGGCTGGATGCGCTCATCAAGGCATTAGAGCAGTATTACTCTCCCGTCCGCGCCGAGATGATTGCCGTCACCGAGACAACCCGCGCCTATGCCAACGCCAACCTGGAGTACTGGTCAACCCTGGAATACGTCAAGGCGTTTGACTGGGTGACGGCGGTTGACGAGCTGGTCTGTCCCATCTGCTCGGCGAAATCATCTGCCAATCCGCATCCGCTGACCGCCGAGCGTCCCCCGGCGCATGTGCGTTGTCGTTGTGCCGTACGCCCGGTGCTGTAAAGGAGGCGCAGGACGTGAATCTGTCAATACAGTTTGCCGGACTTCAAGAACTCCTGCTCAAGCTGATGGCTTACTCGTCTGCTTCGACGCGTGCGATGGTGCTTGGCATGGAACGCGCCTTGATATTCGTCCACTCCGCCATCCCGGACTATCCCCCGAAGCCGCCGACCTCCAAGTACCGGCGGACGATGACGCTCTGGCGCTCAATCACGACCAAGACGCATCCGCTGTCTTGGTCGGGCATAGAGACCGGCTTCGGGGAAGTGCGCGGCTATGTCGGGACGAAGGTCAAATATGCGCGCTGGGTCATCGACCGCGACCGTCAAGCCTGGTTTCACCGCCAGAACGGCTGGTGGACGCTGCAGGATGTCATTGAGGACAATCAAGACCGCATCGTGGTTGAGTACAGTACCGGGTTCTTCAAAGCCCTTGCCGATGGGTTGGGTTTGTAGGAGAGAGAAGATGAACGTGAGAGAGTACAAGAGTTATCCAGCAAAAATCGAAGACGTTGACGGCCGGATTGTCACCGGCATCTCGGCCGTGATGGGAATCGAGGATGACGGCGGAGACGTCATCGAGTACGGCGCCTTCCGCAAGACCATCAAAGAGAGACTGCCGCGCATCCGTCATCTCTGGCAGCATGACTTCAGCCAGCCCCCGACGGCGGTTATCCTTGAACTTCAGGAATTGCCGGCGAGTAGGCTCCCCGAAGCTCTGCGCGAGCAGTACCCGAATGCAACCGGGGGGCTTCTGGTCAGACGGCGCTATCTTGAGACCCCCCGCGCGGAAGAAATCCTGCAAGGCATCCTCCACGGAGCGATTACCGAAATGAGCTTCGGCTACGACACCATAAAGTCCGAGATGGACAAGCTGAACGGAAAAATCGTGCGCGTGCTGAAGGAAATCCGCTTGTGGGACATCAGCGATGTCAACTGGGGGATGAACCCCGCTACGGTCGCGCTGGTCAAGATGGCCGTCCCGTTTGCCGACTACGGCATCGCCGACGAGGAACGCGCGTGGTCGGCTCCGACCCTCGCCGATTTCACGGACGAAACAGACTTTGCCTCGCTCAGCGTTTCGGAGCGCAAGCGCATCCGCGAGCATTTCGCCTGGAGCGCGGAAGCCGTGCCGGAGCGTTTTACGGACTTGAAGCTCCCCCATCACGAGCCGCGCAAGTCCGGCGTTGGTCCGGCAAACTGGAACGGCGTGCGCGCCGCGATGGCCGTCCTCAACGGAGCGCGCGGCGGAGTGGACATCCCCGCAGACGAGCGCGAAGCCGTCTATCGCCATCTTGCGCGTCACTACGAGCAGTTCGGGAAAGAACCCCCCGACCTGAAAACGTGCAGGCTGATTTGGGAACTGCAGGGTTATCGTCATGATAACCCTGTTATCCAGGGCAAAGCCGGAGAGCTGTTGTCACTCCTCACTGCCGAGTCGCCGGAAACGGCGCTCACAGACCGGGATGATGACCTGCGCCTGCGGCTGATGCTGACCAAAAAACGGATTGAACACCACTTATTGAAGGAGAGTTAGCAATGGATAAACAGAGCATTGCACTGCAAATCGAACAGAAACTGCGCGAAGCCGATGCCATCGAAGCGCAGTATAAAGACAGGACTTTTCCCGAAGACGTACGCCAGAAGCTGGTGGCGCTGATGGGAGAGGTCGATTCTCTGCGCGCCCTGCTGGAAGCGGCGAAAGCGCGCGAACAAGCCGAGCGGGTCTTGTACGAGCCGAAAGGCGATGTCAAATGGCGTCCGGCCGTGCAAGGCGAAGGTGATGAAGAAGTAGACGTCCAAGCCTGGCGGGAAGTGGAAGTGCCTTTCGTCCGCCGGGATGTCAAGAGCGGGATGTATATCACCGACAAGCAGCGCATCCGCTTCCACGTCCCTCTGCGCGTCCAGGTCAAGGGCTATCCCGATGCCTTTGAAGCCTACCTGCGCAAGGGGTTTGACGGGATGGGTCCGAACGACCGCAAGACCTTGCTGGAAGGCTCGGACACGGCCGGCGGCTTCCTCGTCCCGGCCGATTTCCAGACCGAAATCATCCGCAAGGTGGCGGCGCAGGCCGTCATCCGCTCGCGGGCGCGGGTAGTGACGACAGCGCGGGATGTGGTGCAGTGGCCGCGGGTCAACTACACGACAGACGATAAATATACTTCCGGCGTACGGTTGACTTGGACGGGAGAAGCTCCGGCAAGCGGTTCTGCTCACCGCGTGACTGACCCCGTTTTCGGCATCTGGAACGTTGCCGTGCATACGGCGATGGCAAGCATGCCCATCTCCCTCGACCTCATCGAGGACAGCGCCTTTGACGTTGTCGGCGTTGCTTCAGACCTGCTGGCAGAAGCCTTCGCCTTGGGCGAAGACAACGCTTTCATCAACGGCACAGGCGCAGGACAGCCGATGGGTATCCTGGCCGATGTCGACGGAGACGGACCGGCATCTGTAATCAGCGGTAATGCAAGTGCCTTGACTGCCGGTGGCATTATCGACCTTGCCTATGCCTTACCGGCACAATACGACCAGCGGGCGGTCTGGGTGATGAGCAAGGCAACGGAGAAAGAAATCCGTAAGCTGACCTACGGCTCTAATGCGGAGTACATCTGGCCGATTGCCTCCGGCAGCGGCTTCGCATCTGCCCCGAATGACCTGCTTGGCTACCCGGTTCTGCATGATGAATTTGTCCCTGCTGTCGCCGCGAACAGCTATCCCATCATCTTCGGCGACCTGAGCGGTTATGTCATCGTTGACCGGGTTGGGTTGTCCATCCAGCGTCTGAACGATGCGAGCTATGCCGAACTCAACCAATTGCTGATTTTAGCCCGCAAGCGAGTCGGCGGGCAACTGGTCGAACCATACCGCATCAAGGTTCAGAAGGTAGCTGCCAGCTAGCAGAAAGGAGAATGAGCGATGAATACGGGCGTAAAAATCTTTGAGTTGTTGCCTGCCAAAACCTATAACGCCAACACCAACGGTTCGGCAGTTGACCTGCAGGATTATGTTGGCAAAGGAGAACTGCGCTTCTTCCTCTCGGTCGGCTCGGTCTCCGGCACAAGCCCAACTCTGGATGTCAAAATCCAGCAGAGCGACGCGGCTGGTAGTGGTTTTGCTGACATCGCTGGCGCGGCTTTCGCTCAGGTCACGGCAACCGGCAATCAGGAAATCGGCGTCACTCCGACCAAGCGCTATGTGCGGGCGGTTGTAACCGTCGGCGGGACAAGCCCGGTCTTTGGGGTTGCCTGCGTTGCGGTTGGTAAGGCGCGCATGATTTAGCTTCACCTGCCTGGCGCGAAAGGGGGTAGGGTGCTCCTCCCACCCTACCCCCGCGGCGCAGGGAGCAGAATATGGCTTACGCGACACTTGCGGAACTAAAAAGCTATCTCGGCATCAGCGGAACTTCCGAAGATGCCCTGCTCAACACATGCCTTGACGGAGCGACCGCGGCAATCGAGAAACATACCCGACGCGTCTTCCAGGCGGTAAGCGGGACGCGGGAATATCTCTACAACGGACGCAATAAGATATTGCTTGATGATGACCTGTATTCCCTGACCTCGCTCAAACTCAACGGCGTTGCTGTTACGGAGTACCGCTTGTTTCCGGTTGAGACGACGCCGAAGGCATGGATTGTCGTCTATGAGATTCCATCTGGTGTCACCTGGAATACTTATGAGCAGACTTGGTCGGTAGCCGGTCTTTGGGGCTATTCGGCTTCTCCCCCGCATGACATCAAGATGGCCTGTCTGCGCTGGGCGGGCTATCTTTATCGTCTCAAGGACGCTCAGGTATTCGACGCGGCTTACATGGAGGGGGTAGGGCAACTGGTCATTCAGAAGGGCATTCCGTTGGATGTGGCAAAGATGTTACAGCCTTATGTCAAGGTGAGCCTGCTATGAACCTGAGCGACATCCGCACGGCTATTGCAAACACCCTTTCCGGCGTGGTGAACTCCACGGGGTATCCGCCGGTCAACGTATCAACCGCCGGTTTGCCAATAGCCGTCTTGCTCCTGCATCGGCTGGAACTTGAGCCGCGCGGCATCGGCGGGAATGTCGTCTATACCCTCACCTTCCGAGTCGAACTGCTCATCTCCCCCGTGGCGCAGAGCACGCCGGAAAGCGTTATCGCCATAGCAGAAGGCAAACTGGAGGATGCGGTCGATGCTTTGATTGCCAACCCGACCCTGGATGGCAAGGTTGACCATCTGACCGCGATTGACAGCGATGGCGTGCATGTGCTGGCTATCGGAGGAACCGACTACTACTCGGCGCTGTTCCGCGTAACGTATGTCATCAAGTGATGAGGAGGTTTTATGGCGGAAATTATCTTGAAATATATCGGTAAGGGCGCATACTTGCCGGGTGTACCGGCAAGAGACCTGACCGATGAAGACTTGCGAGAAATTGAGCGGGCATTAGGGCTGACCGCCAAACAGCTCATCAATACCCTGCTCTACCAGACGGTCAGCAAATACGCGAAACACGAAACCAAAATCGTTGCGCCTGAGGCGCACAAAGGAGGTGAATAATGGCAGTTTACGGACTGCGTAAAATGCAGATTGGAAAAGAGACAACCTGGGGAACGGCAGTTACGCCTACTCTGGAACTGCGCGGCATCAGCGACCTATCGTTTGAGTTCGACCCCGCCATCGAGCTGAAGGGAGAAGTCGGACATTTCACGCCCAGCATCATCAAGGAACGCATCCCGGAGGTGAGCGCGTCGTTCGAGATGGACGTTTCTTATCAACACGTTCTTTATCCGCTGGCTATGGCTTTCGGCGAGCCGACTCCATCCGGCACGGGGCCTTATACCTGGACGTTCAACGCGCCGTATTCTGCGCCGTCCAGCCCGAAGTCTTTTACTGCCTATTATGGCTTCTCCGGCGCCGGGATTTACAAAGCCGCCGGGCTTCTGGCGAACAGCCTGACCATCTCCGGCAATGCCGATGAAGACGTGATGCTTTCCTTTGAAGGACTGGCGCGCACGCTGGAGACTCAGTCGATTTTCCAGACGTTGACGCTCGAAGATGTCCAGTACGTCTCCGTCCGGCACGGCTCGTTTTATCTCGACTCCTTCACGGGGACGATAAAGACAACCCAGGTGAACGGCACGCTGATTGAGTTCGAGCTTTCGGCGGACTTGGCGCGCCATCTCAAGAAGTTTATCTCCGGCGCGACCCAGCCCGAAAGCTACGGCGAGGGCGCCTGGGACATCGGATTGCGGATGGTTTATGAGTGGAACAGTACGTCTAAGACATTGCTGGATGAGCTGACCACCGGGACGGTAAAACGTCTTATTTGTGTCAGCTTCACGACCGGCAGCGGCGCCGGCGAACGTCTGTTTGAAATCCAGATGCCCGGCGTACTTGCCGAACCGGTTACGCTCTTTTCTGAGCGGGACGGCAATGCCACGGTCGAGATGAACTGGAAAGCCATCTACCAGTCCACGCTCGCAACGCAATTGAAAATCATTGTCAAGAACGATAAGAGTACGTTATGAGCGAGCAACCCCAAAACGAGAACGAAAACGAGAACGTTCGTGATATTCGGATTCACGTCCGGCCGGGTTTCACCCGCAGGCCCGGCACACTTCGCCTGCGCCAGAAGTTCTTTCGCCTGTCGGCGCAAGCTGCGGAGCTGGAAGAACTTGCGGCACAAAACGACAAGAAAGCGCAGAAAGAGGCTTTGAAGCTGTTCGTCAAATACGACATGCTCCTTGAGCATGTCTTGCGCATCGGGTGCGAAGTGGAGGGCGGAACGATTGATGAAGCTCTGGACAATCTCTCTGCCGATGAAGCCGACGAACTGTTCCGTCAGGTTCTCGGAATCGGCGGGAGCAGCCATTTTTTCGGGAGCAATACGAATGGGACTACGCCAGAAGCATCCTGATAATGGCCCAGGAATGGGGTACACCCCCCTGGGAGGTAGAAAGGGAGCTGTCGCTCTACTGGTATGAAGCATTCGTCAGGTTTACGCGAGAGCGCGACCGCGAACTGAAGAGACTGTCGCGCAAGAGGTGAAAATGGCCGGAGAAATCAGGGTACATATCATCGCCAAAGACCTTGCCTCCCCGGCCATCCGGGGAGTGGCTGGGTCTTTGCGGTCTCTGCAAGCCGAGGGACACGCGGTCGGCGGCGTGTTCGGCTTTTTGCGGGATGCGGCCGCTTCGGCGATGGGGTTTATCTCTGCAACAATTGTCAACAGCGGTGTGATGGCACTGCGCAATCTCGGCGCCGAAGCGCTGAACGCAACGATGAATTTTGAGAGCTTGAGTATCATGCTTGAGGGGATGGTGGCAAGGGACCTCAAGCGCGCGTCCGATGGAACGCTGTCCTATGGCGACGCGCTCAAACAAGCCGGGGGAGCGTCTCAAGAACTCTTGCAATGGATTGAACAATTAGCCATCCGCTCTCCGTATGCCACGTCTGCCGTGACGGAGAGCTTTGCCCAGATGGCGCGCTACGGCTTTCCTATCGAGGAAGCCAAAGCGATGACACAAGCACTGCTCGATATGGGCGCGGGCTCCGGCTTGACCACTGCCGAGCTCAACAGGGCTGCGTATGCTCTGGGGCAGATATATGCTTCCGACAAACTGCTCATCCAGGACTTGCGCCAGCTCATGAACGCCGGGATTGACGTGCGCTCGATTCTCGACCGCATGGGGGAGAGCTTCGAGAGCCTGCGGGAAAAGCAGGACAAAGGCGGAATCTCGACCAAGGCATTTCTCGAAGCCTTCCGCGAGGTGGCGGGCGAGGACTACGCCGGAAACCTCGAACGCATGACCAAATCCTGGGCAGGTCTGGCAGGCGCTTTGCAGGACGTGAAGGAAATCGGCTTGCGGAAACTGTTTCAAGGGACGCTGGAAGTCTTGCAGCCTCTGGTTGCTCGTTTTACGGAGTGGATTTTGGGTCCGGGACTGGCGCGCCTGGAAGCCATCGGAAAGAGCCTTGGCGAGCTGACAGACAAAATTATCCGCATCGGGACGGCATTCTTCCAGACCGGCCCGCTGTCGATAGAGTTTGCCGAATCGCTGCAGTTGGTCAGTGAGCGGTTCGGCGAGACCTACCGGGATAGGATAATCCCGGTGCTGGAGGATGTCTGGAGGAAGTTTTTGGAGTTCGGGGGGAAAATCAAGAACCTGTTCTCAACGCTTTTTGCCGAAGGGTTCTTCAGCGATGCCTTCCGCAAATCGGTTTATGACCTCTCTCCGCTTCTCGGCAAAGTTTATGACGACCTGTCATCCAGGCTAAAGCCGGCGATAGAGTGGATTATCGCCAACAGGGGAGCACTGCTTGAGACGGCAAAAGCCGTTGGGGCGGTGCTGCTGGCAGTCAAAGCCTTTTCCATCGTTTCAGGCGCTTTGTCGGGGCTCTCGGCTTTGCTTACGGCGCTGCTCTCCCCCATTGGGCTGCTCATCCTTACGGTTGGACTTCTCGCCTTCGCGTGGAACACAAACTTTGCCGGAATGCGTGACCAGTTGACGGCACTCTACAACGAGAGCATCCTGCCGACCTTTGAGGCGATGAGACTTAAATTCGGCGAACTGAGCTTATCCCTGTCACAGATGGGCATCGACTGGCAGAGGATTTGGGGCGTTATCACAGGCTATTTCGCGTTTGCATTTGTCAATATGCGTCATCAGTTTGGCATGGTTTTGGCGCTTATCCGCGGCGACTTTGACGCGTTCGGGATGCACTTGCGGGAGTGGTTGGTAAACATCGGAGAGAAAATCGTCTCCCCCCTTATCAAGTGGCTGACGGGGATAGAAATCGATGCTCGCAAAGCCATCACGGGTTTTGGGACTTATATTTGGATGGCGATGGAGCTTTTGACGCTCAAAGTTTCCGGCGCTATCGAGACCATGAAAGCCAATGTCATCAACGGCTTTATCGGCATGTATAACGCCGTTATCGGGCAGGTAAACCGCTTTGCGGGTATCGCCGATGGCGTTATCCAGAAAATCAAGTCCGCCTTCAGCCCGGCGAGATTTGTTGGCATCGGAAAAGACATCGTGGACGGCATCATCAAAGGAGTACTCGATAACGCTTACCGTATTGCGCTGGCTTTCAACGGAGCGCTCATCCCGGTTATCAATGCCATCAAGGCTCTTCTTGGCATCTCGTCGCCAAGTAAGGTGTTCGCCCAGATTGGGCAGCAGATGGCGGCCGGGCTTGCTTTGGGCTATCAGCGCGGTCTGGGAGAGATAGCACTCCCCGGTGTCAAGATGACCTCTCTGCCTGCCGCAACCCCGGCGCCGGTCAGTATCAGCGTTGTCATCAACGCTCAAGTGAGCAGTGATATTGATTTGCAGACTATGGCGCGGCGGGTAGCGGAGGAAATCCGCATGCGGGCGCTGCAAGGAAGAGGAGCAATTATCTGATGACCATCTTCCGCCTGCGCTTCGATGATGTCGTTCTGGCAAGCAAGACGCTGACCCTGACGGCGTCGAACGGCTACGGCGTGCTGGACTATGAATGCGGCGCAGAAGAGGACGCGCTGACGCTCGCTCTTCTTGGGACATCGACCACACAAAACCTTTCCCTGCTTGGAGACCTGGAATGGGTGGCCGAGCGGGTGAGGGATTACAATAAAAACTCCGGCTTTGCGCGTGTATATTTAGAACGTGACGTGAGCGACAGCGGCACAGATTATTACCGCACGCCGATTGATGACCTGCAGATTGAGCTTGACCGCGACTTTTACCGCGACCTGAACGGGCGCAAGCCGGAGGTGACGCTGAAAGTGAAACACCCGGCTTACTGGGAATCGGGCGAAGTTGGATTGAAAATGTACAACCCGCACGTCGCCGGCGACACGGCTTCCCCGATTCGGGTTGACAATCTGACGAGCAATCAGGGCGGGACGCTGGGAAACTTCTACAGCTATCTGACCTATAACTACGCCGCGCACACAAACGATTTTTCCAGCCATCTACCCTATCCGCTGAAAATCGAGTTGACCTCTCAAGACAGCAACGCCATCGATGCGGTTATCCTGACCGTTGGCAACCAGATGAACAGCGGGGACAAGAATCAGCGCGTCTTCGACGCAAAGGACGGCGCGGGCGGTACGCAAAAGCCAGGGACGGCAGACTATAACAATTATCAATACGGATATTACAAAGAGCTAAACGTTAGTACAAGCTGGTCGAGCGTGATAAGCTGGACGATTAGTGATTTACGCATGTTCGAGTACGACCCGCTTCTGGTACTGGCGCGGGTGCTCAATCCCTCGGCAAATGTGAGACTTGGGGTGCGCATCGGCAAAGGCTCGGCGGTTTTCTCAGAATGGCGGCAGACCGAAGCCGAATCTGTCGAACTGATAAAGACGGGCATTCTGCGCACTACCGCGCTTGACCTGAGCACAAAATACGACACGACTTACAATCTGTCCCTGCTTGCCATAGCAGGGACGAATACAACGCTCGAACTAGACTACTTGGAAATTTTTCCCGCTCAAGACCTGGTCGAGGTCTTTTCGGCTTCTGGGCGGGGTCTTGCAAACGGGGAGAAGCTTATCATCGATGGCGCAGAGCGCAGAGCATACGTCCAGGATGGCACTGGCAAAGTGATTGACCACTGGGTAATCCGGGGCGGGGGAAGTTTTACCTGCCTTCCGGGAACGGGCGCAGTAATCTATATCAAGATGCGCGGCGCGGGACATGTGTTGAAACGGGTCAACGCGCAGGTGTTTGCGAGAGCAAGGACGCGGGCATGATACGGGCAAAGATACTCAGCCGTCAATCGCTTTACGTGCTGTTCACGGAGGACGACCTGCGGGTTGAGCGCATGACCCTGGCCGCGTTCGGCGGATTGGTAAGCGCAGAGGTTATCCTGCCGTTTGCCGGAGTAGAGGAGGAATACTTAGCGCTTGTCGGCAACTACGTAGAGCTATGGGACGAGGAAGAGCTGGGACGCTGGGTCGGTCTGATTACCAACGTGCGCGTTCCGCATGGTCAGATGACCCTGCAGGCGAGCCTGGATGATATGGCTAACAGCGTCAAGGTGATTTCTGCCCTCGGCATGAAGAACGTCCAAACGGACTGGGTAGAAGATGTCGTGAGCATTGCCACATACGGGCGCAAGCAAAAGCTCCTGACCGTCTCGGAAAAGACCGAAGGCGAGACAAATACGCTGGCAGGCAAATACCTTGAACTGCACAAAGAGCCGAATATCGGATTGGACGTTGCCGGTATGGGCGGGGATGAGGTCGTCATCGGCGTTATCGGACTGATGCAGACCCTGGATTGGATGTACTATGCTAACGACAAAGGTTATGAGGGTTATTCCGAGACCGGTTCGGGCGGACGGGAAATCGGGGAAGATGACCGACCGAAGCTCGCGCAGCAGATACAACTATCGTCGACTTCCGGCTGGTCGGCAAAGAAAATCCGCATCCGACCGTGGAAGTACCCGGAAGCCAATCCCCCGACCGATAACCTGGTTGTCAAGCTATGTCAGGATGCCGGTGGTGTCCCCGGCACGGCTCTGGCAACCGTAACCATCCCGGCGGGTGAAATCGGGACATCTTCCGATTGGACGGAGAAGGAGTTTGCAAGCGCGGTCAACCTGTCGCCGGGCACGATATACTGGATAACGGTTGAGCGCTCCGGGTCGGTAGATGCAAGCAAATATTTCATGGTCGACACCAATCTGGATTTAGGCTATCCGCGGGGCGACCTGTACCTTTGGTACACCAACTTATCGGCTTGGAAGCACGCGCCGCAGAAGGGAGACCTGAACTTCGAGCTTATCGGCATGGGGAGCGTGAAGGAGCAAATCGAGAACATCGTCACGACCTGCGGACAATTTTTGAATGGTGTAGAATTCCAGAGCAGTTTCGGCACAGAGACCAGGGTATTCCGCGAGGGATATAACACGGCTCTTTACGAGTTGAAAGAACTGCTCAAGCTGGAGAGCAATCGGGCAATTGCTTACGTAGATTCTAATCGCAAGCTGGTTTGTAAACTTCTCCCCTCCGAACCATCTACGGAAAGCGATTACTATTATCTGCGCAGGGATGGAAAGACGCGCTATCGAGCAGACGTTTTCGCCGGCGTCAAACTCGGCGAGTACTACTTGCTCGAAGATGCCAGGTTGAAGGTCGGCTTCTTGCCGGAAGAAGTCGAGTATCAGGGTGGAAGATGGCGCATTAGTCGGATTGCCGGACGCAGCAGTCCTTACCTGCTGGGGGAGGTGTACTGATGACGGAAACGGCGCATGAACTCTGGGAGCGCTTACGTCCCTTCGCCATGCGGGACATCGAGCAGCTTGCCAACCTTGCCAAGCGCACTTCTAGCAGCGAGGGAGGGGCGGAAATCGTGCTTTATGGTTCGAAGGTTCGCAGGTACACGGCAGATGAGGACGGATTGCGTGCGGCGATTGGTGCCGCTGCCGACTACGATACGATTACCATCCCTGCTGTACATATCCAACTCAACAGTACGCTAAGTATCCACAAGAAGATAAAACTTATCGGAGTTCGAGACCCTGTGCGGAACGTTTCTTTGGACACTTATCACAAAGGAGCCGTAATCAGTAATGCTCCTGGGTTTGTGAGTGGAAACTTAGTCTCTATCACTACTGGACAGGTTGCGCTGGATAACCTTGCGTTTTTGTTCAATGCGAACTCCACGAATCCTGTACGTGGAATTTCTTGTTCATTGTCGGGTTACTCCTTTCGGGATTTGCTGGTTTATGTCAACAACAGCAGTTCAGGGACGACTTATGCAATCCAGGTTGCTTACTCGGCTGCCTTTAGTCGAGTTTACGCATTTGCTTCAGCTTCTTCTGGAACGGCTGCTGGTTTAGTTATGGGACCCCATGCAACAACGCTTTACGCGGATTTGTGTTACTTCGAAGGGATTTCTACTTCTGGACAAGGGTATGGATGCATTACTTATTCTTGTACAGGTCAAATCGCACATTGTGGTTTCAACGGTACGACTTATGGATTGCAAATAGCAAGTTTTGGAGGTGGATAGATGGCTGTGGTCAAGGTAATCGGAAGTTATGCTAACAAGGTTTTCGTCGCGGCAGGAGAGGAGCTGCAAGTTTACGCGATGCAATATGATACGATTACCGTCAACGGCACGTTGACAAAGCTAAACGGTGACCTGAGTGGTGGGACGTCTACGTTTATCGGTCTTACGGATACGCCGAACAGTTACTCAGGTCACGCTAACAAGGTTGTCTCCGTTAATTCTGCCGAAGACGGTTTGGAGTTCAAAGTCATCCCGCAAGGCACAGGGTCGCAAAACCATGTCGTCTTCTGGGATGTTAATAACATGCTCAAAGCCATAACGGGTATCGAATATGAGTCTGATTTGGACGCTCTGGCACTTATCGGTGACACTATCTACGGAGATTATGGTGAGACCTTCTGGTCTCGCGGCTATGTGGATGTGCGACGCATAACCGATAGTTATAATCCGTTCTTGGCTTTTTGGCGCTCTCGCCAAAGCGGAAGTGGAGCAGTTCAGAACAACGACCTGCTCGGTCGGATTTCCGCTCTCGGTCATGACGGCACTAATTGGGCTAGTGGAAGTCGTGTAAGAATAAATTTGCGAGCGGCACAAAACTGGTCGAGCACGGCACACGGTACAAAGCTGGACGTAGAAGTCACTCCAACAGGAAGTACTACTCCCGTCACTGCTGTCACGATTGACGAAAACGGGCTCAAAAATGAACGCACTAACACGGTGCGCACAAAGGATTATACAATGACCGTGCCAGGAACTGGAACGGCAGTGTTGGGTTCAGGGACAACTAATACTATTCCCAAATTCACGGGGACGAATGCGATTGGGGATAGTGTAATGAGTGAGATTTCGGATGGAGTGCAGATTCAAACTGGAAAGACTTTGGTACTAAATGGGTATGGGTTGGATACAAATGGGTATTTTGCAAAGTTTCCATCTCACACTATGAGAGACCATTTCACAACTAGTAACTTGTCGTCTTATTGGACTGGATGGACAACAACGCCATCTTGGACTGTCTATAATGTTATCAATCATTTATTACAAGCTACCCCAAGCAGTTCTCAAGTAAATATAACTTGTTTCTTGTATAAAAGTCAAAACGTACCTATCGATGGTAACATTAATGCGTGGTGTGCTGCCGACTCAAATAATGTAGATGTGGGTATAAGAATTGATAATGGATATGTAGACAATAATAATGAATACTCCGTCGAATTTTTCATCAGAGGTGGTGTTGGAACTTACAGCTCTTATGATGCTGCTTTGTTCAAACGCGAACGTTCTGGAACAACAATAACAGAAATACAACTATCTAGTACGTTTCCTGGGGGAAAAGCCCTTTATTTGAGAATGACTATTGGAACATCATCAATAATTTGGCTTTATGCAAATGATGATGTACATAGCAGTTTTACTGCGTCTGCATCTTATAGTTTTACTCCCACCCGACATGGTATATTTGTTCGTAATCGAACCAGCACGGGTCCCAGGGCAGGTTATTTTCATTTCTATTACACAAATTTTTAAGAGGTCTTATGGACATTTATCGCACAGGACATAATTCAATTTATATACAATCTAAAAAATACCCCGCTTTGCGAGTGGAATTAATACTATCTGATAAGGACACAGAAGAAGCCGCAGAGAAAAAATTATTAGAACAATTACAAAAAGCAGAAGTAGAATACGAACAAACTATGAACTTTATGCCAGACGAAGAAGGTAATTTAGTCGAAATTCCAAAAGATAAACCAACATTATCAACTATCAAACGCTGGATTCGGGAGTATCGCAATCAACTACTTACCGAAAGTGATTTTGCTGTTTTACCTGATGTACAAACTAACAAACCTGCATGGCAAGCGTATCGGCAACGATTACGGGATTTACCAGCGACCTGGAAGCTAGATACCGACAACCCAGAAGTGGATTTATCGCAAATTTATACTTATAACGATGTGGTAACATTACCGTTTCCTAATCCCCCTAAATAGGGGAAAATGAAAAAAAAAATCGACAGAGATGTTAGGTTATAATTACTGTGGTAAAATTAAATTATAGATAATTTTTGAGTAGAGGAGGTATAAAATGTCTGAATTTTTACTTTGGCTCGTCAGTGGTGGTTGTGTTATTGCAGCCTCATGGGCTTTAGAGCAGGTAGATTGGTTTCAAAATTTAACTCCCCAACAAAAGAGATATTTGCAGTTTGGTTTAAGTGCTTTTCTAGGTTTGGGAGCTTTATTGGTTTCAAATTTTGTCCCTCAGGAAATTTTAAGGACTTTAGAGCCATACTTTCAAGTTTTAGCTTCTGTGTTTGGGATGATTTTCTTAAATCAAGCTGCGCATAGTTTAGACCCTAATAGGAAAAAGACTTATGGTTAGAAAGTATATTAATCAATTTAAACGAGCCTTTAAGAGCTTATCTAAGGAGGAAATTAAAGCTCTTAAAGAAGAACATGAGGACTCTTTTATTAGGAGTGGAGCTTTAGCAGTGGGTTATGATGATGAGGGATTAGTTATCTTTACAGATAAAGACATTCCCTATCTAAATAGTTATAGCCTAAGCAAAGTTAAAGTTATTAAAGTAGATTCATTTAAAGCCTATAATAGGACGGCTAAGATTCGACCTTTACAGGGGAGTATTTCTATCGGGCATGAAAAAGTTACGGCGGGAACTCTTTCTCTAGTTGTACAGGAAAAAACTAGTGGTGAATTTTTACTTTTGTCAAATAATCACGTATTTGCTAATACAAATAAAGCTCAAATTGGAGATAGCATTTACCAACCTGGTAAATATGATGGGGGTACTGAGGTTGTGGGGACTTTATATAAATTTATCAAATTGGAAAATGGTACAACAGTTGATGCAGCCCTGGCTAAACCAACCGCTAAATATTTGACAGGAATCTGGAATTTACTTCCTACAGTAAATGGGTGGAAAGACCCCTCAGTTGGGATGTCTGTAAAGAAATATGGGCGTTCTACAGATGCTACATTTGGTTCTGTTACTGCTATCGGAGTTACAGTTAATGTTGATTATGATGGGACAACTTATACATTAAAGGATTGCTTTATTTGTAAAATGGGAGGCGCCCCTGGAGATAGTGGCTCCCCTATTTTAGAACAGGGAAGTAATAAAGTAGTTGGTATTCTTTTCGCAGGTGGAGGGGGGTACATCGTAGGATGTAAAATTAGTAATATAATGAACCTTCTTAATATAGATATTCCATTTGATAGGCGGGAGGTTATTCTAGATATTTCTAAGTGGAATGGTCGGATTTTAGATGTAAATAAAATGAGAGAAAATAATGTCATTGGGGTCATTATCAAATGTACTCAAGGAGATTATACTAAGGACTCTAAATTTGAGGAGTTTTGGCAAATTCTAAAAGATGCTAAGATACCCGTTAGTTGCTATATCTTTGTTGACCCTAAAGTAAGTGCTGAGGCTCATTTTGAGTTTTTTAAGAAATCATTTGGCGATAAAATTCCAGATTTTCCAGTTGCTTTAGATTGTGAATTTGATAACGGGCAATCTAAAGAGAAAATTACCTCCGTAATTCAGAAACTAGCTCAATTGCTAGAAGAGTGGCTGAAGCAATATAATTTACACCCGCCTTTGATTTATACAAGAGGCTCATGGTGGAATGTCTATGTTAGTAGATGGTCTGGTTGGTCTAGATACGGGTTATGGGTAGCTAGATACGGAACTGATTTGCCCTGGTTCGGTGAGAAAGATTCTTATCGACCTTTAGATTGGACAAAGTGGGAGTTGTGGCAATTTTCCGCCGATGGTAACTTTGAAGGTAAACTATACGGCTTAGAGAGCAATCATGTAGATAAAAATATTACTACTGCCGAATTTAAACAAAAGTATCTTTCTGGAACTCCCTCACCCCCGCCTCCAGAGCCTGAATATAAATATAGAGGAACTGTTCTAGTTGACAACTTGCGAATTAGGAAAGCTCCAAATATCGGCGCGCCTATTGTAGAATACCTGAGAAAAGGCGAGACTATTGGGATTGAATCTATTGTTTTAGATGCTTCAGGCAATAAATGGGTAAAATTAGGCCTTGACAAATTTTCAGCTTTTGTGTATAATGGTAACAAGTATATAGAAGTACATGGATTAGAAGATGAGCCGTCCAGCAGAAAAGGCAGAGTAGTTGTGAATATTTTAAATGTAAGAGACAAGCCTACGGGCGCTGTAGTAGGAAAACTTTATTACGGAAATATTATTAACATTTTGGAAGAGGTAAAGGTAGGTTCTGATATATGGATAAAAATTGGAGAGAATAAATACTGTGCAATGCTATACAATGGTCAGAGATATGTTCAATATGTTTAGGAGGAATATGGAAGGTTTATTAATTTTCTTATTAACATTTTTAACAGGCATTGTAGTTTACAGTTTTTATTTAATTTCTAAACGACCGGAAATACCTTTAGATAGGGACTTGATTTCTTATCGGATTACTTATCTTAATCAAATCGGAGAGGAGAGACACAAAATTATCTTAGCGCGAAATTTCTTCGAGGCTATAAGTGATTTCGAGGCTAAACATCCAGAGTGTGAGGTAATTAACTGTCAGGACTTAAAATCACTTCTTACAAAATTTAAAGAATAGAAAGGAGAATAAAATGTTTAAAGCTGTGCTTGGAAATAAGGTTTTTACAGTTACCTGGGTTCATGATGTAGAACATCGACAAACAATGTGCTTTATTGAATCTCCAAACGGACAAATCTATACAGGATTTGCAAGAGTACACCCCGAAGATAAATATGTCAAAGCTATCGGGCGGAAAGTTTCTCTAGCAAAAGCACTTCAAAATTTTACTTCTAATAAGAATATTAGAAAATTTTTTTGGGATGAGTATAAAAAGCGTTGTAAACTAAATTAGGGGTATTTCGATGAGATTTCCTGTTGATTCAGTAATTGTTACTCAGGAATTTGGTGAGAATCCTGATAAATATCCGAAAACAGGGGGACATACAGGTATTGATTTTGCGGGCAAGCTGGGCGACTTTATTTATGCTGCTGAAGATGGTAAGGTCAAAAAGATAGGATTTGACCCCCAGGGTTATGGTAATTATTTAATCATAGATTGTGGTGATGGAATAGAAACTCTCTATGCTCATTTAATGAGTCCTCCAGAGGTAAGCGGAAAGGTTAAGCGAGGTCAAATTATAGGCTATATGGGCAATACTGGCTGGTCTAGCGGAGTGCATTTACATTTTGAGGTTAGATTAAATGGAAAACCTCAAAATCCTAGGTTCTTTTTTGACGCTGTTGAGAGGTTACAAAAAGTTACTAAGAATAAACCGAGTATTAACCTAAGAATTAGTCCTGTTCTATCTCCTGAAACAATTTATGCAACTTTATATGCCGATGATACTTTTGATGTACTGGAGGAAAATCAGGATTGGGTAAGAATCAAAATAGATAAGGAGCTTTGGGTTCATAAATCGGTTATAGAGAGAGTTAAATAAGAAGAATCAAAATTTCTTAGAAAGAATTAGAATTCGCTGGCATTGTTTTAAAATACGTCTATGGAGGAAAGGAGTAATATCATGAATGAGGTAAAACATCGTCCACCGTTTCCCTGGTTCGGAGGGAAATCAAGAGTAGCTAATATTGTTTGGGATAAATTAGGAGATGTTGATTTATATGTTGAACCATTTTTCGGCAGTGGTGCGGTCTTGTTTCTAAGACCTACTACGCCTAAATTAGAAACCGTAAATGATAAAGACAGCTTAATTGCCAATTTTTGGCGGGCTGTTAAACATGACCCTGAACAAGTAGCTTATTATGCTGATAATCCTGTAAATGAAGCCGACTTGACGGCGAGGCATATTTGGTTAATTAAATATGGACTACCCAATATTCAAGAGAGAATTTTTGCTGACCCAGATTTTTATGATGCAAAAGTAGCTGGGTGGTGGGTGTGGGGAATCTGCTCCTGGATAGGTAGCGGTTGGTGCAGCGGAGATGGGAAATGGACTGAACATGAGGGGAAACTTGTTGATAAAAAAACTATTAACGAACCAGATGGGGTATCTAAACAAAAACCTCATATAGGTCATGGCGAGACAGGAATTAATACTATCGCTAAACAAAGTTCTTTAATTGAATATTTTAACACTTTAAGTGAGAGGTTGAGATTTGTTAGAGTTTGTTGTGGGGATTGGTCAAGGGTAGTTACTAAGGGCGCGCTGGATTATGGAAAATCTGTGGGAATATTCCTTGACCCTCCTTACAAGCAAGATTTACGAGATGATGGTTTGTATAATGAGGATGCAGATAACTTATCCGCCCAGGTCAGGAAATGGTGTATAGAAAACAGTAACAATCCAAGGTATAGAATCGCTTTATGCGGATATGAGGGAGAGCATAACGAGCTAGAGGAACTCGGTTGGAAAAAAGTCGAGGGTAAGGCAGTTAGAGCTTATGGAAACAGTAAAAACAAAAACTCTCCTAATGCTGAAAACAGGTATAAGGAGAGAATCTGGTTTAATCCCAACTGTATCAATTTAGATAATCAGGAGGAATAGAAATGCCTTATAATATCCCCCAGAATCTAGGAGGAGACAGCCCCGAAAACACGAAGTGGATGGAGGAGTGCGTTAACTCTATTACGGGAATCAATAAACGCACTCGAAGACCCTATACCAAAGCAGAAAAGATAGCCATTTGTAAAACTATGTTGCGAGAGAAAAAATCGCGCGAGGATGCAGAACTCCTCATCAATGGGAGAATTAATCAACTAGTTCTCCGCGTAATGCGAAACGATAACCTGACCTTTAATCAAGCCCAGGCAAAAGTATTAGCTTTATGTAATAAGTATGAATTTGATTTTGATAGGGTACTTAGGGAGCTATGATTATCGAGCTGGATAAAATAAACCAGTTGCCAAGGAATTATATTTACAGAGCCTTTGTCGGGCTGCCTAAAATAGAATTTGAAATCGCCTATAAGTTTAAATATCTTTATTTTATCCCATATAAACTAATAAACCCGCCCTAAATAAATATTTTTACCCTTTTCATATTTATATTTATAGATTTTCCCTTTTATCCTAACCAAGCCTTTTTCCTCCTCGGGCTTGGTTTTCCATTTAATGTTATTATTAATCCTCAGATTACACAGCCGATTATCTAATTTATCGCCGTTAATATGCTCAACCTTAAAATTTTTCGGCGGGTTGACCAAGAACCTATGTAAATAAGTAAGCCCCCCATGAAAATCATTCGTCGCCAGGTAGCCATTAATTAACCTCCACCTGTACTTCGTTAAGAGATACTTATACTCCTCGTCTATCTTCACTCTGTCAAAAATTTCGGCGGGAATCATAAATCCTCCATTAGTAAGTATATCAGAGAGGAGAGTAGAGTGGCTAAAGATGGATAGAGAGAGTTAAGGGGAGATTATCGAGAATTTACGGATTGAGAGCGGTGGTGGGAGGGGGAGTACACCAGCGCCAGCAATTCTCGTTGCAGGCAATTTTTTCGGGCGCAACATTTGTTGCAGCAATGCGGATTGCGGGGTTGGAAGCTTGCATGCTATATTTTTTGCAATTTGCACTGCAGAACGGAAGATTAAAAAATAGAACGCAAGATTGGAGTTTGGTTAGAGTTGCTAAAAACTCTTGACATCGGACAATTTGGTTGGTATGCTAAAAGCAAAGTTAGAAGAATGAAAGGAGCAAGTGATGAAGGAAACTCAGAATCTCAAAAACTTTATTAATCGCCGTGAGCGCAAGGCTGCTCGCCGGCGGGATTATGTCCGTACGGCGTACTACGCCGCCGAGCACGACTGGCGTTACGGCTGGCGTGTGTGGACGCTGGTCAATGCTTTTCGGCGCCCTCTCGACCTGGGGCGCCCGGATGGGAGGGAAGAATGAAACCGTTTGACCCCGACCCTGCGACCTATCCAAGTTGGCTTAAAGTTAGCATCATAGAGGGAGCTATCCAGAAGATGGAAGCTCCCCGTCAGGTGTATCTTACGAGCCGAGCTAGCTTTAAGCTAATGGATGCTCAGAACAGACAGTATTTGGATGAGGCTTTCCGTCTGGCATATCGTATCACTTCTTTTTCAAACAATGACAACGATAAAGAATATAGAAAATTAATTAGCGTTCTGGTCAAGATGTGGAAAGGAGAATGACAGATGCTTTACGTACTACTAATTTTACTGTTCGTGTCCTTCCTGATTTTCTTCCCCCGCTAACGGGGGAGGAACCCCAATTTCAATCCGCCCCCTTCCCCGTGAGGGGAAGGGGTGATATTCTCGCAGCATCCTCAAAAATGCTGCGAACAGGGATATAACTGTTCTTGCATACACAAGAACAGAAGTAAGATTAGTTTATCTCTTAAGAAAGGAGAGTAAGAATGGAAATCAGGATTACAATGTCTTGCGGTTGCGAGTGGAAGTGGCACGATTTAGACGTGCCACCCGTTCTCAACGCCCCGTGCCACTGTGAAGCCCATGGAGACGTCGAAATTAAAGACGTCTCCGTAACCGGCGTCGCGGACTTCTTCATCCGCGACATGTCCGGTAACTGGTGGCATTACGGGGAAATCATTTCGGATGAGGAGCTAGCTTTGATGCTAGCTCCCCTGGTGGAGGGGGAGGATTACGATACCTTCCCCGCATTTACCCGGAGCGTGCCTCCGGCATTAATTATTAAAATGGAGGTGTAACAATGAATACTTTCGATAAACGAACACTAAAAAGAGTATCAAGTGCGCTACTCTCTCTGTCGAGTAGCACGTACCTGTCCGTCCGAGTCCCATTCGGCCCCCAGGTTGACACCTGGGGGCGGAACGGGCGAAACCCGAAGTGGGCAGTCCGTGATAAAAGCCCACTTCTAGAAGAACTGGAGGGGTATTTCGTCTTCGACAACGGGAAGCACGCATGTATTGTTTCTTCATATTTCGTTAATTTAAACATCGATATTAAAACAGTATATGCCCCGATGCCCGTCCACGCCGTTCTCCCCCTGTTTAGGGGGGTGGGAGAGGTTTTCTTAGCCTCCCCCGAAGGGGTGAGGAGGATGTTTTTTCCTTGGGCTGTTGCTCACGTGTGGGTGGCAAACCCGTACGTCGAACTACTGAAAATCAGTTGAAAGGAAGGTGCAAAAATGGACGCAAAATTAGAAGTTACAAAAACCTCCCGTGGCAACCCCGCCCTCTGGGTGGGCGGGGGCGCCACTACCTCGAAATTCTCCGCCCGCTTCGTGATGCGGGCGGGGGAGCTAGCCCGGGCGTGCTTCATTGCCCGGCACGGGCACCGGTGCAATAGCGGGCAGGCACTGGTTGGTCTCAGAGAGGGAGACATCGTTGTTGAACTGAGCGGGAGACGCCCGGCGACGCCGGACAATCCTGAAGTTTTTGTCGATGCCCGCCGTATCGTCGGCTTTGGAGCCGATGAGCAAGGCAATCCAATTGCTAATATCGAGCATATCGATATTAGCCTAGACAACATCCCTGCCAGCGTATGGCAGGGATGCGAAATCTATCACAACAGAGATGGACGCTACTTTATAGCTGAGTAGCGCCCACTCTCCCCCATTTCCTCGCCGGCTAACTAGCCGGCACCGGAGCCGGGGCTACTTACGACGTAGCCCCGGCATTTTTGTTTACCAACACCGCCCCGGTGGACACTGCTCAGCGTTCAGTGTCCACCCCTCACCGGACAAGGGGCGGGTAAGAAAAAAAATCCAGCGCGCCAAAATGCCGCCCAAGCTTCGGGGGCGCCACCTCCCCCCCCCCCCCCCTGGGCAACTTAAAAATGGCATTAGGCGCGGGCTAAAAATTTTTCGCCCCGATTCACGGGGCAGAAGATAAAAAACAAGAAAGGAGAATAAAAAATGTTTTACAAATACAACAACAAAATTTTTGAAGTAATTGCCATTCGGGACATCTATCCCGAAGAAGCTGCTTTCCCGTATTATATCTGCCGAAAGGGCGACCCTATTCCCAAAGGCTATACCATCATCTGCCGGGGTATCCGGCGATACAGTAATGATGGATTTGTTTACCTCTATCCCGTAAGGGATAACGAGGACGGAGATTTTCTCGTCTGCGTTTATGAGGGGGAGCAGGAGATAGACGAGAAAAGCTTTGAGGAGCTTCTCGAAAGGTATGAGCGCGCTTTAAATGGCGCACTCTACGAGTACACAATCAAGGAGTATTCTAAAACTCACAGCGGAATATGGATATTGGAGGGAGAAACGAAATCAATTGATAATCCACCTGGGGACCCTGTGGAGGTGCAAAAAATCGAAATCTTGATTGAGAAATAAAACTATCGCCCCGCCTTTTGTCCGATGGGCGGGGCGAGAAAAAATTTTCATCTCGCCAAAAAATTCACCCTCAAAGCTTTGGGAATGTCATATCCCTAAACGGCTTAAAAATGGCGAGTAGAGAAATCTAAAAATTCACGCTTCGCGTGAGAAATAAAAAAAAAACAAGAAAGGAGTATAAAATGGACACTATCAATATCATATCGTTCACACTATCGGTTGCAAAATATACTACTGCAACCCCCGAAGAATTGGCTGAGTTAATTAGCCTAACTCGAAAATTGCACACAATAAATGAGCGCCTCTGTATGGAGGAAGATGTAGAACGCCTGCTAAAAAAGCAAGAACGCCTAATGGCGCATATTTATGATTTGGCAAACAAAATCGGAGCTAGTGCTGTTTGTGGTAGCGACCCTCGATTTGCAACCGTCAAACTTTTCTTCGAGGGTATGCCGAACTTCATGGATGGTATAAGTGTACCATATTAATAGGAGTATAAAATGAACGATATACTATACGTATTCACTGAAAAAACTCAAAAGGGATTCCCCACCCTTTGGGTTGGGGGCGGAGCAACCAGTAACCGTTTTTCCGCAACTTTTGTTTTACGGAACGGGGGGCTTGCTCCCGCAAGTTTTATTCGCACATCTAGATTTCGCTCCAATAACGAACAAGCCCTTGTCCCTCTCCAGAAGGGGGATATTCTGGTAGGTGTAGAGGGATTCCTCCCCGCAAGTCCGGACAACCCCGTAATCGGAATTCACGGGTGGAAAGTAAAGGGATTCAAAATCGGTGGTGATGATGACAATATACTTGCCATCACGGAATCCGTAGATGTTAGTGTAGATGATATTCCTTCCTCCGTCTGGGAGGGATGTAATATACTCTACAATCTGGATGGGAGATATTTTGTTTCCGAGTAAGTAATCTCCCCTCCCCACCTCCATTTGTAATTGCGCAACTGGAGCCGGGGTTATCTATGAAGATAACCCCGGCGTTTTTGTTTATTGATACAACTACGGGCAGATAATTTTGAAGAGTATTCTTACTAATGCATACGTTCCTTGTTCACTGGAGGAATCATGATTATCTTAATTACTTATCCCAATATCAAAACTTCAAAACCGAATACGTGAAACACGTTTACAAGCATTGACAAGTGCGAAAATTTGTTTCTGAGCTTCTGAAGAAAATTTTTTCCACATGTCAAAAATTTTCCACTCAAGGCTTCAAAAACGACTACACCATAGAGCAGCTTAAAAATGGCGCTAGACAAAACTAAAATTTTTCAGATTCTGAAAAGTTTTTCGGTTTTTGAGGAGGAAGACGGTAAGGTGAAAATTTTTCAAAAAACGAAAAAGTTTGCCAAGGCGCTAATGTTAAGAAAAGTTTAAAGAAAGTCGATGGCACAGAACAAAACTAAAAATTTTTCGCATATCTATCACTCTTTCAAAAATTCTTCGATTAACGAACGAATTGCAGGTATGCTAGTATAATAATTGTAGGAGATGAGATGTCATGTTACCACTCGAAAAAATAGAAGTTAATATACCTCTAAAAGAGTCAGAAATTGACCCAAAAGGGTTGGAGGAGATAGAGAAAATTTTAAATAAATCCGGGATTTTCCTGAACTTCTCTTATCTAATTGAGAGAATCTCCCCCGATTGGATAGTTTCAAAGGGGGAATTCGCAGGTACATTCCCCAAAAGATTTGCGAAGATTTGCAAACAATGGAAAATTACCCTTGATAATAGAATATTAGGGGATATTGGGAATATCGCCCGAAAATATACTCTTAATCGGATGTATTTTGTCGAATTCTCTAAAGATTTTAACTGGACTCCTGGAGAATTCGGCGATAAAAATTCTTGCTTCTTTGGTATTTATAGATACCAAAGGACAAAAATTAAACTGCTGGGGGGATATGCAATGAAGGTTTATGATGAAAATCAAACCCCCCTTGGTAGGGCTTGGGTTTTACCTTATGATGAGGAGGAGAAAAACTTTTTGGTGTTTAATTCTTATAACACCAGGAATTATAATCTAATCTTCTTCGCCAGATTATTGGCGATTTATTTGGGGGGAATTTATGAAATGATAACCGGGAATATACCCAACATTTATACAAATAATAAACACTTTTACTTCATCACTACAGAGGGGGTAGAGTTTAGCTGGGCGGAACTGTGGAGGTATATAGAAAGTAACTTAATAATCTGCCCCACTTGCGGGGAATCTCACCCCATACTAGATTTAAAAACATACCTAAATGATACCAAGTTATATTGTCCATCATGTGGCACTACACTGGCAGGAGAGGAAGATGTTCAATATTAAAAGATTAAAAGAAAGTTGCTTAGAAAAAACTCCCGATTTAGTAAATAAAGGGAATAATTATCTATTTCGAAATACACAAAAGATTGCTCAAAATGCGGAGCAAGGTTTTATGAAGAAAACTTAGATTATAACTATATTTGCTGATATTATAGAAAGGCAGGAAAGCACAATGAGTAGTAAATTTATCAATCAAGAAAGAATAATAACCCAGTTGAACTATTTACAAAAAGAAATCGAGAAGGGGGCTAATTTTAATATTTTACTTAGGGCGCCCTCTGGGTATGGTAAAACTACCCTTGCCCTTAAATTCCTTGAGGGCAAGGATTATATAATGTATCCACCAGGAGAAGGGGACTTTTTTACAAATATAAGATTCCATTTTTTCGATGAGGCGCACACACTCAAAAATTTCGAGTTCCTCTATAGATTTATGGACTCGAAAAGATATACAATCATTCTCGCTACGAATTTATCGGGTTCTTTACCAGAACCTGTAATAAACAGATGTATAAACTTCGTTTTTGAAGAGTACTCCTCCGAACATATAAAAGAAATTTTAAAATCAAATTTAGAAATAACTTTAAAAGAAGAATTAATTGATTTTCTTAGTTATCAATGTAGAAATAACCCCCGTGTAACAAAAATGATAGCTTTTCGTCTATCAATTATCTGTAGATATGAAGGTATTCCTCAAACGATAGAAGAGTTGGAATGGTGTTTAAATAGAATAGGAATTTACAGATACGGATTGAATGAATTAGACTTAAGGTATTTGGAATTCCTGCAGGAAGTAAAAATATCCTCTTTGGAAAGACTTCAGAGAGGAACGGGGTTAGATAGAGATACAATTATTAATGAGATTGAACCCTACCTTGTGAAGATGGGATTTATTAGAATCTCATCAAGAGGTAGGGAATTTACAGAAAAAATATTAATATAAAAGAAGGATTGAAATAGATAAAGTGAAACGATTCAAAGCCCTTCTAGTTTTATCTTCACCACCCTAATTTTCGAGGGTGGTAAAAAAATTTAATTCCAAAAGTAAAATTTTACTAGAAATGGCACTTAAACTTTCTGGAATTTTTCCAAGTGATTTTTTGCCGGCAAAAATACCCTCTCTTCAATTTCAATTCTAACATGACGGCAATTATTTTACACATTATTCTCTTCCACTTTCGCTACCCATTCAAAAATTAAATTTAAAGCATTAAAAAGCCAGGAAAAATCCTGGCTTTTATAGCTGCAATTTGTATATAGCATTCCTCGTATCTAAAGTCCTAAATAACTTTATCATAATCCACAAACCCCGTTCTGGCACTCCACTTCTTCATACCCCGCTTGATGTTTAATCGCGTCTTTATAAGATATTCTTGTCAAGGGCTGCCCTCCTCTAGCACCATCTGGATAGACAGTTATACCCCTTAAATGCTTTAAAAATGGCAAAAGTATTTTCCCAAATTTTTCGTAATCATTATTAAATTCACTTCCCCAAGCGGGCAAATTTATGGTACTTGAAATTGCGTTGTCAACATATTTCTGAACAAATGCCTGGAATTCTATTCTTCTTTTTACATCTTGCGCTAGGGAAAACGAGTCCTCAATATCATCTGGATTTATCCCAAAAAGGTTAACTAACCTCTCCGCTACGGGGTCAATAACTACCATCTCCTTCCAGCCGGAGGGTGTTAAATACCTCCTTAAGTAAGCTACACCAAAAATCGGCTCAATGCCAGAGGTTGTCTCACCTATGATAGAAATCGAACCAGTCGGGGCAATAGCTCTCTTCTTTATCGGGACATTTATACTAAACTTATTTGCCCACTTTTCAGCAAATTCATCTGATTTCTCCTGCCAAATTCTTAACCACTCTCCTAATTCGAGATTGGCTTCATATTGATAGCCTCTCAAAATTAACCATTCATGGATACCCATTAATCCTAAACCAGTTCGCCTATTCTTCTCCCTAACATTTTTTACTAAGGGATAAGGAACGTCAGAATATTCTGTCCCGCATAATAAAAATATCATAGCTAATTCAGTAATCCACTCCAATTCATCTGTATTACTAATATTCGCTAGATTAATACTTCCTAAACAGCAGACATCACAGTCATCTTCAGAGACAATTTCCGTACAAGCATTCCGTAAAGACTCACTGGGATTATCGTAATCAATACTAAAACCAGGCTCGCCTGTTTTACACATTCTCTCTACAGTATCCCAATAGACTTTTTGAGCTTTCTCATCGCCCTTTTCAAACGCTTCAAAAAATTCCTTATCCAAAATAACTGAAATATTGGTCATATCCATTGTGGCAGGAAAATTAAAATCTTTCTCCTTTAGCTTTCTAATTTCTGGCTGCCAATTTTTCATCTTAATAAAATCAAAAATATCGTCATGTTTCCAGCTTAACCCACCCCAAATTGCTGACCTTCGCTTTCCTCCACACATCACTCCCCTGCCGATTTCATTGATTACATTCATCAAGGGAAGAGGACCCGAAGCAGTTCCTCCGGAACTTTTAAGAGCAGAACCGTAAGGTCTAATCTGTGAATAATCCACACCAACCCCGCCCCCAGACATCAGCATTAAAGAGGCTTTTTTCATCAATTCTCCCCAGCCTTCTCTTGAATCTTCAGCTCGGAGGAGGAAGCAGTTATTTACCTGGTGAAACTTTCTTCCCGCCTGGGCTAAAAACCTTCCACCAGGTATAAACTTCTTCCGCACAATAATTTCATAAATAGCGTCCTTTATAGACTGCTGGACATTAAAAACATTTAAGACATTATCAACAACCCTTTGAGCAACCTCCTCCCAAGTCTCTTTTATACCATTACCTTTGTCCCAAGCATAGCGCAGGTTGAGAATTTCTTGTGATAGGGACATAAAAATACCTCCTTAAAATTGTGTTAAAATGGCGATTTTAGTTAACTAAAATTATTAAGAAGCTGTTTATATCAGAATTATCTGATGCCCATCAAGGCATTAAGACTCTTCAAATGGTATGACTACTCCTTACTAATCTTTTTATTAACTTCGGCAGCCTCTAAAGCAAGGATAGCTTCATAAACCTCCCTTTCCGTATCAAAAGCTAACCCTGTTACATACCCTACAATTGTTTCGGCGTCTAATGAGTACTTAGCAACTCGCCAAAGTTTCTCATCTCCTATATAAACTGGTCGATAAATAATTCTTTCTACCATATTTTCTACTCCTTTCTATCTAAGGAATTTAATCTCTCATTTGCAATCTCACAGTATTTAGGATTTATATCTATTCCGATAAAATTTCTACCTAACTTTTTTGCAGCAACGGCTGTAGTACCGCTTCCTACAAAAGGGTCGAGAACTAAATCTCCTACAAAAGTTGATAATTTTATTATCCTAGCAGGAATTTCCTCAGGAAACGGCGCTGGGTGTTTAGCTCTTAAAACATTCTCTGGTCGTACCTCCCAGACCTGCATACCATATACCTTAAATTCCTCACTGGTTAGGCTAGATAATTTTCTCATTTCATCAGTAACATCAGTTCTTTTGCCTTTCTTTTTAAACCATAAAATAAATTCACACTCCCCAACAATAGGAATAGACCCTGGCGAACCAAATCTTCCATAACTACCCAATAATCTAGAAGCTCCTCCGCTGGCGTGCTTTCCTCTAATCTTCCTCCAAAGCACTAAATCTTTATAATCATAAACCTTTGATAGCTCAACAGCCAAAAAGGCGTGAGTAGGAAGCGTAATATTACGCTTATATTCCGACTTCAAACTAGTATGGACATCATCAACATTAATCCACAAATGACCGCCAGGTTTCAAAACCCTTTCAGACTCTATAAAAATATTGATTAGAGAATTCAGGTATTTTTCATATCCAGATTGAGTTTTATAAGTATCCTCATACTCCTTTCCAGCATAGTAAGGTGGTGATGTAATTACACAGTCAATAAAACTATCTGGAAAAGTTTTTAATACTTCTAGAGAGTCGCCACAAATTATTGTATTACACTCTACCGCCGTAAATCCACCTAAAAAATTCATTTTACCTGAAACTTTCTTTCTATCGATTAATTCCTCCATCATTATTTCTATCTGTTTCGGAAAGAAACAAAACCAGCTCAATTGCATCATTAATCTGAGGTAAAAGAATTAGCTGAGCGATTGCATCACCTTCTTTGATATAAATTTTTTTATTTAGCACATTAAATATTCTGACTTTTATCTCGCCTCTATAGTTATTATCTATAACCCCTGCTCCGACTAGGTATTCTTTAGAGCTTTTATTTGTAATCCAGCCAAAAAATCCGCTTGGCAATTCAATAGCGATGCCTGTAGGAATAATTGCGGTTGTATGAGGCTCAATGACTACATCAATAGTAGAATACAAGTCAAAACCAGCATCACCCGCATATTTTTTAGTTGGCAGTTTAGATTCTTCAGTAAGTCTGCAAACCTTCATTTTCTTTCTCCATATTTTATAGCGTCATGAACTAAAATTAAAATCAATGCAAAAGTAGCTGTGGCTGAAAAAGCAAAAAATATTTGTAATACCCCACTTTCAAAAACAGCACCAACGATAAAGAGAATAAAAAATATAATAAACATTAAGACAATTTTTAAACATTCACCAATTGTTAGGGGTGTATAATCGTTATCCATCTCACTAATCCTTTCCTAATAAAATAGCCTCTAAATCAGAATAGTTATAATAATCCCCACCACCGTCTAATCGTGCCATCAGACCAAAAACAACATTTTTAAGAATCGGCTCAGGAAAACACAGTAGAAAAATATTACGAACTTCTCTAGGACTATCATCGACAATTCTATTTTTAACCACCTTGAAAAATTCAATAGGCTTAAGCTCTACAAAATGCTCAATAGGCGTTAAAGTAAACTCACTCTGTTTAATATTCTTTTTAGCATCTTGAAAAATATCTAAAAGTCCTTGCTCGTCCTTAATAGATAAAATCCCACTAAAGAAATTCTGCCTATGTTTCTCACTAAAAGTTAATTTAATATCCATTTTATCCTCCTCTCTAGTCAGATTCTTCTATTCGTTTTTTAGCAATTTCAAAAGTTTCCTTGTCTAGCTCAATTCCTATAAAATTTCTTCCTAGTTTCTTGCAAGCTACTCCAACAGTCCCTGTACCCATAAAAGGGTCTAAAACGATATCACCTGGGCTTGTAACTTGCAAACAGTAAGAAGCCCAGGATAAGCTTTGCTGCCAACCATGTAATGTCTTCTCTCTTTCACAAAAAAAACATATCCCTCATAAAACCTTTATGTCGATAAGCACCTTTTACCCACCAGCCTATGGGTTTCCACAGCACCTGGATTCCTATGCGCATCCTGGCGTGTTTATTTCCCTTCTCCTGATTCATACAGATAATCCAACGCCATTTCAAAAATTTGCTTGTTTCTGCAATAATTTCAGGCATAGCATAGTGAGGAATTATTGCAAAATAACTACCTCCTTTCTGTAAAATCCGATAAATGTGAGGCAAAATATCTATATAAAGATTGAGGTACTGTTTAGCATAAGGCGGGTCGAGTACAACTACCTTTATACTTTCATCTGGAATTTTATCAAAAATATTAAAGCAATTATCATTATATAAAGTAATATTACCAGTCATTTCCTTTTTAGTTATCATCCTCCGCTGTATAATTATCGCATACGTAATTTACAGCCACTCCGTTATTATCTAAAAAATTTTCTAGAGCATTCCAATAATCATTATCATTTAGGTCATATTCTGGAGGAGTTTGACCTCCTAGTCCACAATATAAATTATCAAAACTACTCTCTATTGAGCGAAGATACTTGCATGTATAACAAGTATCTACCCGACGAAAATTTTTACGCATTTTATATTCTCCTTTCTAATCGACCCACTATGATTCATAATAATCACAAATATAATCAGGCTCTATTCCATAGAGCTTCAAAAATTTTTGAAGCGCTCTTCTAGAAGCTTCCTCATCATCGGGATTAAATTTAGGAGGCTTTTCCCTATAAAAACCACAATAAAAATAATCATTAAAAACGCTGCGAAAATATTTACAAGTTTCACAACAATCTGCTTTCCGCAAATTTTTCATTTAATATTCACATTACCTTATTTGCAATCCAAATGAAAATACAAATTTATAAATTTTGATATGTAAAATATCTAAAATACCTGCCATATAACTAAAAATTTCGATTGAAAGTAAGCTGGGGGTTTCACCCCAAAAATACCCAGCCTCCAAATAAAACCTAGTTCCAATATTTCTCATCCCTTTGCTCCTTCCAATATTTTTTCCTTTTCGTTTGAGTTTTTTGGACATGCACGTCAACAACTTTCGAAAGGCAGTCCAAACAAATGTTTTGATACTTATCAAAAAAGTAATCTGGTCGTTTCTTGTGGCAAATAGGACAACGTTTCATGGCTTCAATCCTTTCTATTTTGATTGTACTCATATTATAGCATAAAGCTTGAAAAATGTCAAGAAGTCATAGGTTAAGGCTTCTTAACAATCTGATAGGCTTTTCGACTCTTTGAATTAACAATCCTTAACAAGTCGGTTTTGCTACCGCCATCTCTAAAGTAATCAACTGGGTCATAGCCCTTCTTTTCAAAATCTTCAAAGCAATAGATATAACAGCGCTCAACGCCAAGCCGTTTAGCAGTGGCTAGTGCCATATTCATCCCACCGCTATCGTTATCAAACAAAATAAAAATCTTTTTTACATTAACAAATAAAGAATAATATCGAGGTCTAATAATGCCAAATGAACTAATCGCAGGTAGCCCAACTTGAATTAAGTTCAAAGCGTCTATTGAGCCTTCTGTAATAAAGACAGTATTCACAAAGTTAAGAATATCCACATTAAAAATAACCTGACCTACATTCGCATAATATTGCTTGATTTGCTTAGATGGAATATCTCGTCTAAGTTCAATATTAAGTAGCTTATCGCTCTTATAGTACGGTATTGAATACCAACCATTGTAATATCCTAACATAAATCTATCAATGGTAGCATCAGTTAAATTTCGGCGATAGAAATAATCTCGATTATTTTTTCCAGCTTCATAAAAAAATTTAACCAAACTTTCATCCTGCTCCTGCTCTTGCTCATCAGAAGCTTCAGAAATCGTTTGCAAGTAATTTAAATAACCATTCTCTCTTAAAAAATTATTAGCTTGCTCCTTAGAAAAACCTCTTACAAAGATAAGATATTCAACTACCCCGCCAAATAAACCAACAGAATTCCAATAAAACTTTTCATGTTGTTTATCAACTACAAGTGAATCATGTTTCCGAGCCTTTAACCATCGCTCAGTTTCATTCTTAATACCAAAATCCTCTTGCACCAATTTAGCTAGAACACTCATAGATGCTCAATAATCTTATTTGTTTCAGCATTAAAAATGGCGAATAATGTACCTGTAGCCCCCTCCCGATGTTTACGGATAATAAACTCCATTAAGTCTTTTTGAGCAGTGTTTGGGTTATACATTACATCCCTATAAAGCATAAGAACAACATTAGCGTCTTGCTCCAGCCCACCACTCTCCCTCAAATCGGATAATATAGGTCTTTTATCACCTCTTAGTTCAGTAAGTCTATTTAATTGAGAATACGCAATTACAGTAACATCTAAAGCATTTGCTAAAACTTTTAAACTTCTTGATATAGATGAAAATTCCCGCACTGCATTTGCATTATCCGCAATATCAATAAGTTGTAGATAATCTATATGAACAAGTTTTATTCCGTTTGTATGAACCAGCCTTCTAGCTGTACTCCTAATATAGTAAATATTTGCGTCAAATTTTGTATCAATAAATAAAGGCAATTCTTTTATATTTTGCGCTTCTTGTTTAATAATTTCCAACTGCTCTTGATTAATCAATCCCAATCGAATATTCGTAATCGGAATCCCAGTTCTCAAAGCTAGTAATCGATAAACTAAAGCCGTTTTATTCATTTCTAAAGAAAAAATGAGGCTAGGTATTCCGTTAGAAATAGCTGCGTTTATTGAATTCAAACACCATGCAGTCTTGCCCATACTAGGTCTACCCGCTACATACCACAAATCACCTGAAATAAATCCTCCAGTAATAGCGTCAAGGTGTTTAAATCCAGTCGTAACATCTATTTTATTTTGGGACTGTATTTTATGCTCCAAGGCTCCGATAGATTCTGGAATTGCTGCCCCAAGTTTAGATACAAAAGAATCATCAGATAGAGTATCCAGATTATCTAGATAATTTTTTAGCTCATAAACCAAATTATCAACTCTATCAACTGGAATAGTAGATGAATCTAAGTTATTCAGCATTCTAACAAGTCGACGCCTTTTATAATGCTTTACCAATAAACTAATATACTCTTTTAAATTCTCAACATAATATTGAGAATCTTTCAGATACCTAAGATAATCAATCCCTCCACAAGTTTCAAGCATGTTTCTCGATGCTAAAGTACTATGCACCAAGTCAAAAGAGGGCAAGAATCCGCTAATAGAAAGAGATTTAATTACCTCAAAAAGGCTTTTATTAACAGACGATGAAAAAATATCAGAGGGCAGACTCTGATATTCAAGCACTAACTCAGGGTTATTAATAAACAAAGACAGTACAGCAACTTCTAAAGTAGTAGAATCTTCAATCATTTTAACCTACTTTTGATAGCTTAAAGATTTCTCTAACCTTATCAGCTTTCTCAGAATTATCTTCTTGGGGAAATTCCCAATCAGAAATATATCGATAAACTCTGCCACAAAATAAACAGACAAAATAAATTACAGATTCATCGTCAAAATCAATTCTTGTTATCTTAAGACAGGAGTTGCAAAATTTACATTTCATAAAATTTATCGACCTCCAAATTCATTATACTCATATTCTCCGCTAAGTAAACCTTCGATAAACTTACCATCAGTATCAGTACGTGTACTAAACTCATCCCAACTGATTTTTGTACCACTCTGGGATTCCTTTGATAATTTCACGGGAAATATCTTTCCAGTAATGATTGAATAAAGCCTCGCAAATATTTTCATACTCTTCCTTTCTAACATCTGCTAAAACCTCATCAATAATCCTAGGAATATCCCTCGGACTATCTTCTAATAATCCTCGCTCTTTCAAGTGGATTACAGCCTTCTGCCACCTAGCCTCAGTCCTCAAAGCTGTACCCAGCTCTTTTACTATATTAGATTGAGACCAAACCTGCTTAGCCACTTCTTTAAATTTATCTGATACAATCTTAGCTACTAAAATTTTCTTATCAGCGCCAAAAAGGTTATAGTTTTTAATTACAACCCCCTCAACAAGCGAACCTCCTAAAAAAGATTCTCTATCTAATAACCTTTCTAATTCTTCTACGTTAGATACAACTCCACTGTAGAGGACTGGCACAACTTCAATACCTAATCGATTAAATTCTTCCAGCTTCTCTTCAGGAGGAAGATAATCCTCATACCCTTTATCAATGTCAAAACCAACAATAAAAGTTTTAGGCGTTCTAGAGTATTTAATAACATTGTGTTTTTCCCTGCTTATACATTCACCTCTGTAAATATACCCAGGAGCTAATAACGCCTGAATAGATAAAACAAAATCAACGGCAAGTTTAAAAAGGCTTTGAGGATACTCCAAATTAATCTCAACATTCTTTGAGAAGCAATGAACAGTACCAGTATTCCTGTCTTTGTAAAAAGAAAATTGACTGCCGTCAATTTTTTCTTCAACAACGACAGGCGTAGAAAAAATATCTCTAACTTGTTTATGATACAGGCTGAAAACTTCAGGATAGGAATGATACATCCTCATCACCCTTCCTTATCTCGTATTGCTGAAGGGTTGCCCCGGCATTTTCCATATCCTCTAAAGTCCACTCCTGTCCTCTAGGAGATTTCCCTGACTTAAATTCAATTGCAAAATATTTAACCGTTAGAGATGCTAAAGGAGGGGGCAATACCCCGATTACAATTGCGCCATTAACATCGACTTCAGAAACTTCCGCCTTTACCTCCCAATCTAATGTATTGGGATAATGTTTGTGAATCCAATCAACAGCTCCTTTGTGTCTAGTTACAATTAGTTTACGCATAATTAACCTCCTGTAAAATTAGATTTAGCCAATCTTCATAACTCACCTCATAGTCAATCTCAGGTTTATCACCTAAGACGCACGCCCACCAGCTTTCTTTTTCTTCATCCGTTGCTATAGAATAGAAATCAAAATTATCGTAATGATAATCTTCCTCAATTATATTGTCTTGAAGCCTCCACTCCATTTTCAACTCCTTTCTATCCATTCTTTATATTCATTAACAACCATTTGAACCGTTTTATAATTAATAAATTTTCTAAATAATATAAATTTAAGAATTGCCGTTAGCGCAAATATAGGAATGACTAGATTTCCATCCTTCGTTATGTAAATCCCCAGATTATGAGGATTTTTTATAACTAAATTATTTTTTAATCTATGAATATAAATCATAATACTGAAGAACTAGATTGTACTAAGTCAACACCATCAAATTCTTCTATCACTCCTAGAGCATTATATATTTCTAACATAGCTTTTTGATATGCCCTGAATATATCTCTATCAAAGCCTGATGCACTAAATATCATTTCCTCAGGCTGCCCATCTTTGTAAATAATTTTTTTATAACTAACATCTACCTGAACAATATTATTGTTCAAGGCTTTTACCTGCATTACAGAAATAATTTCCGCATCTGGGTTTTTCATAATTCATCCTTTCTTTAGTTGATATTGTACATATATTATAACATACTTTATCAGTTTGTCAAGAGTTAAATACTTCTCTTTGACCACTTTCTGAACGGTTCAAGTTGATTATGTAACGCTTCCAGTATCTCAACATCTGCCTTGTTATGCTCTAGGACAGCCTTCAGCGCGTTTGACTCACCTAGCGATGCTTTCATCCAAACAAGAGAATCTAGATGAGTTTTACCCTCTATACCCACCAGCCGACAAGCATTCTCTAGAGTATTTCTACTCAATTTCAATTTAGAACGCACTGTCCAATACAAATCCCAAGTATAAATTTCTCCATAAGCTGGAAATTCTAGTTTATGGTACAAAGCCCTAGTCCTTATAAAGGGTAGGTCAAACCTGTCGCCGTAATATGTAATAATGATTTTAAAAGACTTAAGTTGTCCAATCAAAGATTTTACAATCCGATAATCAAATGAATATGAAGATAAATCCTTTTTTGAAATTACATCATAATATATCTTACCATCTTTTTCTTTTACACACCAAGAAAGCATAAAACCATAATCACCGTTTAATTGAGTTGTTTCAATATCTAAATACCCAATTCTATATGCAGGATATTTATACCAAGGCTGACCAGTCTTCTTTTCGAAGTCTTTATCATCAACATATCCCTGCGCAAAACAAGATGGATGCTCTTCAATTGTGTGTCTATGTTTACAACGTAATATCACTACTTAACTCCTTATTAAAAGTCTGAATTAGTTTTCTAAATTCGGCTTCTGTAAGATTATATTTCTTCATCAAATATCTAGCGTAACCTTCATTTGTGAATTTCCCGCCTAAATATAAAGCTAGTTTGTTGCAGATACTATCAAATTTTTTGGAAATTGTTATTCTGGAAATGCCATAAATCTTTTCCAAACTACGAAAAGATTTATTTAGCGTAATAAGATTTAAAATTAAAATTTCTTCATCTGTAATTAAACCAGCTTTATATAAAGTTTCTATCTTAGTCTCCAAGGCCATTAAATCGTCATACAAATCAGAATCAAAATTAAAATAAACAACATCATCTACCTGCTGAACGATAGATGTTTTTATTTCGTCTCGATTTAGCAATAACAGCTTAATATAAGCACTCATGCCTTTCGTTCATTTGCCGACTGTGTTCGCCATAAATCAGCAATCATTTTATAGAGGTCTAATTGTCTGGATTTATAATTCACTTCTGATTCTAATTCAATCAGCTTAGCTCGTAATTTTGAAAGTTCATTGTTTAAACCCGTGATAGCATATGTAGCTTGAATCTGAGAGATAGGCAGTGGCTTACCATTTTTAAAATATTGAGGATTATTTGTTACAAGATTAACAACCTCAGCCTCTTTGAGTTTGATTGCCAATTTAACTTTACCCAGCTCTTGCTCTAACTGATATAATTCAAAAATCGTATCTTGAACTTTTTCAATATCAGGTAAATCAATTAACTTTGTCATATAAATCCTCCAGTTCCTTCAATAATTCCTTATACCTTTGACACACTTTAAAAGATTTTTTTATCAATCTATCGTTATAATAAAAGGGAGATAACATCAAAAACCTTTGACGATAGTATTCAAAATCATTAGCCGATAAATTATAAATAGCAATAGGGCTTATATCTAAATCGGCATCCCAACCATAGAAATTTAAAAAATCATAGAGAACATCCTCTATATAATCAACAGGTAACTTTAGCCTCCTGCTAATAGTCAAATTGCCATACCCCTCAACACATAACCTAAGAATATCAATACAGGCTGCTAAATCTAAATATCGAGGAGGCACATTAAAAGTATCCTGATAATATTTCTTAACCAAATCCCAAACCGTTAACTCTGTCATACAGCAAGTCCAGTTCTTTTTTCAAACTTAAACAATAAGTCAGCAATTCAACAAAAGTTTCAAAGTCAAAAGCAATTACGTACCTTACTTGTCCCTTTGCCCTAACGCCTGAAAATTTCAGTGCAACCCCCGGAATACTCATGGTTTTAGATGCTTCTTCTTTTATCTTATCAAACCATTCTCGCTTTATTGTTAATTGAGTTTCATTACCATACCCAGTCTTACACTCAAATCTAAATTTTCTGGGAAAATCATTAACAGCGAAAACAACATCTCCTGTTAATTGAGGTTCGTCCAATTGAGTTCCAAACGCACCAGAGCCGGCGATTCGCTTTGCCGAACATTCTGGAATACTATTTACTAATTCGACAAATTCTCTTTCCCAAGCTACTCCTTTCCGTTTTTGTCTGTTCATCATTACTCCGATATAATCTTACCAAGTTATTATTAGCAACACCTGTTAAATCAGAAGATGTACTTTGTAAAGTTCTTTCCAAGAAAAGATTTTTACAAACTCTAGCCAAATAAGATTTAAAATTAAGAGGGTCAATATCAGACATAACGGTAATCAAAATACTCTCGAAAACGATTATCTCACCGTAAAGTTGCACTAATCTACCGATAAACCCATATAGCTTATTGTCAGCAGGATAAAATTCTCGCAAAAATGCAACCAACACGGCAGGTTTATTTGCAGATTTTTCGAGAAGATTATAATACTTTTCTGATATTGACCCTTTCATACAGCAAACTAATCGTTACCTAAGAATTGTTTTAAAGTTTCCGCAACCTCATCTGCAATCTCATTATTGCTATCCAATGCAAAATCTGAGGTTACAAATATAGATTCTTTTTTAGCGTTTCGGCTGGAAAGAACATCTCTAAAACTTTCTCCCTCTAAAATTCTCATCAGCTCGTCTGCCGAAAAATTTAATGCTGCCTTTGTGTGCTCAATAAACTGAGATGTATCAACTTCAACGTCTCCAATCCCATCCAGAGCGGGCGCTGGAGTAATTGTTTTCTTACCGTTACTAGAAACTGTTACTGTAACATTAATATCATACTTATTTACAGGAATAATATTACCCTCAGCATCCATTACAGAAAGGGCAGCAGTCTTTAATTGATTCCTAAAAGTTTCACTAAAAGATGCAATTCTAATCTCATTTAAGGGCGCTAATTCCGTAGATACTAAAGACATCCCGCAATTTGTACACTTATTACCAGTTTTCTGTAATAAGAAATAATAATTAGATGTCCCACATCCTGGGCAAATTCTTACGCGTGTTCTATCTAAAATATTACAAACATATCGATAATTAATTGAATAGTAATTAGGTAGTTTCCAATAATTTTGAGGGTCAGCAGCCATTAACTTCATATTATTAGCGCAAATCGGACAACTATCCCCAAGGCATAATACAGAAATTTTTTGACTCCGAATATAATGCGTATTAAGGAGCTTCAAAGGCTCTAAAATCCGAATTCTGTACACGCCAGGGTCTTTAAAAGACATTATCTTCCCAAAATTAGCTGTTCGTTCTCGATTAATGTCGGTTCCAAAAAATTCATTAAAATTCATTTTTAACTCTCCTTTTCAAATTTAGATAAAATAGATTCTTTGATTAAATCAATCAGATTAGCCTTCTCCGTCTCTAAAAATGTAATCGAATCTTCTAAATTCAAATCACTTAGCTTTTTCAACAACTCTAGATACCTACGAAAAGCCAACTCCAAATTCACAAATTGTAGTAAACGCACTCTATCTACAAATTCATTATCAAATAGCACCTCCTTTCCAGTTCCTTCTAAAATCAAATCTGCTAACTCACTAAGACTAAACGAATCAAATAGTTTAATATTCTCATATTGCTTAATCGCATACGTTCTTTCAACTGAAATCGACCTCGGCATCATCATCTCCTTTCTCTAGAACCTCAAAAGATACGTTATCAAATTTTTCAAGTAAATTATAGCACCTTTCTTTGATTTTGTCAAGTACTTCTGGACTAGATTCTAAAAATTTAATCGCATTATTCATACCTAATCCAAGATTTATATCATCAAAGACATAATACGAGCCTCTTTTATTAATTATACCAGCAACCTCGCCAAATTGAATAATATCTCTAATCTTATCTACGCCCTTCCCATAAATAATCGGAACTGGAAAACTACGTAAAGGGGTCGCTAACTTGTTCTTCTTTATTACAATCGGAGTATTCTGACCGATTTTATCATCTCCCTGCTTTATCATACTAGGGAACTTTAACTCAATGCCTAAAGTAATTAGATGCTTCCAAGCAAACCCACCTGGTGTAGCAAATGACTTTATATAACTACCAAAGTCAGCTCTAACCTGGTTGATTCCGATAAAAGTACACGCATTTATTCGCGCATTAGACATATTTCGCTGTAAAAACTGGGTAAAGATTCTAGATAAAACAGCAACATGACTATCGCCCAAATTATTTTTCAAAACCGCCTGAGGAACTAAAGACCCAATTGAGTCTAAAATAACAAGGCTGCATGACTTTGAATTAATCGCCTTTTCGCAAACTGTAAGCGCATCTTCTAGAGTGCCGGGCTGAAGTAGCAAAAATCTCTCTCGCAATTCAGGCGTAATAAAATAACTAATAAAAGACTCAGATAACCCCTGCTCAGCATCACAATATGATACAAACCTATCATCAGCTTTTAAAAACTCACTAACAATTGTCATCGCAATTGTCGTTTTACCACTGGCAGGAGGACCAAATAACTCTATAAATCTACCTAAAGGAATCCCTCCAGTTCCCAAAATAATGTCTAAACTAACAATTCCAGATGAGATTACCTTCAAAGTGTCATCAGGATTCGTTATATACTCAGCTAACTCTTCAAGTAAATTTTCAAATTGTTTTTTCTTTATCATAAAATCTCCTATTTATTTTGTCCAATGTTTGTTAATCTTCACCTCAACAACGGCGGGTATTTCGCCCAAAAATTTTTGTTCTACCTCCTCCATCGTTTTTATAACAAAATCTTTAGCATCATTAATTATCTCCTCCGCAACCTCAAACACAATTTCATCATGCACTTGTAAAATAATTCTAAACTTATCTAATCCGAAAGGATTTTCATAAAAACATCTAACCATTGCTAGTTTAACAATATCTGCCCCCGTGCCTTGAATAAGCGCATTATAGCCCTGTCTCATAATCCTAGATTTTAACTCTTTAAACTCATCAACCGAATTGTAGATAGCTGGCTTTTCATACCACCGTCTTCTTCCAAAAGCTGTAACAGAATAACCCCGCTCAAAAGTTTTCTCACCAAACAATTTTCTAAATTGCACTGAAGTTACATAAGACGTATTTATTGAATCAATGATTTCTTGCGCATACTCCAAATTAAATCCTAAAACTTTGTGCAATTTCATTGCAGAACCGCCATACAAAGTCAAAAAATTAATTTTTTTTCCATCTGTTCTCTGTTCTTTAGTTACCTGTTCTAAAGGCACTTTATAAGCAATTGAAGCTGTAGCCGTATGAATATCATGTCCCGCTTTGTAAGCATTTATAATCTTTTTATCTCCCGATAATGCCCCAGCTAATCTATACTCCTGCTGATTATAATCAGCAGTTAAAATTAAAAACCCAGGTCGAGCGATAAACATCTTTCTAAACTCCTCAGTAGCGGGAATATTCTGACAATTAGGGTTGCTTGAGCTAAATCTACCAGTAGCTGCACCTACCTGATTAAATTCAGGATGGAGACATCCTGTTAAAGGGTGAATCTTACTAATAATATTTGTACCATAAGTTGTTAACAACTTTTGTATTTCTCGATATTTTAAAAGCATTTTTATAATATCATGGGATAGATAGTCTTGTAATGTTTGTTCGTTTGTATTCGGTACATTTACTCCCAGCAAATGTAGAATCGACAATACCTGTTTAGGAGAATCTAAGTTAATATTACTTAGTAACCAATCTTTTATATAATCAATATCATAAACAGTCTCTAAAAATTGTTTAGCTTTTTTAGTCTTTACGGGTATGCTCAACTTTTCACAAATTTCTAAAAGATTCTTACCTTCCAAACGGTCAATCAAATGATTAAACAAATAAGATTTCAAATTTCTCTCTTCTTCATCTCTTCTTGATTCAAGAAGAGGTAATGTTTGAGTCCAAGTATCGGTATCAATTTTTATGCCTAGATATTCCATCATCGTAACTACAGGAACGAGTTTCATTTCCAAATCTAAGACGTGTTCTAAATTAAATTCCTTAGAAAGCTCTACCTGTTTTAAGTATATCCTATCAAGGTATTTTAGGTCATTTATCAAATAATCTATTTGCTCCTCAGAAAATTCATCATTTTCTTTACCGATAAAAGTATCTCTTATCTCCTTTTCTAATTGTACACCAAAATATTTATTTGTCAAGTCGTTTAAGGATAAAAATGAACTACCTAAACCCGCGGTTAATACGCCCTCAGCAATAAAAATATCAAAAATACTTTTTAACAAAACACCATATTTAGCGTAAATAAACTTCAAATCAAACTTAAGATGATGCCCGATAAATAATTTATCTTGTAAACTTGTAAAAAATTTCACAATCGGGGCGGTTTGACGAGGATTTATAATTATAAGAATGCCCTCATCTTTTTGTAGAACGATTGTTCCGCTTTCGGAAAAATCGGTTTGAAAGTCCCGAAAAAAATCCAAATCTTTTTGTAGAACAATTGTTCTATTTTCGGAAGACTCGGTTAAGGAGGCTGAATCCGACTCTAAATTTTTTTGTTCTGAGCGGAAAGGGTGGGTGGGTGGGAGAACAGCATCCGCTTGAAAATCAGTTTTATCTTTTAAGCACGCTCTATTAGAATCAACGAAGTTGATACTATTCGGTATAAAAAGACCAATTAACAAAACAGAATCGGTAAGAAAATCTAATCCGCTTGTTTCGAGGTCAATGCAAAGAACTCTGCAATTTTGCAGAAAATTTTGCAATTTTTCTAAAACCTCGGCTTGCTTATCTGTACGCATTAAACCTCCTTTCGGAAAAATTATTGGGCAGTTAGTTCATCTATAATTTTTTATTTTTATCATAATTATCCTAAGTTTAATTGCGTTTATCGTTAATAAGCGTTTAGTTTATTCCGAATTCCGTTCACCGCTTACGGTCATTGTAATTTATTTTTTATTTATTATCCAAGTCTTGTCCCCGCAATTTTACCTATTTTTTAGCAGAAAAGTCAAGACTTGTCAAGGGTTTTTTCGTTAGAGTTTTGTTAATTTTCTATAAGAAGAGTATTAGAATCTTTGCTTTTAGCTTATACCTAAGAATACCAAACTAACTGTAACTTGTCAAGCCTTGACAATAGGTTGATTATGCGCTAAAATGCAATAAAAGAGTTATAATTATAATAAAGGAGGTTTTATGGCTTATAGATGTGTTTATTGCAATGCTGAGTATAACGCATCAATCGATGCGGTAAAGTGTGCACAAAGCCACAATCTGGTAGTAGTTTACCTTACGAGAGAGGACTTGACAGCGCTTATCCGATTTTTATATTCGAAGGATGATTCTCTGTTGACGGAGAGTTTAATTGACAGCCTGATGAGGTACAAAAGTTATAAGATGAGTTTAGGAGATTTGCTCGAATGAAAGATTATATATCTAAAAACAGGATTAGAAATCTTAAGCAATATAGGAATTTATCTGACGAGGAGTTTGATAAAATTTACTCTGAAATGGTTACGGGCGTATCGCTTACTCAAGAATTTGAGAAGCGAATCCAAGATAAAATAAATGAATTTTCTCGTGATTATGATTTGTCTGACTTGAAAATTAATGACTTATTAGCTTTAAGGGCTTTAGCTCAGGCGTTTATTAGCCTTGAAGATTTTGAAAGATACTCCTATAAATTACAAGAGGGTGAGGGAGGATTTGATGAGGTTGATATCGTCAGGTTGGAAAAGTTAAATAATATTAAGTCTAATCTGCGCAATGATATTAACAAGTTACAGGACAGTCTTGGTATTACTCGGCGAAATCGAAAAGCTAGCGAGCAGGAGTCTATCATTGACTTTGTTGAGAGCCTGAAACAGAAAGCTAAGAGATTCTATGAGTCTAAAATGAAGATTGTTCTTTGTCCGAAATGCGGAACTTGGGTTGCGTCAGTCTGGATGCTCTATCCAGAAAGCAAAAAGGCTAAATTGAGGTTCCATTGCAAAAGAAAGTTTTCAGATGGTACTTATTGTGATACTGTCTTTGATTTGACCGGTGATGAGCTAGTTAGAAAGGATAATAGAATTCCAGAATCAATCTCTTGACAAACTTGAAAAAGTGTGCTATAATACTGACAGAATTGTTGAAAATTTTTCAACAAATAGCACACTTTATGAAAGGAGAAAAAAAAATGAACGCTTTTGTATATGATGAAAAAGTTTATAAACAAGTACCTGTCGCTGCGATTATGAAAACACCTTTTGAAGATTTTTATCTACTTAACCCAGAAATAAAAACTCTTAATGGTCAGGCTCTTTATAAAATTTGGGGAGTACCCGTTTACTCTTTTTATTCTAATGCTGAGATAAGGGAAAAAATAAAATCTTTTAAAGAGGGCGTAAATGTGTCTAGATTAGGAATTTTTTCCTACCCTCGAACTATTTTAATCTCTGGAAATTTTATTGTTGAGTATCTAGATAATTGTTCAATTTTTGTAGAGGTGTTAGAGGGTTAATTTTTTCGCCCCAGTAGTTCAATGGACGAACAGCGGTCTTCTAAACCGTTAGTCATGCAGGTTCGAATCCTGCCTGGGGCATTAAAAATTTTAGAAGAAAGCGAGGATTAGACATTGTTTCCTACAGACCATTTATCCTATTCGAGTATATCGACTTTTTTAGATTGCGCCCAGAGGTGGAAGCGAATTTATATTGATAAGGAGCCTAAACCTCAAACTATCGATACCTTATTCGGCTCTTTATTCCACCAAACTGTTGCGCAATTTTTATCTAATAAGCAGCAAAAATTAGAAGATATTTGGGAGTCCACTTGTCAAAAATCGAAGTTGTCTTTACCAAGTGATTACGTTCAAAAAGGTAATTTATTATTTTCATCACCCCATATAGAGAGTGAATTATCTAAACTACAGCCATACTATATAGACGCTGAACCAGTTCTAGAAAAAGAATTTCAATTTAGCTCAGCGTCAATTCCTATCCCAATAAAGGGATTTGTTGACTGTGTTTTAGCAGATGGTACGGTTGTAGATTTTAAGACTTTCGGCAGTAAATTTCACTGGGAAAGTTATTGGTTACAACCTGCTATTTATTTGAGAGGAGTACGAACTACATTTGGCATAGGTAATAAATTTAAATTTATTTCATTCTCAAAAAATAGTGGGTTTCGAATTGAAACTTATGTAGTTAATTTATCAAAGGAGGATGTGGAGGACAAATTGGACGCTCTTTTAGAGTTTGTTTGGTATAGGATGAATTTATTTATAAAAAATAATAATTTTCCACTGAACACAAGCAGTCCGTTTTGTAATGAAAAGTTATGTCCATTTTGGGCTAATTGTGCTGGAAAATTAGATTTAATTTTTGCATAAGAAAGGAGACCATAGAATGAATAATCCAGAAGAAGATTATGTTATAGCTACTGTTAGTTTAGGACTAGTCTATAAGGAACTTGTTAAGGACGCAGATGAGGCTGTTTTTTCAATCTCTCTCGATGAGTTAGAAGACTTGGCAAGAAAATTCCACGTAGAGATTACTTCGGATAGTTTAGATGAAAATATAATTATTGTAAATATTAGAAGAATTAAGCAGGAGGAGTATGTTTCCTAATCAATATAGAGATGGCTATTGTATTGTTTACTATGACGAAGATGATGAACAGCACGCAGAATTGGACACTGAGCAGATTATTTTGGATGAAATAAATAAAAAGAAAGAAGAAAAGGAAAGTGCTGAGGATAGCTAATTATTTCAATATTTTTGATACACCTTCACATTTTGAAATTGTTGTACCTGTAAACTGTGTTGGCGTTGCGGGTGCTGGATTGGCTAAAGACATTATGTCTCGCCATAAGATTCTTTTTACTGCATATAAAGAGATTTGCAATCGCGGTTCGTTTTCACCAGGTGATGTGGTAAGGGTCTGTTTCTATGGTGATATTCGACCTGCTTGGATTTTATTTGCTACAAAAGACCACTGGAGAGATAAATCAAAACTTGAGTGGATAGAGAAAGGGTTTGATATGCTAAGTTATATAGAGGAATCTAGATATATTGCATTGCCTGCTGTAGGATGTGGTTTAGGAGGTTTGAATTGGGAAGATGTAAAGAACCTAGCTATCAAATATTTAGGATATTTACCCAGTAAGGAGATTATTTTGATTAAACCCAAGGAGTATTAGGATAATGGATAAAAGATATATTGCCCCATTTCCTTGGTTTGGTAATAAGAGGAGTATCGCTGACACTGTTTGGCGGTTTTTTGGTGATGTAGATTGTTATATAGAACCATTTTTTGGTGCTGGCGCGGTTTTGTTTTTAAGACCCTCGATTCCTAAAATTGAGATTATTAATGATAAAGATTATTTTGTTGCTAATTTTTGGCGGGCTGTTAAAAATGCGCCAGATGAGGTCGCAAAGCATATAGATAATCCCGTCAATGAAGCAGATTTAACAGCTAGACATATTTGGCTAGTTAAATATGCTAAACCTGAATTAGCATCTAGAGTTCCCACTGACCTTGATTTTTATGACCCCAAGGTGGCAGGCTGGTGGGTATGGGGGGTATCTATCTGGCTGGGCGCTGGGAGTGATTGGTGTAAGGGAAATGCCCCCTGGACTGAAATTGATGGTAAATTGGTTAACTGGAAAAAGGTTTTAGGTAAAGACGCTGGATTAGAGGGTGTTTGTAGAAAAAGACCTAACCTACCAGCACCTAGTAGCGGAATCATTAGAGGTAAAGATTTTGATGTTTTAGCTTATCTTACTCAGCTATCAAACAGACTACGTCATGTAAAGGTTTGTTGTGAAGATTGGAAAAGTGTTATTACTGGAGTAGTTTTATCTGAATTTAAAACTGTAGGTATATTTTTTGACCCCCCGTATTCAAAAGAAGTTCGTTCAGAAAATATTTACACAGTTGATGATGATAATTTAGCTGCAGAAGTAAGAAACTGGTGCATTGAAAATTCTAATAATTCCCACCTTAGAATTGCACTTTGTGGTTATGAAGGCGAGCATAATATTTTAGAAGAATTGGGATGGTATAAAATAAGTTGGATAGGGTGGCGTTCTTACGGTAATAGTAAGCGAGAGAATAAAAACGCTGAAAACAGGTTTAAAGAGCGAATTTGGTTTAGTCCTCATTGTTTAATGACTGATGGAGAAGTAAATGAAAACTAGAAAGGAGCTTTTTATGGACGAAGATAAAAAATTCAAACTTCTAAGAAAAAAGGGATATAATTTTATAATGAGTAAAGAAGGTAATGTTTATTCTGTAAGTTGTAAATCTCCAGCGGGTGATGAGTATATTTATTCAATAACTGCAAGTTCTGGTCGAGGAATGACATTTCATTCATTGATAAAGCGACTTTTTTCTACAATGCCCGCTGAAATTTTTACAGAAGATGTTTAAGCATTTGAACGAAATAAATAGTTTATTGAGGAGGTAGATATGAGAAGAGCTTTAGTTTTAGGCGCTGGAGGGTTTATTGGAGGACATTTGGTGAATAGATTGAAAGAAGAAGGATTTTGGGTTAGAGGTGTTGATAGAAAACAAAATGAATGGCAGCCTGTATATACCGACCATTTTATTTTGGGAGATTTACGGGATATAAATGTTGTTAAAGAGTCTTTTGAGGGTTCATTTGATTTTGTATTTCAATTAGCTGCTGATATGGGGGGAGCTGGTTTTGTTTTTACTGGGAGACATGATGCTGACTTGGTAACAAATTCGGCAATGATTAATTTGAACGTGGCGCGGGTGGCTTCTCAATCCAATATTGGAGTTTTATTTTTCAGTTCTTCAGCTTGTGTTTATCCATCCCATAATCAACTTTACCCCGATAATATCATAATCAGTGAGGATTCAGCCTTTCCAGCAAACCCTGATAGCGTTTATGGTTGGGAAAAATTGTTTAGTGAAATAGTGTATGACTCTTATAGAAGAAATTATAATTTAGACATAAGAGTTGCTAGATTCCACAATATTTATGGGGAGAAGGGGACTTGGAAAGGAGGTCGGGAAAAGTCAATCGCAGCATTGTGTAGAAAAATTGCCCAAGCTAAGAATAAAGGAGAAGTTGAGGTCTGGGGAGATGGAACGCAAACCAGGTCATATCTTCACGTAGAAGATTGTCTAGACGCCGTGCTAGCTTTGGTAAACTCTCCTTATAAAGAGACGGTAAATATTGGCTCTGAGGAGATGGTTTCGATTAATCAGTTAATTTCTATGATTAGCAGCATAGCTAGAAAAAATATTCGAGTAAAATATGTACTAAATAATGCACCTGTCGGTGTTAAGGCTAGAACTTCCGATAACAGACTAATCAAAAGACTTTTAGGTTGGTCTCCTAGGATTTCTTTGGAAGAGGGATTGAAGCGGACATATTTTTGGATTGAGGAGCAGGTTAGAAAGGAGTTAGCATGATTACTACTACAAATCTTTTTGACGTTATTCTTGAGTCAAAGTTGAAAAATTTTTCAATTAAAACTGCTATAGTAACTACAACTATTTATAAGCCCTCCAGAGCAATTTTACGATTTTGTGAAATTGCCGAACAACATAACTGTTTATTTATTATAGTTGGTGATTTAAAAACACCTCATGAAGATTATTATGAACTTGAAAAAAATTTCAAAAATATAGTTTATCTCTCGCCTGAATTTCAGCAAGATATTGATGTTGAACTTTCTGAGCTAATCGGGTGGAATTGCATCCAGAGAAGAAATTTAGGTGTTTTATACGCCTATCAGGAGGGCGCTGAATGGATAGCCTTAGTTGATGATGATAATATTCCCTACCATGATTGGTATGACTTTATGTTTTTACGAAAATTTACTGGGAGTAATTTTAATGTTTTAAGACCTAAACCTGAAAAACCCGTTCTTGTGAATATTCTTAATTACTATGCAAAAAAGTATAATTATCTTTTATCGGATATGGTACACGACTCAATGTGGGTTAGGGGATTTCCTTTTGAGTTGTACTTTGATGGTTTACTAGAGGAATTTGATATTAAATATGACTTACTTGCTGATTTTAGCCCCGATATTGTTATAGGATTGTGGAATGGAATACCAGATTTTGATGCCGTATTAAGAGCGTGTACACAAAATAGTCAGTATCTTTTTGAATCAAAATTCGATACTTATTTATTACTTGATAAAAATCATATAACACCTTTTAATTCTCAAAATACTGTTATTCATCGAAATATAGTCCCGTATTATTTTATAGTTCCGCATGTAGGAAGGATGGATGATATTTGGGCAAGTTATTACGTAATTGCTAAAGCAAAGCCCCAAATAGTGTTGACTGAGGCGACAGTTTTTCAAGAAAGGAATCCACAGAGTCTTGTAGCTAATTTTGAGAATGAACTACTAGGTTATGCGTATAATAAAAAGGTTATAAAATCAATTTGTCAAGGAGAGGATGCAGATTCTTTATTTGCTTATATGCCTAATAGGGCGAGGAATGCATACCAGTACTGGATGAGCTTATTTTAAGTTATAAGGAGTTTATTAGTTCAATAAAAATTTGGAAAAGTAACTATGTTAAGTAGTGTGATAATTGCTAGAAATGATAATTACGGAGGAAATCTAAATGAAAGAGCTGTTTATTGTTTAAACAGCTTTGTTAAACTATGCGATGAGGTAATCTATGTTGATTGGAATTCTCCAAATAACATCTCGTTGTTTACTGAAATTAAGGATTACATTGAAAAAACTGGGCGTATTCGCCATATTCAAGTAACAAATGAATTTGTTTTCAATTTGGGACTACCTTTAGATTCTCAGGCAGTGGTTGAGGTTTTGGCTAGGAATATTGGAATTAGGCGTGCCAAGGGGGATTTTATTATTTCGTCTAACATTGATATTGTTGCGCCTTTAAAGTTGACCTTTCAACCAGATGAAAATTGTTTTTATATTATAGCTAGAAGGGATATTAGTTTGGAGGAACTTCGCCAAATAAATAATTCCCAAGAGTATCTATTTTCAAATTATGATGGATATTTTTGTCATGGGTATTCTGGGATTAATAAACAAGATGTCTGGTCTATTATTGATTGTTGTGGTGATTTTCAACTAGCCTCTAGAAAAATATGGTTTGATATTCGAGGTTTTGAGGAGCAGATGGTTTATCGGGGTTTTTCAGATTCAAATGTTCAGCGTAAAGCTGCTAATTTGGGATATAAATTAGTGCCTATTTTTAACTGCCCCGTGTTTCATATTCGGCACGAGGGAGGATTTGGCGGTTCGGGAATAGCAAATGACGCTGATAGATTTGTTTTGAATTTTAATCAACCAACTATGAATAACGAAGCCTGGGGATTTTCCAATGTTAGTTTTAAGGAGGAAGTATGGTAAGGATTTATGAATATCAACACCCTGATTGGGGAATTGTTTTTAAAAAGATTAGAAAAGCATTTAGAGATTACGCGCCAATTTGGGTTGAATGGGTAGATAGAATGGAGGATTCCGATATTCAAATTGTTCACATCATTGGTTTGGGTGAAGTTGAGGTTGCTTTACAGGCTAAAAATCTTGTTTTATTTCAGGAATGCTATAAAACAGCGGGTAATTATGCCTGGGATACTTTATGGGAAAAGTCTTTGTTGACCGTTTCTTTTTACGATTTACCCAAAGAGACTGATAAAAAATTTAATTTTTTGTACTTACCTTTCGGCTATGACCCTAATATTTATTATAATTTCAACGACTATAGTAGAGCTAATCTAGTCTTTGCTACTGGTCATGTAGCAGAAACTGAGCATTTGGATAAAATTTATCGAGCCTGCAAAAAGGCTAAATATCCGTTTATCCACACTGGGGAGGATTTTAAGTTTGGTGAATCGTATTTATATCTAGAATATATGTCAGAAGTTGATTTTCGGAACTTACTTAATCAGGTTAGCTATGTGTTTGGTTTGAGAGCGATTGAGGGATTTGAGGTAGCTGTTCTTGAAGGCATTGCTTGCGGTGCTACAGGGGTCGTACCTACACTTCCCTCTTATGATTGGTATGATGAACTAGCTATTAGAATCGATATAGAATCACCCAATTTAGAGGAAAATATTTATAATATTCTAAAGAATAAGGAAAAAATAGCTGTAAATAAAGAAAAATTAGCTCAATTTTCATGGGCTAATATTATGCGGAGGTTTTACAACGAGCTTTGGCAGTTGTTGAAAGAGTAACTCAAGAAGACCTAGTTTTATATGAGATTCTGAGAAATCCAGTTCTTTTCTTCGAGTTTATAATGAATTATGATAAATTAGAGGGGGATGAAGAATTTGAATTAACAGTGTATCAAAAAGAGTTTATGCTGGATTTCAACCATAATGTTAGTATTTCCTGCGCTCGTTCTGTAGGAAAAACAGCAGCTCTTTCTGGTTTAATTTTATGGTGTTTAATCTTTAATGTATTCCCAGATGATTATATTGTCTATACCGTACCTAATAGGGTTCATCTAGAACCCGTTTGGGTAAATTATTTGGTAAAACTTCTGCGAGGTAATTCATTTTTACAGCATTTTCTCGACCCTAATAAGGGGGTGAATGGTTCGACATTTACAATTACGACTAAATTAGGGTCATCTCTTATTTGCCGCATTGCAGGCACATCGGGGACAGGTGCTAATGTTGTGGGGTTGCACACACCATTTGTTATTTTAGATGAATCGGCTTTTTATCCTTATAAAACATTTCTTGAATTACAGCCAGTAATTAAAACATTTACAAAAGGAAATCGACTGATTGTTTCAGGCGTACCTAATGGTATTCGCGAGAAGAATGTAAACTGGCATTGTCAAAATGAAAACAAAGATTATTCAAAACATCATGTATCAGCTTTTGACAATCCCAGGTTTACTGAGATAGATAAGCAAAAAGCAATCGAAACTTATGGTGGGGAGGACTCTGATGATTATATTCATAACGTCTTAGGTCTACCTGGGAGACCTATTTTTGCTCTGTTTGACCGTGAGTTGATGGCTATTGAGGAATATCCAGTATATAAGTTAGCGTTTGATGGGTCGGCTATTTCTGATAATATTGTAGAGTATATTAACAAGTTATCTATCCTCCCCTCCATACCAGACAGAAAATATCCAGTTTTTATGGGGGTTGATTTAGGAGTTACTGAACCTACTGCGATTTTTATTTTGTATGCTGATAATTATGGTAGGATAAGATTCCACGCTAAAATTCAATTAACTAGGGTCAATTATTATTTACAAGAGCGTATTTTGGACTTCTTATTTGAAAAGTTTAGTCCCATTCTAGTAGCGATAGATGAGGGAAATGCAGGTAGAGCAGTAATTCCTAATTTAATTAATAGTCCAGAGTATTCGCATAAAAAGTATGATAACATTCTTTATCCAGTTAATTTTTCAGGTAATACAGATTTGGGGATAAATGCAGACGGTTCGCCAATTAGTATGCGAACTAAACCCCTAGCTGTGAATATCTTACAGGATTATTCTAATCAGCATAAAATAATTTATTCATCTACAGATTTAGAAACAGTTGCTGAGCTTGAAAGAATGACTTATACAAAAACTCCTGCAGGAGAGGTGGTTTTTAGAACTTTAACAGAACGAGGTGGCAAACGAGGAGATGACCACTTTACATCAGCTCTTCTTTGTTTTTGCCTTGCTTATTATGTGAAAAATGAATTTAAAAGCTTTCGGAAGGGTAAAGTTATTAAATTAGGGCAGCCAAGATTAAATGTTTGGAGTATAAATTATGTCAACAATTACTAAAAAAGCTACTTCTGCAATTTTAGAAGCGCCGGTTGTGTGGAAAAATTTAGATGTCGATAGACTGGAGTCATCTAGATTAGAAGATTATCAAAAGGTTGTGCAGGAATGTCGCTTTTTTTATCGCAGCGACCCTATTGCCAGCACAGTTATTAATAAATTGGTTGAAATTGGAATAACAGATTTAGAATTAGATTTATCTTCCCTACCTCAAAATGACCGCAAAATTTATGAGGCTTATCTGGGTGAGATTAATAAATTTTTACGACTGTGTGGACTGGAATATTTAATTACGGGTTTAGTTGTCCCTGAGATAACTTTTGAGCCTGTAGATAGAGTCGCAATTAGAAGTTTTGGTATTAAGAAATATATGCGACTTTATTTTCCAGTTTCAATGTGGATTAGAAATTCAGAGCATATCAAGATTAATTCATCTTTTATCAGTAATGATAAACCATCTTATTCTTTGATGATTCCTGATGATTTAATCATGTTTATCCGCTCAAAGGGGACTTATCCTGATGGGACAATTGATAAAGAGAGGTACCAGTGGCTGGAGAAAAACTTTCCAGATTTTGTTAGGGATGTTCTCAACGGTAAAAGAGAAATTCTGTTAAACAATGAATTAATTGTAAGAGGGCGTTATTTACCAGATTCGCCTTATCCAATTCCTTATCTCTACCCAGCGCTGGATTCTCTAAAGCATAAGAGAAATATGCGCAGAATGGATTATGCTTTAGCTGCTAGAGTTATTGCAGCTATTCAGCATATTAAAGTAGGTAATGATACATACCCACTTCTTGAAGGAGAGGAGGATGAGATTTTTTCAAATATTCGGAATCAATTGCGTTATAAAAACGCTGGTGATTCTAATATCGAAAGAATTGTTCAATTATTCACAAATCATACGGTGGAAATCTCGTGGGTAATACCTCAAATTGATGTTTTATTAAGCTCGTCTAAATATGAAGAGGTTAATAATGACATTTTCTTTGCCCTTGGGTTTCCTAGAATTTTGACCACAGGTGAAACTTTACGAACTCAGGCGTCTAATCATGAGTTAGCTACAAAGTCTCCGATAAAAACAATGGAGACAATGCAAAAAGATTTACTACCCATTGCTAAATATATCGTTAATCAAATTGGTATTTTGAATAACCTAACGACGATTCCAAAAGTGAAATTCGGAAGTATTGATTTTTATAGTTTTAGCGATTTTGTTAGAGGTCTATTTGAGCTAAGAAAGGAAGGCGGAATATCGCTTGAGAGTCTAGGAAGAGTTTTTGGACTTGATTATGATGAGGAAAAAAGAAAAATGCAACAGGAAGTTGATTGATAAATAACCAATATTAATGAAACTTTTATATAATAGTAAATGAATTAGGAGGAGCAATGTCGAATAAACAAACATTTGAAACCTCTTTTGAATTTTTAACCAATGAGGCTACAGCCTCAATTGGATTAAATCCATTTTTCAAGTGGGCGAAGTTTGTTTTAACAGATGATGATGTTAACTTGAATAACCAGAAAATCCCAGAATCGGAATTTGATAATTTGATTATGACGGGAGTATATACGCCCCTTAAAATGGATTTTAATCAAATTTCAAACGGACATAAAGAGGCTGAGAAAAAGCCTATTGGTGTTATTACGCATATAAAGAAAGATGTTATTAATAATAGAAATAGTCTAGTTGCCCTGGCTGCTTTATGGAAAAAAGAAAGACCTGATGATGTCAGCCTATTGGAGGAAATGGCATCGGAGGGGAATCTTCCTAAAGTTTCTTGGGAAATCTCTTATCACGAATCTGAGTTTGAAAATGATGTTGAAATTCTAAAAGGTACAATTTTAACTGGTGTTGCAATTGTGGCTAATCCTGCCTATGCCGACAGAGCTAAATTTTTAGCAATAGCCTCCGTTGAGGATTCAGATGCTGAGAAATGGTCTCGTAAATATATTAATGATTTACCCGATTCTGCTTTCTTATATATCGAAGACGGGGGTAAAAAAGATGAGGAGGGAAAGACAGTTCCTCGTTCTTTGAGGCATCTACCTTATAAAGATGATGAGGGAAATATTGACTTACCTCATTTACGCAATGCGATAGTAAGGTTATCTCAAGAAAATACTGGAGAGGGATGGTTAACTCCAGAATTGAGAAAAAGATTATTAGAAAAAGCTAGACGTATTTTGAAACAAATTAATGAAGAGGAGAATGCAACTATGGAACTTGAAGAAGCCTTAGCCAAGATTGGCGAGCTTGAAAAAACAATTGGTGAGCTACAAGCTCAACTTCAGACTTATGAAGCTGAACTTGAAGAGCTTCGCTTGTATAAGCAGCAAGCTGAAGCTGAAAAAGAAGCTCAAATTAAATTAGAAAACATTAAACGTCTGTTTGCTGATAGAGGAATTGAAAAGCCTGAATCTTATTTTGAGGAGAATAAAGATATGCTCCTTAATTTATCTGATTCTGCGCTTGAATTTATGGTTCAAGAGCTGGTTTCTTTCGCTTCTCGTGAAAGTAAAACCGCAAAAGCCTCTGTCCCAAATGTAAATACATTTGATGGAGCAGAGAAAGAATATACTCCTTCTCAATTAGCAAAATTACTTAAAGAAATTTTATAAAGGAGAGTAGCGATGATTATTAATGAATTTGATGGAAAAGTTTTTGGTGTTGTAACTACAGAAGCTATTCCAGAAGGTCGGATGGTTCTATTTACCTCCCACACTGAAAATTATGATTTCGGGTCGAGAACTGACCTTCCTGGAGTAAAACTTCCTGCAAATGCTACTGAAGCAGCGCAAGCTAAATATGTAGTCGCTTTTGCTCAGTCGAATGCTCAAATGCCGATGTACAACCCCGAACCAGCCCTTTCCTGGGCATTGAGATATGGATTTGACCGGCCTGATAATACGCCGTTTTCTGCAACAGTTTATGTAACTAATCCTTCGGTTCAGGAGGGGTTGACTATTCCCGCTAATCAACTTGCTGTGGCATTTGGCGATGGCGTGTTTACCGTATCTAGCGGAGTTTTTATCTATTCAAGCAACATTCAAACCCCAGGTGCTACTTTGTCCGTTGCACATGCTGGCAGTGATAAAGGCAAATTACAATATGGAACTTCCAATGTAGTTGCTGAGGTTGTTCGCTTTGATAGTTCCGCTAATAAGTTAACCTTTAGATTAGTCAAATAATAAAGGAGTTTAAAGATGGAAAAAGAGAAAATTCGCGAAGCAGTAGCTGAACTCCTGAAGTCGGGTGATAAGCAGGCGGTTGCCGAATTAATTGTGGAATACGTTAATCCCAACCACATTACAACCGACTTTATTTCAATGCTGTTTAATACTAGAACTCTAAAACCAGGAGATGCCCTAGTTAAAAAGATTCGTAAGGGAATCGAGGTGCGTACACTGGTTCCAGGTTCTGTTCATCTAGCGAGTGAAATTACCGTCTCTGATAGAATCAACTATGTCTTAGACGGTGCAAATGTCAAAGTTACGTATAATGAATGGGAACTTGAATCTGGGGAGCTGGGGACAATTGAAGAAATCCGTAATGAGATGGTTGCAGCACTGCGTGATTACTACTATCGGAAAATTTTTACCGCCCTTTCTACTGTGTGGTCTGCTGCAAATACTCCTAATAACTATACCAGCGTTGGAGGACCTCTTAACGCAACTGCTTTAAAGAACGCTATTGATAGGATTAATCAAACAACGCCAGGTGTTAGAGCAGTTGTAGGCTCTAGAAAAGCGCTAACTCCAATTTCTGCTGATAGTGCTTTCTGGCGCAGTGATACTGATAGTGGTTATAGCCCCAGCAGAATTGACCAGCTTATGCGGGAGGGATTCTTAGGTGAATTTTATGGGGCGAAACTTTTTGTTATCGACCAGGTTTATGATAACTTAGAAGATTATACTCCCCTCATTCCTGAGAATAAAGTCGTTGTCATTGGGGAAAATGTTGGTGAATTTATACTTTATGGGGATGTCATGACTAAGCAATATACTGACCCCAAACCGACTCCTCCTCAATGGTATCTTGAACTTTATCAGCAGTTTGGTCTCCTTGTCTGGAACGCTCAGGGTATTTACGTTATTGCTGGACTTACCTAGTTGATATGGGGAGGGGGATAAGCTCCTCCTCCCTTTTATTTATTTTATAAGGAGGTATAAATGGCTTCTCAGGAAAGCGTGCTAGAATTAATGGCGCAGAATAAACCTTATAAGAGTTATAAAAAAGTAATTTTAGGCAAATTATATGTGCAATATATCGACCCTCTTACTCAGCAAATCCAAGGCATGATTTTGGAGGGCGACCCGAATAAGGGAGAGGAAACTGTAATTGACATGTGGTCTCCTCTTGAGGATTTATTTTTTAGGCGTTCTAATAGGTTTCATTTTGAAAATGGACACCTTGTTGAGTACAAAAGAAAGGAGCAGCCTTTGGAAAAAACTCCTAATGAGATTACCGATGAGGAAATTGAGGAAGTCTTGGATTCTAGATTCTTTTCTTTACAGAATTTACTGCCGAAAATTACATCTGAAACAACTCTTTTAAGGATTCTAACAATTGCTAGGGAGAAACAGAAGTCCGAAAAGATTCTAACTTTAATTGAGACAAGACTAGCTGAAGTTCAGAAAGAATCTTTTGGGGCGGAAGTAAATGTCAATTCAAACGCCGACTAATTTAGATTTTCTTATTCAGTTTGTCAGGTTGAGAATTGGAGATACTTCTCAACCTTATCGTTATTTAGATGAATGGATTAGAACGGCTTTAGTATCGGCTGTTGATAAGCTAGGAAAATGGAATAATTTTAAATATCTTTTAGATACTGACTATAATATTTATAGAAATCCTAACGCTAGTTTTGTATTTTCTGAGGATTCTTTTGGAATTATTGAACCTAGTGATAAGGATGTTATCGTCTTAATGGCGTCTATTATTCTTCTTGAGGGAAGTCTGGAAAATAGCGCATGGAATTTTCATTCTTGGCGAGACGCCGAAATCTCATATTCTAATCTAGAACAATCAAGGACTAGGAATGAGATTTTAAATAAATTGTGGGAAGAGCTATATAATACATTAAAGCCTCCCACAAAAAGATTGGGAAAGACTAGAGGAGCTAAACTACCTGGGTATTTAGGAAATAGGTATGAAAGAGGAGACGAGCCATGAGAAAAGTATTATTTATAGGAGATGGTGTTACTTTTACAGGATTTTCGACAGTTTTACACAATATCATATCAAGAATAGTTAATAAAGGATTTGATGTTCACCATTTAGCTATTAATTATTTTGGAGACCCCCACGAGTATAATTGGAAAATTTATCCTGCTATGTTAGGCGGGGATATTTATGGGATTAATCGATTAAGACAGTTATCACTCGAACAATTTAGCGGAATTTTTATTTTAAATGACATGCCAATTGTTGACGGCTATTTACAGGCAATTAAATCTTTAGGATTAAAGAAAATTCCACCAATTATTGTTTATATTCCAATTGATGGGTATAATCCTCCAAAAAGATTTTTTGATAACTATGATATTGTAAAAGAACTCTGGGTTTATACAAATTTTGCTCAAGCTGAGTTAGAAAAAATCGGTATAGAATCTAAAGTCGTTCCGCATGGAGTTAATCAGGCTGATTACCATAAAATGTTTGCGGATAGGCATATCGCTAAAAAACTTTTATTTCAATCTGTTAAAGAAATAGATGAAGATTCTTTTATTGTTCTAAATGGGAATAGAAATCAACCGAGAAAAAGAATCGACTTAACTTTACAAGGATTTAGACTTTTTGTTGAAGGTAAGCCCAATAATGTAAAACTTTATTTACATTGTGGGCAAAAGGATGCGGGATGGTTTATTCCAGATTTAGTTAGGACGTTAGGATTAGAAGAAAAAGTTATTATGACCCAAAGTGATAAATCGCTCCCTCAGATTCCAGTCGCAGCATTAAATCTTTTGTATAATGCTTGTGATGTAGGAGTTAATACTGCTGAAGGAGAAGGATGGGGATTGGTTAATACAGAACACGCAGCCACGGGAGCGCCTCAGGTAGTTGCTAATCATACGTCTTTAAAAGAGCTATTTGCAGATTGTGGGTTGTTAATTGATGTAAAAGAGTGGATTTTCGGCAGAGATATGAGTGTAAAACACGGTATTGTTTCTGCTGAAGATTTGGCGAATAAATTAAATCAACTCTATACGAATAAAGAATTATATAATGAACTTTCCCAGAAAACTCTAGAAAAATTTACAGCTAAGGAATATTCTTGGGATTATATTGTTGAAGAAAAAATGCTGCCCAGCTTTGAAAGATTATGGAAATAACTTTTCCTTCAAATACTGTTGAAATCATAGACGGTATACGTAAAGCTATTGGAAGACCTGTAACTTTTATTGTAATTACTGGTTCGGGAGTTTGTACCACTTGCGGTATAAACCCATTTACTAACCAGGCTATTGACCCCTTATGTCCCGTTTGTTCTGGATTAGGTTATATTTATACCTATTCAGGAGTAACTGTTAGTGGACATGTAACCTGGGGTTACAGTGATTTACCTCAGTGGGTTACAGGTGGTCAATATTTTGATGGGGATTGTGTTATTCAAATAAAATTTACAGATGAGATATTGAATATTCTTGAAATGACTAAATATGTTATTGTCGATAATAAAAGTATGAGAATTACAAAAAAGATTATGCGAGGTGTGCCTCAAATTAATCGCATCTTACTTGGATTAAGGCAGGAGGATGAGACTGATGAATGGTAACATTATTATCATCAAAGGCATTGATGCTAAAGAACTAGTGGAGACTATCTCTGCTTTAAGTAGAAAATACCAAGCAATTATTATGAATAAATTAGAATCTTTGGAAATTCCACAGGAAATTTTTCCTGAAGTTAGAAAAATTATTTTAGATAATATTAATGATTTTGGTAGAGAAGTCGGTCGAGATTTAATTGGCGATGTTGAGTCTTAAAGAACTAGAGAGTGTCATTGAAAAGGAAATAGATGTTGTAAGAGAAACTATTGCTTCTATAGTGAAGTCAGAGCGAACGACTATACTATTGAATATAAAAGAGGCGGGATTATATAATGTGCTATTTGAAAATCAAAGAAATGTTTTACAGACTATTTCTGACTATATAGAAGATAAGATTTTTCCCATTATTTTTATTGAGGAAACACTTAAGGCAGCTAGATATAGTGAAGAATTTGGCAGAAGCCCATTTACTAATCTTATTAGTAATTTGAAATATCAAAGATATTTTCCCGTTCGTGTTACTGCTGAGCTTGATGAGTATTCTCGCCTTCGCTTTGAAATAGATTTTGACGAATCATATTTCGATTTGAATATATACAGCAATGCGGTTATTTATGCTAGACAATTATTTTCAAATGCTGATGAGGATATATTAGACCCCATTAAAGCATCCTGGATTTGGTCTAGGATTTATCGAGCGGGGAGGAGAAATCAAAAAATTATTGATGTTTACAGGACTAAAAAAGGTAAACTGAGGGCTATAGATGTAACGGAAAGGTATAAAAAATACTATAATAGAACAATAAGAGCCAGGGTAAGTGCAATGCCATCAAATTCCCTTCCATTTTTTGAGATTCTTGATAAAGGGACGGGGCTACCCATGCCATCTAATAGAGGAGGTATTCCTACTCCTAGTTATAAGGGATATGGAATTATAATGAATGTAACGAGGCGATTATATCAGCTAGAAGTTGAGTTTGTTCATTATTTTAATGAACTTTTTAATCAAATAGTTTCAATTCAGATTGACGTGCCAGATAACATTACTAAAGAAGAAGCTTTTAATCAACTCATTGAATCACTTTTAGAAAAAGGAGTTATTGATAAAGAAGCCGTTAATATATTAAGTACAAATGAAAGCGAGTTGATTAATCTTGTAAGCGAGTATCTTCGTTCTATTGGCATACATGGAGTTAAAGTAAAAATAAATCAAACTAAAACAGGTGCATATACGCTAGTAGTGCGGGATTCTAAAGGACACTTTGTGAGATGGAGAATGAAATAAATGTTTATAGAAGAAAACGCCCATTTTTCTTTAATTCATCACTTAAAAAATCAATTTGGCAGCCTAGCACAGGTTCTAGATAGCTTTCCTGAAAAATTTTTGGATACACCTACTCTAGCTATTGATATACAATCAGTTAGGTTTACCAAATTTCAGATAGGTGATTATAATAATATAAGAGAAGTTAATTGGCTGGTTGATATTTTTGCCAGGACAAAATCACAGCGTGATAGAATTATCTTCAAGGCGATGGCGAGTCTGGAAAAACCAATTCCTATTTATGATTTTGGTGTAAATTTTCCTCCGCCCTTGCCTCCACAAGTAGGTGTAATTAGACCTATTACGATAACGCTTGATTTTATTGATATTAAAATAGATAACCCAGAAGAAATATTTTATAGAGGTGCAGGTACTTTTACTGCGCAATTAGAAATTATAGGAGGTAGCTAATGGCGAAAAGAGTTGCCATTCCGTCTGATGAGATTAAACTAAGATTGATTAATAAAACGGGTGCATATGATGTACCTCGTCTTCAATCAATCACTTTGACAACCGACCTCCCTGTTACCGATGCCTATGAAATCGGGAATAAAAATCAGGTAGGCTCGGCTGTTGATATGCCGAATATTACGTTAACATTGAATGCTTTTGATGTTGGAGTAAGATTATTTGGAATTTTAACGGGGAAAGACCCCGCGTCTTATCCATCTGGAGGGGCTAATATTACCGAGTTTGCGCCCGTTGATGGAGTTATGTATGTCAAAGACCCTACTTTGAGTACCTACGTCAAGGCTGGTCATGTTAAAAATGCTACAGTGAGAGATTTCTCCCTATCTTATAATGTTACAGGCGAGGCTACGGAAAGTTATACGCTTACTGCTGCTGAAAAACGCTGGTTTAAGCGGGATTTAATTGTAGATGTTTTTACGGCAGGGACGACCTCATTTACGTTGACAAATACTCCTAAGGCACTAAAGAATGGTAATTATGCCTTATCGGTAATTTTAGATGGGCAATATCTTACTGAGACTACTGGAACTCCTGGGTCTGGACAGTATAGAATTGTTGGGACAACTTTAACAACTGGCGATTCTAGAACAGATAGAGTTATTTGTGTATATCAGACGAATTCAACTACTGGCTCTTATAGTTATATCAGTGATTCTACTCAACCTGCCGTTGTTAGAGGTCGTGATGTAAAAATTGTAATCTCTACTGAGAATATTCCAAGAGTTCAGACTGTTACCATTAACGGCTCGATGAATCTTCAAGATGTAATGGAGCTGGGTAACAGAAATAAAGTAGGTACTCAAAAGCAGGTTCCGACAATTAATGGTACGATTACTGTACTAGATACCGATACCGAATTAATTGATTTACTTTTGAATGGTTCGACTAATTCTGGAGATACGGAGTTTCAAATCGAGGGCGCCTGTGCCTCAGGGTCTGGACTAAATCTTAAGATTAAAATTTTAGACCCCTGCGATACAACCGCGCCTTATACAGTTTTAAAGACAATTGTTGTGCCTAATATTATGATTACAGGCGATAATTATACTGTAAATGTCAATCAGAATGTTCAGCAAGCATTCAACTTCAAGGCTTCAACTGGAGAAATGATTGTCTATTCAGGCGACGCCTAAAAAATTTTAGTATAATCAAAAAGGATTTTTGAGAGGACTACAAGTAATTTGTAGTCCTTTCTTTTCTAAATTTAGGAAAGAAGGAGATATTATGAGCAGTACAATTGACAAAAATGATGTTGATATTTCAAGGCTATTTCATTTCGCGGAAAAGTTTGAACTGGATGTAAAAGGAAAAAAGATTCCAGTTTATATGCGATTAGTTGGAGATGCGGAACTAAACAGAGCTAGAGTTTTCGCTCTTAGAATGTCAAGAGAAATGCGTGAAAAATTAAAAAACCCAGATACTGATGAGTATATGGCTTACATGCCCGACCTAGAAGCGCTCACAAAGGAGCAACTTATTGAAAGCTTGATTGCTTTAAAAAACACTGAGTTTGTTCGTGAGGCATACCGCAGTACAAAATTTAATCTTCCTATTGAGCCAGATTCTGACGCATCGCTTGAAGAGCAGGAGGCTTATCAACTTGAGGTTGATTCTTTTGATGAAAGATTGGCACAAGAATTGCAGGAAAAGGTTGACAAATTATCAAGCGAATATAAAAATGAAATTTCTAATTATTCTAAAGAACAGTTGATAAATGAATATCGGAATTTTTTGATTAATCAAATCTGTGAATTTACTATGCTGGAAAGATTCAGAGCTATGTGTACTTATTTTGGCGCATATAAAGATGCTAAGTATAAGCAACGACTTTTTAATTCTTTTGAGGAGTTTGATAATTTACCATCAACTATAAAGGAAAAGTTAATTTCTTTTTATACTAAATTAGAAATTGATGATAATCAGTTAAAAAAATAGCTCGCTCGTCTGCGATGGCTAATCTCTGGGCTATCGCAAAGGAGCTAAAAATCTTTCCAACTAAATTAGAAGAATTAGCAGAGATACCTTATACATGGTCATACGTTATCAGGAAGAGGATGCAAGTAGATAGCATTAATGAATTGCCCAATGATAAACGACCTCCAGATGTAGTTATCTGGTGGCGACCTCAGGAAGAGCTTGAAAGGTGGATTAATAATGCCTTAAAATTAGATGACAAATCTTCTGATATATTTATTTCTGAGAGTGAGATAGAATAATATGCCTAGAGATGTAGAATCTACAATTAAGGAGCTTCAAAATTTAGCTAAACAATTAGAGCTAGTTAGCTCTAGCCTTGAAAAATTTAATCAAAGATATGAGCAAACAGCCTCTAAAAGTGAAGCTGTAGTCGCTCAAATATCAAAACTAGCCACGGCTTATAGGGAGCTGAGTAAATCTGTTTCATCTCCTGCGGGATTACGAAATGTTGAAGCTCTTATTGCACAATTTCAACAGTTAAGGGGGGAATTAGAGGGAATTAGTCTAGGTGCTAGATATAAACCTATTGAGACACAAAGAGGGTTGAAAAGTGTTTTTTCTAGAACTATCCCCTCTATTTCTAAGAAAATTGAAGAGCTAAATCAATATGTTTCTGAAGAACTTATAACTATTCTCGAAGCTCCTCAATCTGTAATAGAAAGTTTAATTAGGTCTAAAACTAAACTCACCCCTGGGGCAGTCAAGAGTGTTGGAGTTATAGACACTATTTTAAAAGGTAAATTAACGGGACTTTTATCCAGGATTCGAGATGAAGTTGTTACTTCAATACTTGCTGATGTAGGAACTTTACTTGGCGATTTAGGTAAGGTTAGTGGTGTAGAGCTGTTGGGCAGACCTAGACCACTAAAGAGTGTTGCAGCCTCATTAGGTATTAAGGATAAATTTCAGGATATTTATAAATTTTTAGAGGTAAAAGTAAAGCCTGATAAGCTCGCAACTAATCTTTCAGAACAGATTGTCCAGTATATTATTAATACAGCCACTGGAGAGGTGGAAAGAGTCAATGAGGAGATACTAAGAAGTAGAGAAGCCTTATCGAAATATTTAACTCCTTCCACTCCAAAAAGCACCCTGCCCGCTGCTGAGATAAAAACTGATATTGCGGAAAAAACGAAAAAAGTCGAAACGATTGCATTTAAATCATTAGAAGATTTAAGAAACTTTCTGATTAGTTTGGGGAAAATTAAAAGCGAAGCAATTGATGCTGTCCTTGAAGAAGTGGTTAAAGTCGCTGGGGATATAGAAAATATTAAAAATATTACTCCTAAGTTTGGAGTACGTACTCGAAAATTAGAAATAGACGTAGAAAAAACACTTACTACAGGACAAAAAGCTGTCATACCTCAATTTGTAGATATTAGAAAAATTGAGAGTGCTTTACTAAAATTAACTCCCCCACCTGCTGAAGTTTTTAAACCAACAGAGCCTGATATTAGTCAATTACGAGGTGAAATTGAATATCAAAGAAGGGAAATAATACGTGCAGTAGGAGAAAAGTATGCTCAAACTATTATCGATGCTATCGAAAAACATTTGAAGAGCATCGGGGTCGATATTGAGAATAAGGTTATCGAATATTTTTCTCCATTAATGTCCGTTTCTCCTACAGGAGAGGCTCGAATTTCTGTACTAGCTGGTGTAAAGGGGGAAAAATCTAGATATAAGTTTGCTTTTAAATTTAAAGAGTCAGCTCAACAAATGGAGGAGGTTACTCCTTTAGCAAGTCCTTTAGACAAGTTAAAAGAGATTCCAGGTCTTTTAGACCATGTAACTGCTAAATTAAAGGATTTTAATTTAGGATTAAAAGATATAACTCATGTCGAAGTAGAGCAATTAAATGATAGTTTAAAGTCATTAATTGTTACTATCCAAGCGGGTGAAAAATCTATTCAAATTTTAGGTAATACTGCTAAGGGTGTTTTTCAACGAGATTTAAGACAGGAATTAGAGAAAGCTGTTCAAAGTTCAATTTTTGGTTTTTCACCCGAAAAAACGACTGAAATTGTCAATCAACTGGTTGAAACATTTAAGGGATTAGGAGTTACAGGTATCAGTAAGCTAAGTTCAGTTCAAAATATTAAAACCGACCTTTTAGAACTTAGAGTTGAGGCAGAAAATTCAGCGGGGGTTGTTTCTAATCTTGTCGTAACTTTAGACAGGCTGGGTAATATAAGACTTCCAGGTCGGAAAACTTTTGAGGAATGGCTACGAGAAGAGGAAATAAAACGTCTAAAAGAGGTACCAGGACTTCTTGACGTCGTAGTAGATAAATTAAGAAAATTTAGTTTATCTTTAAAAGATATTAAAACTGTATCAATAGTACAACTTAATGATGAATTTAAAAATTTAGAAGTTAATGTCCGAGCCGCGGGGCAGACTATAAGTGTTGTAGGAAATACGCTTTCGGGTACATTTCGACCTGATTTACGAGCAACAATCGCAAGATACTTGGAAATTACCCCTCCTCTAAAGGCTAGGGAAAGGATTTCAGAACTTACTAATAAGGTTACTGAAATGTTTGCGCAGGCGGGATTTAGCTCTTATGATAAATTGGATATTCGCCGGCAAATGCCCGCTGACATTACATTTTTTACAGCTAAGCAAATAGATAAGGATACAGGCTCAGTCAATCAAATGACTATTGCCCTAAATAGATTCGGAGAGGCGGTAACCTATACAAATAGAAGAATTCTCGAATTTACAGAAGCGATTCGAAGAAATATCGTAGAAGTTTTTAAATGGTCGATTGGTGCCACACTAATTTATGGTGGGTATCGAAAAATTAGTGAAATAATTCAGCTAGCAATTGATAATGAGGCTAAATTAGTTCAAGTATCCATTATTCTAGGAAATGAGCAGATAAAATTAACGGAAATTTTTAAAGCAGCTTCGGATATTGCTAAGGAAACAGGAGAAAATGTAAACGGAGTTATTGAAGCCTATACGGCTGCATATCGAGCTGTTGGAGATATTCGTGATGCTTATGAAAGAACTGTAGCAGCTAATGAATTACTTGTTAATGCGCTTACATTATCAAAATTATCTACACTATCTACTGCTGAGGCTATTGATGTTTTATCGGGTTCTTTGAGACAGGTTCAAAAAGCTGGTGAAACAACGGGGGAAGCATTTTCACGAGGCGCTACTTTATTGGATATGTGGGTAACAATTACCAGAAAGGCTAATATTGACTTAGCCTCGTTAGCTACGGCATTTTCCGTTGTTCAAGAATCCGCTGAAAATGCGGGCATGAGCCTTGAACAATTAAATGCGGTTATCGCTGTTGTAGCAGAAAAGACAGGACAAGTGGCAGGTAAGGAGCTAGGTAATATTGTTAGAGCTTTAGTGGGCAACCTCTATACAGATAGAGCTATTCAAGCGTTATCTAGGTATGGCATCGCTGTTAAATCAGCCTCAGGTGAAATGCGAGATTTTCTCGACATTTCTTATGATATTTATACTGCATATAAAACGGGATTAATTTCTGAAAAAGATTTTGCTAAATTAGCATACACTTTGGGCGATGGTGTGAGAAATGCTCAAAGATTCCAGCTATTCCTAGCTGATTTACCTAGAGTTGCTCAGTTAACTGAAGAGCAGGCAGATTCAGCGGGAGCAGCCCAGAACGCGCTAGCAAAATCTTTAGATACTGTTCAAACAAAAGTTACTTATCTAGGTAACGCTTTTCAAAAGTTAGCTAATACTCTGGGAATGGAAGGCGGGTTACTTGATTATACTAAGGCTCTACTAGATGTCGGAACTGGGCTGGTTGATACTTTTTCCGAATTGACAAAAATTTTAGGTTCATTAACAATTCCTCTTACTCTTACCAGTCTTCTCCTGTTTCTATCAAGAGGACCCACAAGACAGGCTAGATTAGCTGAATTTATGGAGAATCTTGAAGGTTTGGCAGCTATCAAAGCTCCAGGATTAACAGCGGGAATAAGTTCGTTATTTGGATTAGACCCCACCACAACTTCTAAAATTATCGGTAGAGTTGGAGGGGGTGCAGTATTAGGAGGTGTAGCAGCGCTTCCTTTTATTTCCAAGGCAATAGAGGGAGACGAAAGACGCTGGCTGTCTGTAGCGGGTTCGATTGTCGGAGGAATTGTTGGAGGTCTAACTGGTAATCCTATTTGGATGTTTGCAGGCGCTACAATAGGAGGAGCATTCGTTGATTCTTTGATAACTGAAAAGGGAGAGGTTACAGATTATTTCAGGTCAATTATTAAAGGAGCTGTAGAAGAGGGTAGAGTAGAGGAGCCAAGATTAACAAAAGAAGAAGAATTAGCTAAAAAATTAGATGAATTTATTCCGAAATTATTAGGCGGATGGATTTCAAAAACAACTTTAGTTTTACAGGCTAGAGCAGCCCAAACTTTTGGGAGAGATTTTTACGGATTATCTATACAACCTGGTGCGGAAATTACTGAAAGAAATGTAATGGAGCTTTATGCAAGGGCGATAGTAAATGCCGTAAAAGAGGGGAGAAAATTTTTAGGTGTTGGGCGATATGCAAGATTTATAACACCAGAATTACAGCAGGTAGCAGAAGCGTACTTAGAAGCACTGGAAGAATCAAGGAAAGAAATTCCTAGAGAGCTAACCCAGGAAGATATTAGAAGGACGCCAATTAATCAATTTATTGAGCGATACGGGGAGACAAATAAAAAGATTATTTCAGACGTTATGAAGCAGCAACAGGAGTATATTAAGGAGCAGTATTATCGAGGGTTGATAACTCCTACTCAATATAGGGAACTCGGAAGAAGTATAGCTGGTACTCCTTCTGCCATGGCAAGATTTGACGCTGTAAAGACAATTGAGGGAATTCAGGGGATTAATAAGGAATTATTGAAAACTTTGCCTACTGCCGAAAGCTTTGCTGATATTTTATTACAAGCTAGTGCGGAAAGTTCACAGGCACTAGTATCTTTGATTACAGATATTATTGATTTATCAGCAGCTATCCAGGCGAGCAAAGGTGGAATGATAGAATATGGAGATACCAATATTACAACGGCACAGGCTGTTGAAATTCTTAATGGTCAGATTGAACAACTACTTGCCTTGCTAAAATTAACTGAACAGCAAACACAAAAGAATCAAGCTGCTGCAATTAAGGGATTATTCCCTCAAACCTATACCTTTGAAGATATTACAAATCAGGAGCAATTAAATGCTTTTCTTGCTGAAGTTATGAAGAAGCAAGAGGAGTTGTTAGCATTTGCAATTCAAAATGGAATTATCACTGGGGCTGATGCGGGGTTGTTAGAAACACAGGCAAAGAGTGAAAAGCTAATTCTTGAACTTGGGGAAAAACTGGGCTATCAAATTGCTCAGGGAATTATTTTTCCCGATTTGTTGAGTAAAGTTTACAATGAATTACAAAAAGGAGGAGCTTTTGGGGGATTAGGCTATCAATTTCTAAATGTTACCCTTGCCCAGTTTCAAAGTATTATTCCAGAATATAATCGAATTGTAAAAGCAATAGAATCAAGAGGCGGGAAGGTAGATGTTCAAGAATTAATTACATTCTTTAAGGATACTAGTAACCCGCTTAATTATAAAATGGATTGGAAAATTGTCCAGCATCTACTTTCTCAAATTTTAGACACTGAAAAGAAACAGCTAGATGGTATTTATAATTTACCTTCTGAAGCTACTGCCTGGGTACCTTTCCAATCTCTCCAGTTCGCCTATCAAAAAGGATTAAATGAAGCTAGCTCTCAAAATATCGTTCCTCCTGATTTTGGACCCGTGGATAGCGCAGCTCAGAATACTGGGAATCAGCTAAATAATTTAGCAACAGCCGCGGAATATGCTGCAACTACTTTAAGAAACTACCCAGCTCAGTATGAGATGTATGCAGCACGTGAAAGAGAGGAAAGAGGAAATAAAGCAAGCGCACTAAGATATGAGGCTCAATATGAACATTATTTAACACAACAATATAGTAGCGCTATAGAAGCATACAAACAGCGTTATACAGAACAAGAGCAAGAAGTTAATAGAGGAATTGTTCAATCATTGCAAGCGCAGCAGGAGCTTCTCTTAGAATTATCAAAACAACCTTTTAATATTGATTTATCTGGGTTAATTGATGCTATAAAACAAATACCAACCGATTTAAGTAACTTTTTTAAGGGATTATTTAATCCTAATTCATTTAATCCTCCCGATATTCCAACGGCTAAGAGGAAGTCTGAGGAGTTGTTATTACCTTCACAAACAGCAACAACTCAAATTCCTCAAGTATCTACATCTCTAAAATTGAGTCTTAATTCAAATATTAATCTTGTTGTTGATGGAAGAATACTAGCCAATGTCGTAAAAAACTATCTTTGGGAAGATTTAATCAAATATGTAAATTCATCTACTGCTGCTTCTCAAAGCTACACAATTATTTAGGTAGGTATTATGTGGTACTTAGATACAACCAGAATTTTTGTTCAAAGATTTGATACTACGAACACTCAGATTGTTGCCAGATTGCAACCTCTTCGGGGGTTAACAATTCACCACATTTTTGGAGCTGAATCTGAAGTTATTAATCTTGAATGTTATGTTGTAGGACATGTGGATAGAAATGCCATAAAAGCCAAAGTTCGTGATGGAAATACCCACACTTTAACTGGAGCTTATGGTATTTCAATTAGCGGGCTAATTGTAAAATCTATGAAGGATAGCTTGACAAATTTTATTTGTCAAACTTTACGACCAGATTTGCCTAAGAATTCTCCTGTTTATCACGTTAGTTTGGAGCTTTATCGTAATGAGTAAAATTCTTTATGCTACTTGTACTGGTGTTGAAAATATCAAATCAGTAGTAATTAGTGAAAGCCATACATCGCCAGTTACAATTGCGGTAGTAGAATGTGAGGATGAATCCTTGAATATTGGTGATGAGGTGGAGATTTTTCTAGGTTATGTAAATTCCTATACGAAAGTTTTTAAGGGATATTTAAAGCAAAAAGACCTAAAGATACCTCAAGGAGAATATACATTAACCTTTCATGATTACATGAGCAGGGCTATCGATTATTTTGTAGCCAGTGATAATCCTGAAAATCCCTTCAAAAGGCGTAATATAGCTGCAGAAAATTTAGTAAGGGATGTGCTAGCTTTAGCGGGTTTGACTAGTTATTCTTATCAGGCTACGGGATTTACTTTAGCTATTAATGTTGACGCTGAAGTAAATTTGATTTCAGTTTTTGATTATTGTAAATCTATAGCTGATATAGTAACTTGGACATTGTGGGCAGATAGAAATGGAACTATCCACTTTAAAAATCGAAAACCTTATATAATGACTGGAGACACAGGACAACCAGGTGATACAGTAGATGAAAGAACTATTACTCCATCCATTACTTTGAATGAGATGTCAATTATATCTATAGAAAAGGTAAAAAATGAAACAAATTTACGAAATAGGGTTGTTGTTTATGGTGATAAAAAAGCCCATGCTACAGCCTCTTCGGCAACATCATTTGACCCAGATACGGGTACAACAATACCAGTTTTGCCTTCTGGGTTTTATAAAAGTGTTGTTATTGCCTCTAATCTTATCGGCAATACAAATCTATGCCAAAAGACCGCTAATTATAATCTAAATAAGCTAAATAGGTTAGATGTGAGTATGAGGTTAAGTGTAGAGGGAAACCCAAATATTCAGGCGAGGAGTATTGTAAGAATTAATTATCCTGGGTTGAGTAATAATAGAAATTGGTATGTTTATCAGGTAGAACATCGCTGGGGTTCTGGCGGTTATACTACGGATTTAATGGTGCGATTATGAACTATCAGATTATTGCTGATTCAGAAAATATTTCCCACCTTGTTGTATCATATAGTCGAACTCATGCAATTTGTGATGGCATTGGAAGAATCAGCTTAGTCGTTTCTAATTCTGCTAATCTCCAACTATGGAAACAGTTAGTTGTCTATGAAAATGCCGAAAAAGTTGGCACTTATTATATCTCCTCCATAACTTATAAGGAGAATACGGGTGAACTAGCTGTAGAAGCTCAGGATGGTTCTAAAAAATTATCGGATTATTTTTTAGATGATATTACTACACCTACAAATGTAATTAAATATTCTAGAGAGTTACTTATTGATATTTTATCTAGAGCTGGTGTTTCTTATTCGTTTTCTGTCTCTGGAAATGGCGCTCCAGTTGCGCCTGAAACGCAATTAGGGACACAATCAGCTTATGACGCTGTTTTACTACTTTGTCAGCAAAGCGGTTGGTATTTTTACTTTGATGAGAATAATATATGCAGGATTGGTAAATTAAAGGCGTCTTTGTCAAACGTTAAGTTTACTTTTTCTGATTCTAATGTATTAGAATTTTCTTATTCTTATAATGATAACTCGTTACGAAATAAAGCAATCGTATGGGGAGGGTATGATTCTAGTTCTAAGAAACCCGTTCTCTTTAGTAAGAGAGTTTATACTCCCTGGGATAGACATAAAAAAGATATTCGCTCGGTTGTTTTAAGTAACGGTGCAATTCACTCTTTAAAGGTGGCAAAATATTTAGGCAATCTTCTTTTAGCGACTTTTAGCAAACTAAATAAAGAAAAGAAATTAGTTGCCCCAGGATTTACAGGATTAACTATTGGAGATGTTGTTAGATTAAATTTAACTTATCACAAAAGCACGAGTATTATTACAGATATAGAAGTAAATGTAAGTTCGGCAGGAGTAAAAACAACTCTAACTTTGGATAAACGATGCCCAAGATTATTTGCTTGGTTTGATTGGGGGACAAACCCAAATTACAATGACTATGTCTATGTCGGAACTCAGGGAGGGGGAGTAAAAAGAAAATATATAGGTGGGACTGGTTGGTATGATTTTAGTTCTGGGTTAGGGAATCTAACAGTTAAGGACTTAAGAATTTATGCTGGCAATTTTATTTGTGTTGCAGATGATGGATATGCGTACATTCGCAGTGAGGGTACCAATTGGTCAAAATTACGTCCAGGTTCTTTTTCAGATGGAATTAATGAATACACAGAAGAAGAAGTAAAAGCAATTAGCTGCTCGATTGACCAAGTTACTGGAGATTATTTTGTAGGTTATAATTATTACGAATTAGATACAGATTTTCATACTTTTAGGTCTTGGGTTGTTCAATTTGATAGTTCTGGAAAGGTAAAAAATAAATTTCCAGTTTCACTATATTTTACAAATAGAGTGTTAATTCATGATTTAGATAGACACTCAGCGAATACTTTTATTGCTGGTATAGGAGATATTTCAGACTTTCTGAAGGTAGGTGAACGTAATACTTATCCTATTAAAGCACCTGAAGAAACTTTGCCTTTTATTTTTGGTCCTCAATTACTTACTACATCGGGAGGAGTTGTAGAGGATAAGCATCAAGACAACTATCTTTATAGTTCATCTGGAGTATTAGTTTATTCTGGGGCATTTTTGTCTGGTTTGGCGAGAGATGTATGCTCATATATCAAAAGTTTTGACTGGATAAGTACCCATTCATTATATGATAATGGAAGAATATTTACTTTAAGTTTCCATGGTGGTTATGGATTGTCTATTTATGACTTTACACCAAGTGGGGTAACAACCCTAACTGGACTACCTATTCGTCATCCCAACTTAATTAGTGGGATGATTCCTCCATTTGGTTATAATAATAGATTTCTACATTTAGAGAAGAAGGCTGACCATCCAGAATTACATTATATTACTATAGATACATACGGGCAAGGGCAAAGACCGACTTCCTCTGATGGAAATAAAATTTTTCACGGGAAATATATTTTTACAGATTACAGTTATACAACACTATCTGGCACTGAAATAATCAAGAATAGGGAAATCTTTGTTGATGAACCTCAAAATTTAGGACATTTTAATTTTTGTTTCAGAGGACAGGGCGGCCTCTATAATCAAGATGTGCTTTGCGATAACGGGGTTATTTTAGCGCCATTTTGGGCTGAATATGGAAATCATTTGGGTTTATTTCTTGTTAGATATAATGTAGAAACTCAAGAAAAAAGAATTGTAAAAGTTTTAGAGGAATCATCTCTTTATGATGTACATTGCTTATATGTATCACCACCAATAAAAATCCCCTATGCTAGTGCAGCAGTTATCGGTGCAAATTTCTGGGTATTAGATAAAAAATCAATTATAGATGGACAATGTAGAATTTTAAGTAATGTGCCTATTATATCATCTTATCTTATTTTTGTTGCTTTAGGTAATAAGGTTTTTAATGATGATAATTATGAACAAATTGAAGCAACCCCTCCAGTTGATTTTAACGAATTTTGTTTTGTTAAAAGAGTTTATTGGGCTAAGGTAGAGAGTGATGGTGCATGTTCAAACCCTGAATCAGGGGGGAACGGGCTAATTGTGTGGTTATTAGGTTCTGAGCTTCCTACTGGAAATAATAACATTATTTGTCGAGGGCATGTATTAGATGAAAAGGGTACAACAATCATAGATGCTTATATAGAATTTAATTACCAGAGTTTTTACTATAAACCCTGGGTTCCTAATCCCTGCTGCTATGACCCTGAAGAGTCTGTTTATCCAACGTGGATATCTCGGCGAGCGGGTGGGTTTGTTAGGCTTAATGTTAACAAGGATGGATTTATAATACCATTATTGACAAAAAGTTCTATAGCTGACTCTCCCGCACCTTTGATTTCCGTTCCTCTAGTTGCACCTTCTGGTTATTTACCCTCCTACATCGGCGCGCATAGACTTTCACGTGGTTATAATTTTTATATTGGGAAGATAGACCCTTTAACGGGGGATGAAGTTCAAATACCTATTCCAGTTTTTTATGAATGGGATTTAGGCAGCGTTCTCCCTCATGTTTGTCCTTATATAGATTTTTTTGACAATACAATTTATGTCTTTACATCCTGCTGGGGAGGAGGAAACTTATACGGAATTGACTATAATACTGGAATTCTAAAAAAGTTTATTACAGGGTTTTATTTTGAAATGGCTTTTGGTGAGAAATGTGAATCAGCTCCTCCAGTAATTCACAATGGAATTTTGTTTAGGAGAAGCGCTTTTTGGGTATTTAGGACAACTGTTACAGGATATTTTGTATTTCCTGTTTTATATCAAAATTATTTTGGAACTACAAATTTAGTTAATGTAGAACTATTACCTATAAATGTTGAGGTATCAAAGGTTTATCCTTATATTACTTATAACCCCTTTGAATATTGGTTACCAAGCGTTTCAGGGTCTTTAGTTCCCTTTAGTGGTGGTTTAGGGACAAAAATTTATACAATTGATTTTTCAGCTTTTAGTTACACCAGCTTAACGGGAAATGATGAACGCATTGTGGACATTATGGAAATTCCATATATTGCATCAGGAATTGTAGAATCTGGTATAATTGATATAGAAAATATGCGTTATATTGCAATTCCTGTTAATAAGAGTTTATATATCCAAGATATTGATTTAAATACAAGTCCTGCAGTTCTTAAGTACAGTAATAATCTTATTTATCATGTTGAAACTTCTAATATTCCTCCAACACCATTTGTATTTATGAATGACTTAAGTACATTTTACGAATTTGATAAGGAAATTTGGAGAACATGTCCCAATCCCTCTGCCAAAATTTTGACAATTCGTGTGGATGATTTATTATGAATTTTGAACGATTTTTTTATGAGGTTCTTGATAATGTAAGAAGGTATATTGAGTCTCGACCTCTTCATTTGGGAGGTTCAAGTGGAGAAGCTGGAGGTGAAGGCTCTAGACCTGGGGGTTATATAGGGTATTTACCTCAAACAAGGGTAGCTTATGACACTAGCGAGGCGGCTACACCAACAACTTCTGGTTCACCTTCTCTCTTAGATAATTTAAATCATATTCGCTATCGAATTGGCAACCTTGAAACAGCATTAACATATTCTGGTTTGACAATTCAAGAGGAGGGCACAGTTGTTGCTAATGATGTTCGTTTAATGAATTTTATCGGAGCGGTTGCAGTTGAACCTATTGGCAATAGCGGAGTTAATATTTTTATTACAACATCTGGTTTAGAAAATAATGTTATCATTCCCTCTGGTATTTGTAATGTAAATTTATCTAGTCAAATTGATGGTTCCAGAACTACTTTTTCCCTACCTCACAGTATTTTACAAAATAGTTTACAAGTTTTTCTTAATGGGTTGCAACAAACTCCAACTAGTGTTAGTTCAAATAGTTTTCAACTAGACTTTGCTCCTCAAACTGGTGATATTCTCTTTGTAAATTATGATGTTGGGGTTAGTGTCCCATTAGCAATTCCTATTAGTCATGGTTCATTATCCAATCTAGATGCAGATGACCATATTCAATATCTTAATTATGAACGGGCAATAAATTATTTTTATACAAAAGATGAGGTTAATTCTTTAGTTGCTCCAATTACGATTTTTTCTGGGCTACTGCCTGGGCAATTAGGAAGTCTTATTGTCGGGAATGGAAATGGTTTTAGTAAATTGTATCATCCAGCAAGTGGCAATCTAATTTTAGTAACCGACTTGACTGAATCCCTAGGAATGCGTTGGGCAAATCTAGACGCGATTAGCTTTACTAAACAGATTAGGCAACAAATTGTTTTTACAATCGCGGGAAATAATTTATATAATATTGAAGTGAAACCAATTAGAATTTATCTTCATCAAGTAGGTGATAATCCTAAAATTGAGGAAATCTTGTGTTATGTAAATACCCCGCCAAGCACAAATAATTTAAGATTGAAAATCTTGAAAAATGGTTCAAATATTCTTACTACGCCCAATTATATTGAAATCCCAGTTGGGCAGAAAATAAAAACTATAAACACGGGATTTAATGATTCGATTACTTATAATGATTACTTTCAACTTGAGATTTCTCAAGGCGATATAACAGCGAGTGATTTGACAGTTCATATTCGTATTGTTTCGGAGGTTTAAAATGGCTTTATTATTTGCTACTGGATTTGAGACTAATAGTGATTTAGCCAGTTATTTTGATGCCGGAGATTTTAGATATTTTTTATCTTCTCCTGGAAGAAATGGTAATTATGCTCTTCGGGGGATTTATGGAGGTGGAGACGTAATAAAAAGAATTCCCCGGGGAGTATCAACTGCTATATCTGGAGTAGCATTCATTACATATGCTTTTCATTACGACCATTATTTTTTGGGTTTCGCTAATTCATCAGATAATATGAATGTAGAATTACGTGTAAATACTTTGGGTTTGCTTTATGTGTCTATTAGGCAAGGAGCTGCATATTATTCTACGAATATTTATATTAATCTTTATACTTGGTACTATGTTGAGATGAAAGCTTACTGTGCTTCATCTGGAGGATATGTTATAGTAAGACTAAATGGGGTAGAAATTTTAAATGTTTCTGGGATAAATACTGCTTTTGATAGTAGTAATCCAAAAACTGAAAGAGTTAAAATTAGGGGTCATGACGGGTTTTTTTTCGATGATTGGTATATTTGTGATAATTCAGGTACGAAAAATAATGACTTTCTTGGAGATATAAAAGTATTATCCTATACTCCAACAAGGGATGGCTCGCGTATTGATTTTTCACCTGTAGGGGCTGCCTCAAACTACCAAGCCGTAAATGAGACTCTGCAAAATAGTGATACAAATTATGTTACCCAAAGCGGAATTGGGATGTACGATTTATATGGGTTTACAGCACCTAGTATAAGTGGTTCTTTACTTGGTATTCAACAAACTGTTACAGCAAGAAAAGATGACTCAGGAACTAGATTTATTAAATTAATCGGCTCTTATGGTAGTAATAATGCAGAATCTAGTTCTATTTCTTTATTAGATACTTATAGAACATATTTTAATATTTATGAATCTAGAATTGGAACTAATGAAGATTGGTCTTTTAATGATTTAAATTCAGCCGAATTTGGATTTAAGATAGTAGAGTCATAATGCCAATTAGGGTTACACAAGTTACATTAGATAATATAATTCGCGGTATTCCGAATTCGCGAGTTACCCAAGTTACGCTGGATAACGTGATTCGCGGTATTCCGAATTCGCGAGTTACCCAAGTTACATTGGATTTAGTTATTGCTGAGCTTAGACCAGTGAGAGTTACTCAAATAACTGCTGATATAATCATGGCTAATCCTAAAATAGGACAATATGATTATACTGTTCAGGTTATCTAGATTACAAGGAGGATAACATGTTGTTGCTTGAAAATGCACGAAAATTTTTTACGCCAATTAAGCTATTTTCATTTATAATTATAATGATGGCAATAATTAATGGGTTTGAAATACGCTTTACTTCTATAAACGAATACAATTTTTTGGTTAATTTTCTTATTAGGATTTTACTGTTTAATGCTGCATTCTTTGGAATTTTCGGCAATGGAAATACAACTAGGCTGCGGGCTACGATAGTTTCTTTGCCGTTTATCTATTTTGGTATCTATTATTTATTGCTATTTTTTCAAGGAGGTGTAGTTTTATACTTTCTAAATACCGCAATATTCATAATTTTAGGTATATGGATTTTACTTTTTGGAGATTATTATGAATGAACAAATCATTGCTGCTTTAATCGCCGCTATTGTAGGGTTTATAACAAATGTTGTCATAAAGAAAATAGAAAAAGAAAAGCCTAAAGAGGAAAAAGATAAAACTGCTATTGAGACGGCGGAGAAATCATTAAGAATTATGAAAGAAACGCTTCTTGTCCTAGAAGATAAAAATAAAAAACTAGAGGACAAGATGTTGCAATATGAGGATAATAGACAATTAATTAATATGCTATATTCAATAATTTATGATATTTTACAATCTCCCGAAATTATTATCCCGCCTGAAAAGAGAAAGGAGATAGAAACTAGTATTCAGCGAGGATGGAAAAATGCCAAGACGGAAAATTAGACCAAACTTAGATGTAGATATTACTTGGGATGATGTAAATAATAAGCCATCTGTAATTACAGGTTCGGGGACAACTAATACTATCCCCAAATTTACGGGGACGAATGCGATTGGGAATAGTGTAATGAGTGAGATTTCGGATGGAGTGCAGATTCAAACTGGAAAGACTTTGGTACTAAATGGGTATGGGTTGGATACAAATGGGTATTTTGCAAAGTTTCCATCTCACACTATGAGAGACCA